>Ga0180217_1000523_pt1 | contig 59857 bp, 84 predicted proteins | sample eDN3rd37CBELigOP_FD_128521 | JGI IMG/M metagenome (GOLD analysis project Ga0180217, IMG submission 128521) | Enriched Organic Plus compost microbial communities from Emeryville, California, USA - eDNA 3rd pass 37_C BE-Lig OP (version 2) (version 2) ...
CCTTCTGCACCCTGTTCGGGTAGAGCTTCAGTCGGTATGCCTTGCTGATCCGCGCCAAATGTTCCCGCTCCGTTCCTTATCGGAAGTGCCGGATGCGGCACGGCCCGTCAACCTCGAAACTCGGATAGCCGAGAAGTTTCGGAAGGGAGGTATCAGTCCACGCGCTATGCTTCGCCTGCCGTCTACGTCTGCGGGAACGACTATTTTTGCTCTCCCAGCGGGAATCAGCGGCCGCCGGAAGGGTGGGATTGGAAGCAGGTCGGGGAGTATTACGGCCGGAAGGTTTTCCAGGCGTCTGGCTAATCACGCCCGGCGACAGGGACACAGGGCCATCGGGCGGCCAAGGAACAAGGGTCTCAGGGTCTTGTGCGTTCCGGAGAACGACACCTGCTGATATACACGGCAAGGGAAACCGCCCCTCCCACTAGCCCCGAAGCGATGAAGCAACAGGCTTCAGGCAGGCCTGCCAATTGGGTGGCCGACGCGGTGAAGATTGCCGCAGCGAAGAAGGCGTCTGTGAAAATTTTGTGCCCACTCATCGATTGCCGTCATCTTTGTAGGAATGGACCAGTGCATGATGTCCTATGACCGCAAACGTGATGAGGTAAGACAGAACAAACGGCAGCCACATGTTGAGTCCGACAGCCAGCATCGGCGCGAACAGGCATCCGATAGCGATTCCGGCTCCGAAAGTGTGCCATTGCGTCATTGGCTTAAGACGGGAACGCTTCTTCTCCATTGCTCTCATTCTTTGCCTTCCTCCCGTCGGCTGTCCTTTTCCGCCTCTTCGAGCAATTCGTCGACAAGCCCTGCAAGCTGGTTCGCGCTCGCTTCGTCCAAACCCTTCTGGACTTGGAGATCTTCGGCCTCCGTGCGTTGCGAGGGATTGTAGTGTGGTTTCCTGGCCGTCATCTGTCTTCCTTTCAGAAGCTTCTTGTAAATCCTTCGGGGGGCAATGTCAACAATTTGGAGCAACGACGTCATATTCCGGATAGGTCTGCATGCCGCTTCATCGTGACCATCAAGGTGCTCACCTCCCCCTTGCTCTCTGCTCCATTCTGGAACTTGGCGAGGCTGCGTCCGGCACCCGCCTTCGCAGGTTATGCCGAGTGCCGACGATTTGAACTGAGCACGGTCCCTGAGCGAGTATTCCGTTTCGGCCCTCCTTGCCATCATCGTTGATGCACCTGCATCGAACGAATTCTTCCGCGATGCATTCACCCGGCCGGGAAAAACATTCACTGAATTGTTGACACAACTTCGCCGAAGTCATAGAAGGGCTCCGTTTGAAGGATTCCATCGTGATGAAGAGATCTCCCCGCGAAGTACTGAACCATGTTTTCGGATTTGAAGGCTTCAGGGGAATTCAGGAAGACATCATCGACCATGTGGTCGGAGGCGGTGACGCCCTTGCACTCCTTCCGACAGGTGCAGGGAAGTCTCTGTGCTATCAGATTCCGGCAATCTGCAGGCATGGTGTCGGCGTGGTGGTCTCGCCGCTCATTGCCCTTATGCGCGACCAGGTAGAGTTTCTGGAATTCATCGGTGTCGGTGCGGCCGCCCTCAACTCCACCCTTTCCAAACGCGAAGCCGACGATGTCTTCCGCTCGGTCAGGGACGGCGAGATCGATCTCCTCTATGTGACGCCCGAACGCGTGGCCACGGAGCGCTTCCGGGATTTTCTCAAAGAGGTACCCATCGCACTCTTCGCTGTCGACGAAGCGCATTGCGTATCCCAGTGGGGCCACGATTTCCGGCCCGACTACAAGATCCTGTCGTTGCTGAAATCGCAGTTCCCCGGCGTTCCCCGTATTGCGCTTACAGCTACCGCGGACGGTGAAACCCAGGCGGACATCCTGAAGTCGCTCGATATGGAGGACGCCCGCGTCTTCAGGACAAGCTTCGATCGGCCCAACATCAAGTATGGCATCTCTCCCAAAGGCAAGAAGCCCAAGGAGCAGGTCCTTGCATTTCTGGGGCAGCATCGTGGCGAGAGCGGTATCGTGTACTGTATGGGGCGCAACACGGTAGAAAAGACCGCCGAATGGCTTGTCTCAGAAGGTTGGTCCGCCCTGCCCTACCATGCGGGCATGGACCAGCGCGAGCGAGATGCGAACCAGGATGCCTTCATCCGCGGCGAGGTCGACATCCTTGTCGCGACCATCGCGTTCGGGATGGGCATCGACAAGCCTGATATCCGCTTCATCGTCCATTTGGATCTGTCGTCAAGCGTGGAGGCCTGGTACCAGGAGACTGGCCGCGCCGGCAGGGACGGCCTGCCTGCGGAAACCCTGATGCTTTACGGGAACGGAGACATCGTCAAGCGCCGCCGCATGATCCATAAAAGCGGCAACGGCATTCCGGCAAAACGGGTGGACTATGCGAAACTCGACGCCCTTGTGGGACTTTGCGAAACCGTGGACTGCCGTCGTAAAGCCGTTCTGAACTATTTCGGTGAAGCCTTCACATCGCGGTGCGGAAACTGCGATTGTTGCACGGCCTCCTTTCCGTCGCGTGACGGCACGGCGCATGCGAAGGCGGTGCTTTCTTTGTTGGACAAGATCGGTGACGGTTATGACGCTTTCGATATTGTTTCCTGGGCTGCCGGATCCGTTTCCCGCATCGTATGCGAAGATGCCGATCTCCGTGCGGCATTCGATGCCATTGCCGACGACGAGGCTGGCTGGTCGGCCACGTTGCGCCAGATGGCAGCTTCCGGTCTCGTCGTTGTTGACCTGGCTCAACGTGCATCGGTCGGAATCACGGATATTGGCCGCTCGCTTCTCGCCGGAGGCACTTTCAGCCTGAACGGATCGCCTCTTGCAATTTCGGCCGCGGCCAAGAAGATCGGGAGCAAGCCTTCAATGAAGCCTGCCCGCACCCGCAAGGAAACGACGGGCCATTACGTCGAGCGTCCGCGCAGGTCCAGGCGCGTACGCGACCGCGGTTCTCCTCTTTTGCAGGCGCTTCGTCGTGAGCGGGACAGGATCGCCCGCAGGCTGGGTGTGAAGAAGTATTTCGTCATCCATGACTCTGCCCTGAAGCAGATGGCGGAGAACCCGCCGCGCAACGGTAGTGAACTCATGGCGATCAAGGGCGTAGGCCCGGCCAAGCGCGACAAATTCGGTGCCGAGTTCCTCTCTGTTATCCGGCAATATGCCGCTTGAGAAGGGGACGTCATGACAGTACAGCCCAAAGAAATCGATGAACTGGCTGAGCTTCTTTACGAAGCGAGCGAGGATAGTTCGTCCAAGAAATCGTGGACCTTGTTGGAGCCATCCAAGAAAAAAGTCTTCCAAAGCATGGCGGGAAAAGTGATCCGCTCGGGATATTCAAAAAAGGCAGACGATAGAATTTCTATTACCCGAGACGAGGCCGCAGGTATCTGCAAGCGGTTGGAATACGATGCGTCTTGGGACAAATGTGGGTCTGGATACTACAGCTTGAAGAATCAGCTGAGGGAAGCTGACAGCTAGCTATAGAACGGCACGTAAAAGACAAAACGCCAGCAACGGCCGAAACTACGAAGCCCTTTCAACGGCCAAACGCAAGCCTTGGTGGAGACGATGGACAAGGATATAAGCAGATACATCACGAAATCGCTTTCTTTGATCCTTAGGCACAATGCAGCGGCACGTCGGGTAGACATTGATGCGGAAGGGTTTGCGCATCTGTCCGAGGTGCTGGACATCATCAACGAAAATCCAAAGGCAAAGAGCGTCGTTTCACTGTCTCAGGTGTTGGAGGCCGTCGAAGATGATGGCAAAAAGCGCTTCCAGGTAACAGGCGGACCCGACGGCATGCTCATCAGGGCGATGTCCGGCCACTCGTTCGAGGTCGATATCCCCGGTGAAGATTTCAAACCCGAGGGTCCACTTTGGTTCGGAACGGACGCCGACGCAATCGAACGAATCCAGGTACATGGGCTGTTGCATTCGGCAAAGCTGAAGGTGCGCCTCAGCAGGACCATTGAGGCTGCTGAACGGATCGCCTCAGAACGAAAGGGCGGCCCTCTTGTAATCGAAGTGGACGCCGAGCGGCTTTATTCCGAGGGCTGGCGCTTCAGCCTGATCGCGAACGGAGAGGTTTTGACCGATCGTTTCGGAAGGGAGTATTGCACGATCCGTGCGGCAACTGGCGCAAGGCCGTAATTCAGGGAGACGAGACACAATGCAGCCGACCACAAGGGAAGTCTTGGAGATCGCGAGCAAGTATGGCGTTGTTGTCGGTTCGTTCCCTCGCAAGCAAATGGCTGCCAAGGATATCGATATTGTCCTTCGTCCTCGGACCGAGGACGAGCGGTCACACCCCGTTTTCAACACTCTTCTCGAACGTTTCCGGGATTATTGCGAGAGCGAAATCACGGGCCACCTGTTCGTCTACGCGACGCCCATGAACGTCGAACTGATCGAAGACCTCCTATGGCGCACGGGAGACCCGGATAAGGATTCGAACATGCAATCCTATCGAACGGCTCGAAGAGGGGCTCTCAAAGCCGAATTCTTTGGTATAACCCTCCTCGTCTCGGCGAAGTTCGCCGTTGCGAAGCCGGGGGGCTGGAAATGACAATGCAGATGGACGACTATCAGCTTCGCAAACTGGAGCGGAAACGCAGGTACGAAGCCAGTCTTGGCCTGAAGATGGTGATTTGTAACGCCTGCAGCGGTTCAGGCTATTACGACAATGACGGCTCACCGCCTTGCGGTGCGTGTGGCGGCCGCGGCAAGGTGCAGGAAACTGTGTCTGGCCGGCAAAGGATTGCTTCGTGAGCAACCGCAGCAGGCAGCGAATGGAAGTCTAAGGATTCTGCCCCATGAGTGCCACTGTCGTTCGCCTTACCGGCCGAAAGGAAGGGGTTCAGGACGAAACCATCCTGGAATTCGTCGCCCGCGAAAAAGCCGTGTCGACCTATAGTGTCGGTTGCCGCTTCGGTCTGTACATTACGGATGCTCGCAAACAACTGAAGCGGCTCGAAGCAGAGGGATTGGTGCAATCCCGGAGAGAGATTTTCGACTACTGTGCGATGTACGGCTGGTCGGTTACGGAAAAGGGCAAGCTGCGCCTCGAAGACAGCGGAAAGGGAAATGCATGAGCAACCAGGAAGAACTCCCGGATATCGCAGCCGTTATCACCCCGATGGGCGAGCATGTTCTCGTAAAGCGAGGCGAGAGCGGCTATTGGCCACTGTCGGGTATGTCGGCCCAGGAGTATAACGAGGCTAACGGCATTCCGTCGAACGTCGCCAACGCTTATCTTTTTGGTTCCATGTTCGGCTGGAATACGCCGGGTGCTGATCCAGATGCCGAAATGAACAAACGCGAACTGTCCTATTCCAGCCCGGAACCCTGATCTGACGGTCCGGACTGGAAGACGTAGGGCAGGCCATGCCCGAACGGGTCGGGGAGATCCGTCTCCCCGCCGACGCCTGTGGAGATGCCTCTGCCGGGGAGGCCGCATCCGCGGCCTTCAGGTACGTTTCGCGGAAGCAGGAACCATCACGGATCAACCTCCAATGACGGATAGCCCATCAATTCGATACCGCAAAAGCACGGACCCGAAAGAAGCCTTGATGCTTCTGCCTATGCTGGAATCCATCGAGAAGTGCTACCCGAATTTCCGGCGATGGTATCTTTCAAAAGTGATTCCTGGCATCATGAAAGGTACCGGAACGCTGATCGTTGCCGAGCAAATGGATTCGGTCGTCGGTGTCGCGGTAGGCAAACATGACGGCGGAGAGCGTAAGATCCGCTGCTTGCGCGTCGACCCCCGTGCCCGCAACAACGGCATCGGGGCTGGCCTGCTCGACCGCATGATGAAGGAACTCGGGACCGATTTTCCGCTCATAACGGTTAGCGAGGAGATGTTGCACGGGCTCAGCCGCATCCTCGTGAATACGTTCCGCTACAATCTCACCTCGGTCGAGAAAGGTCTCTATAGGCCGGAGAAACTCGAGTACATTTTCAACGGAAATCATTGATGAAGAAGCGAATTTACCTTGCTGGTCCGGAGGTCTTCCTTCCGGACAGTATCGAGATCGGCCGTCGCAAGCGGGAGCTTTGCGAAAGGCACGGGTTTACCGGCCATTACCCGCTCGACAACATGGTAAGGGACGAAGGTCACGGCATTCCTCTTTCGAGGAAGATCTTCGACGCGAACATCGAGCTGATGAAATCTTGCGATTTCGCCATTGCCAACCTGACGCCGTTCAGAGGCCCCAGCGCCGACGCGGGCACCGTCTTCGAGGTCGGCTTCCTCCATGGACTGGGGAAGGCCGTTTTTGGCTACGCAAATGTTTCGGGAGACTACCTGGGGCGAACACTGAGCTCCGTGGGTGGAACCGAAACAGCAAGCGGCTATCTTGACCGCGACGGATTGGATATCGAGGACTTCGGTCTCCCTGACAACCTGATGGTCATCCACGCGCTTGCAGGGTATGCGATGCCGGAAGCTGACCGAAAGTCTTCATGCAAGGACATGTGGAGGGACTTAAAACAGTTTGAAGCCTGCCTGAGAATGGCAGCCCACTTCTCCTTGTCAGCCAAAATGGGGTAATTGTCCTCCACCTCCGATCGTCGGCAATTCCATTGATCCTGGTATCCTTCCTCGGGAACTCTCCACGATGAGTTGCGAAATGTCCTGGTCAACCGATACCCGGAACGCTTCGTTCGGATCTTGTCTGGATCTCCGCGTCCATCCTGTCCTGGAATTCTTGTAACGTTGCGTCGCGTTTGTTGGCGTATTCGCCAATAGCTGATGCCAAGGACCCTCTTCCCTTGGTATATCGAACAGGTGATTTGAGGCTCTCGACGAAAGACTTGGCTGATGCAATCGCTTGCGCGGCGCGAGCCATCGGCTTGATACCCATGACTTTGAACAACAGCTTTGGATCGATCGACTTGTTCCCGAGCAGCAGTTCTCCGTTGCAGTAGAAATCGCACTTCAGGAGATCGGAGTTGTCAGGCAATTCCACGCCCTCGTGGAAAACTACGTCTCTTTCGATGTTGCGAAGCTTGCTGCAACCGCTGAAACTGCTGAAACCGAGCGCTACAAGGCCGGACCTTATCGTGTGCAGGTTACGGCAGTCTACAAATGCAATACCGTCTCTGGCCCTCAGCTTGACCGGCGTCTCCTCGATATGTGGATTGTTGGAAATGATGAACGTCCCGTTCACGGTCAAGTCATCCGGGAGCCTGCGGATGTCCGGAAAATTGTCATAGAGCAGCAGATCGTCATCGACAGTCAGGCCATCGGGCAGGTCATGGAGGTCGTATATGCCGCCGTCCCTTCCCTGAACCATTCCGGGTATCGCGGAGGGCCTCATGAGCCACAGATCGAATTCCCGTACCAGTGGCATCACATAATCTTTGATGATCCCCATGTCGGGTATGAACTTGTTCCATCCGACGACGTCGCAGATGGCGATCCTGTTCAGGGCCATGAGGGCGAGACTGCCGCCGTCCGGAGCCTTGAGCAGCCAGATTGCCTCTTTGCCTTCCTTGAAATCATCCTGCCCGAAAACCCCTTCAAGTCGAAAACTCGTGTTCATCCGCTTGACTTCGCGGAGAACCGCCTCGCGAGTTGCGAGGCGCACCACACTGGCATTGTCCTCGAACGCGTGAACGAACTCTTCGTCCCCCACGATGTGGGGCATCTCGAAACTCCCTCCGTTCGCCTTCAATGCCTTCTCGGCGATTATCCAGAGTTCGTCCAGCGAACTGACACCGGAGATTCGCTTCGGCAACCCGTTCTCGTCGATCTCTGTGGCCCAACTGCCCGGAATGCGAAATTCCGACAGGAACCACCATGCGATATCGGCGAGCTTCCGGTTGTCATGAGGATCAAGATATCCGCGGCTGACATCAGCGAGTTCGAAAATGCGCCCCAGTACACGACGTGCATCAGGAGACGAAGTCATCCTGTCGAGATACCGTTGAATTTGGCTCGTGAACAACATGACGCATTCCCTGTTGCTGCATCACAGTTTGCGGACCCGTTCTGAAGCCAAATCTTCCTCCAGGCAGCAATGCATGGACTCGAGCGTCAGCAGGACATTGTTGATATTCCGTATGGTCCTGTCATGGAACCGACCGATCCGCGAGGTAACAAAACGTGGCACCCACTTCCCCTCGGCCTGGACAGCATCAAAGGACCCGAGGAAGCCTCCACCTTCCTGTGCAATGACCAAAGGAGCGCGGCCGAAATCGGCCTCGCTGACACGGGCCATAACGAGTTTTGTCAGGTGCCCACCGGAATCCGCAAACCGGACGCCGTAATGCCCGTTCTGGGTCCGCACCCACAAGGTACCTGTTTTGGGACCGTCCATTGCGACATGTCCGAAATCGTCCATGTCGTTGCATTCGTACTGGTTATCGAGCGAAGTGAACCCGTGTTCCTTCAGCATGTCGATTACCTCCGCGATCTGTTCGGCACGTGCGGATAAATCGACTTCGGTCACATTCTTCCAGAATTCCCAGGTGACATCGAACGAGATCGGCCCCGCTATTCCAGAGTCAGAATAGACTGCGCCCTGCGCCTCTTCAGCCAGCCTGACATCTTTGTCCTCACCGAAATGGATATATGACCATCCCGCGACGATATCCCCGCGGGACTTGACCTCATTGTCCAGTCCTAAAGCATGGAAGCCGTCTGAGAGTGCGTTCAACGCGGCCAGGGCTCCTGAAACCGACATAATGCGATTGGAGGAATCGGATGGTTCAAGCTCGAGGTGATCTTTGGTGGGGCGGAATTCTCCGACTGTCCCATGTGACCATTTACCCTCGCTGACGGACTCCAGAACTTTCGCCAGGGTTGGCGCTGTATCCGAATAAGCGGCCGGTTTGTTCCCTTCGTCATCCGCGAAGGCATAAACTTTGACCAGATCAACCGAACTGACAAGGGCGGGGTCCAGGAAGTCGCTGGTGAGGGTGAGGGTCTTCTCTTCTTGAAGAATGTCGCCGATCAAACGCTCCGATATCGCCCGAAGTCGTTCTTGAGGATCCTCGATCGAGTAAAATTTGGCGAATTCAGCTTGTTCCCGGGCTTCTGCTTCGGGGGTTTTGACTTTGTCGAGTTCAATGACGAAAAGATAGCCGGCACCTTTCAGTTCCTCGCGTGCGACGAAGGCGACATGCCAGGGGTTTTCCGTCGTGACCTGTTCGAAAAAATGCTTTCGTGTCGAGAAAGGCTCCTCTGACAGCCTGCGTCCAAGCTTCAACATGGATGGCGCGGCCGCCTCAAGGGAACGATTGAACATCGTCGTGACCAAATGAGAAAGATAGCGGCCGGCATCCCGTTCGTTGGGGCTGAGCATTTCGAAGAACTCCCGCATGGATTCTTCGGGTTCTGTTTTCTTTGCTGGCCGCGTACGCAGATCGGACATCATCGTTTCTCCTGGATTTCACGAAGCTTACGACGGCCGCATGCAGGGCAGAAGCCAACCAATGATATTCGTGGCATGCTTTGTAGAACACTATCATCAACGCATTGCAATCAGCAGGAGTCCGAAATGCCTTCTCCGAACCTTCAATCGATGCTCGACATCTCGACGGGTCACTTGCGAAAGCAGGACATCGAGGCACTCGAACGATATACCGGAAACCTCGAGGCCGACGGGAATCTCAAGCTCAATGCTTCTCCCCAGCAATACGGTTGGATCGTCAGCACTGGTGTCTTTTATCATGGCGGAAGCAAGGACGAGGATGTCCATGTAATCGAGCAGTTGAAACAGGAGGGCTTTTCTGACGAGTTCATCGCACTCCTGAAACACGCGCGAGATAATGCCGCGGCCATCATCCGTTTTGACAGGGATGCCTCTTGCGAGCCAGGCTTCCCGGTATTTGAGTACGGAACAGACGAACGCGTCGATGTAGATGAAGATCACGCTGCCGCGCCGTCACTCTAACCAGCTCCCCATGTTGAGGCTCCCGCACAAGAACGGGAGCCTCTTTTGATGCTTCGGGTTGCCGAGGTTGCCGGATTTCGTCAGCATCGAATCCTGTCCCCGTAATAGGATTCGGTATGAAGGTGTGGAAACTGATTTTTCTTGCGGCCGCCATGGTGCTGTTCGCCTCGCCCTCGATGTCCATGGGATTCATCAGGCCCCCAGATGAGTACCTCAAGAACACCTACGACGGAGAGATCAGGATTTATCGGCTGTCGATCATGGAGTTGCAGAAAGCTTGCTTCAATAAGAGGTTTCCTTTGTTTGTGATTTACGGATGCGCAAAGCATCTGGAGGGGCCTAAGCGCTGCACGGTTTTTATCCCGAAAGGTCCGACCATCAACGTCGCCATACCGTTCGGCCCACCGATAATAAGTGTCGAATCCATCCTTGAACACGAGATGGCGCATTGTAACGGTTGGCCGAAACATCATCCGCGAGGCAAGGCTTTAAATCGGACGTACTCACGGTGAAAGTTGGCCGGAGTTCAGATTGTCTTATGCAATCTGCCAATAGATTGTTGCCGCAGGAGGTAACGACATGTCGGCAGAACCATTTGCGGTCCAACATCAAGCAATCCGCGTATCGCATGGAATAGCTGTGTGGGAAGCGATGTTGTATCCGTGGGACCCTAATGACGAGGGGCAGCATTACAGAGTTTCGCGGCTGACGATGCGAAACTCAGATTATCAGTACGCTATTTTTGGCGATTTCATTTTCAGGGACGCAGTGCATTTAGCCCAGTATCTCCCTTCTCCCGACAAATGCCTGCACGGATTGAGGGCGACGGCCGGGGTGTCACTGTTCAGGAGTTATGAGCAGCTGGAAGTTGCTGCCGGCATACTTCCTCCCCAAGAGTATCATCTCCAGATCGACGATGCCGGCAACAGCTGGATGTCGATTGGCGAAATCTACGAAGCGCGTGAACTTGGACGCGGCAAACCCTTGCTGAACAGTGTTGCCAAATTTCGGGATCATGAGGCCAGGGCCTTTTATCGGGAGCGGAATCTCCAGTCCATCCAAGGGCCCAAGTTCTGATTTGGCTATTCGGGCTATCCGTCATTTGAGGCGTTTCACATACGGAGCTCTTTTCTTGCGACGAATTCCCCGGGGATACGAAAACCGGGTCCTTCATTTTGTGTGGCAGGCAGAAACTTGATACCGAGCCTTTCAAAGGCATCCTGAACCGTCCGCAACGTATCCAGCCTCACATTCTCGTTTTGCTCGAGACGGTGAATGGTACGAGTGCTGGTCCCTGATAACCTCGCCACGTCAACTTGGCTGAGTCCCAATGCCGATCGAGCGGCTCGCAATAATTCAGGTGGCACATCCATGTGCCAGACTTAACTCTACTGCCCAAAAGAAGCTACGGATGCGATACTTTGCACCTAATCTGAATATTTTTGTGCCGGATATGATTTTTTTTGATCGTCCGATGCATGTTCTTTGCTCCGACGTCACGCCAAACAGGCCGAATCACAAGCTTATGCAGGGGATGGAAAATCATTCGGCGGTTCGACGCAGGCTGGAAATTTGGTCGCGAGACGAATATGGTCACACGCCATGGAGACGGGGTTCGGCAAAGAACTGGATGACGTCGGGCTTTGGGCTGTCGTCTTTGATGGAACGATCGAAGTGGTCTACGTGGACGGGCAGCCGCTGGTTGGTCTTGATCCCGAACAGGTCGACGACGCGATCGAACTGCTGAAGTCGGGCTCGCTCAAGCCTGACAGGGTGCCCGACTTCATTTTGCCGCGATATCCGGCCCGAAACAGGTGAACCATGTGCAATGCGAAGTCGCAAAGGAAGACGCGGGACGAACTTCGTAATCTCTTCGGCAGAGTTGGCATTCCGCTTGCGAACGAGCTTCCCCCTGTCGAACCACGATATCGGATAGGACCGAAGGCCAGGCACCTCATCGTGCACCCCGATCTCGAGGACGGATATTCGGCTACCCTCGCCCAGTGGGATCTCGTTCCTCCGGGCAACGCAAAGCCGTTCCTGCGGACGAACGCCCGTGCCGATGCGTTGACCACGAAATGGCCATGGAAAGCCCTTCTCAAGGGCAATCGGTGCATCACCCCGGTTGACGGTTTCTACGAGCCCGAGAAGCCTGCCCTGTCGAAGGACAAGGTTCCCTGGTCGTTTTACGAACTCAAGGACGGCGGCACATTCTTCATGCCCGGCTTGTTCACGCGGACGTCGAACAGCGATGACGAGCTGACCTATACGATCGTCACGACTAAAGCGAACAGTGTTTTGCGCGTCCATGACCGCATGCCGGTCATGCTGAACGTGGATGAAGCTTTAGCCTGGCTCATGGAACCCGAACCCCCGCTAGAACTCCTCAGGCCCTACCCTGCCGATCTCATGCATGGCTGGCGCGTCCCGGATGGAGCCAAGAATCCCCGCGGGCAGGACCATAAAGGTCTGATAGCCAGGGTCGAAGAGGTGCAAGCGCCTTGATTTGACGGACTTTGCTCGCCTCCTCCATTAGGCCAGCTCCTGTCCTGCGTTATCGCGGCATTATGGAGCAAGTGTCACAAGGCCATCGATATGACCCTGGCTATTGAATCTTGCATCTCGTCCCCGTAGCCTTTTGGGAGACCAAAGCAGAGGCACTCGTGACATGATTGCCATTGATAACAAGACGATATCGAACTGGGCTGAATGGTGGGAAGAAGACGATCCCGAGGCCGCCATCGCTCAGTATGCGTCCTTCAAGACGGTGATGACACCGGACGAGAAGAAGCAAATCGACGAACTCATCGCAGCAGCGCAGATGAATGAGGATCCAGATGCGGATGCAACCGATGCCGCCTTGGTCACCCGTTGCCTTATTGACAACGGTTTTCATCCTGCGTTTGAGTTCAATGCCGTTATAAGTGGCCAAGCTACCTTTGACCGAATGAAAGCTGCTTCGGGATCGCCCTTCAAGCCGTAACACTTGGTCTCGGCTCTAAGACCAGGCCCAGGTATGGGTCCTTTGATGTTCAAATCGATACGAATAGACCGCTGACCTTTCTCGACCGTCCTTCGACGGAGTTGTCCGCCTATGTCCTGCGTATCGAAAGGAAACTGAAAGCGAATTCCATCACACGGCCATCGACGGTTCCAGCATGTTTGACGAGACCCTGCTTCTGTAGTCCATCAGCGGCCGACATCGCGAAACCTATGCGGCTACTGGCAACGCAGCCCAGAATGTCAATGACCAAGTGTGGCTGCAGGGCGAGCCTCCGGATTAGCGGCTGACTTGCCAGAGGTGGCGACGTGACGGTTGTTCTTGCCCCTCAAGCTCGGTGACACGGCTGCTCGCTGTTCCGCGTGGCGTTGAGCCAGTAATGGGCTACCATCACAGCAACAGGAGACATGTTATGCGACCACCTCCATTAATTCCCGAAGGTCGGTCGTGAAGCGGTTGCTCAAATTACCTTGCCTTGGTTTCCATTTGTCCCTGAATCCGACCAACGCCGGCCGCAAAGCCCCTCGTCCGTGCACCGCGTTCACCCTGTCGATGGCCTCCATGAGCTTGGCCACTTTCGAAGGTTCACGTGACGGGAAGAGATCTGCCGGAGCCTGCTGCCGCGGAGACAGGTCCGTCAGCATGACGCCTGCCTTGGCATAGGCGTATCCATCCCTCCAGAGACGCGCGGCCGCACGCGACGCCAAAGATACCAGTGCAAGGCTGTCGGATGTCCGTTCGATGGTCATTGAAGCCAGATTGGAGTATCGCGGTCCCGGTTTGAAGTCGCTGGTGCGGATGAACACCGTCAAATGACCAGCCACCAGGTCTCCTTGCCTGAGTTTTTCGGAAGCCCGGTCCGCGAAGGCGGCGACCGCCTCGGTCAGTGCCTGCCTGGTGGCGACAGGCTGCCCGAACGAGCGCGTTACCGCCAGTCCTTTGCGGGTGGACGGAAGGTCAGAAAGCGGCAGGCATGAGATTCCCGTCAGTTCCTGGTGTATCCTCGCACCAGTGACGGACAGCTCCTTCCGGACAACGAACGCGGGCAGTTCCAGAAACTGCGCCACCGTTTCCACGCCATGACGGGCCAGTTTGCGCACCGAAGAGGGACCTACTCCCCAGACATCGGCCACAGGAAAGGTGCGGTAGACGTCGCGCCTCACGTCCACGTCCGAAAGGTCGCAGACGCCTTCCAATCCCGGTGTCTTCTTCGCGATCCGGTTGGCCAGTTTGGCGATCGTCTTCGTTGGGCCGATCCCAACGCAGGTGGGTATCTTCGCCGACCCAAGTACGGCTTCGCGAATGCGGGACCCGATGCCATTCCTGTCGGGAAGTCCATCGAGCAGCATGAACATCTCGTCGATCGAGTAAGGCTCCACGTCTGGCGAAAACGAGTTCAGGACCTCGAACATGCGGCGGCTCATGTCGGCATAGAGCGCGTAATTGCTCGAGAACCAGATCACATCCCTTAGTGCGGGTCTGTCCTTTATGAGGTGCCACGGATCGCCCATGCCGATGCCCACGGCCTTGGCTTCGGCCGTCCTTGCTATGACGCAGCCGTCATTGTTCGACAGGACGACAACGGGCTTCCCGCGCAGCCGCGGATCGAACGCGCGCTCGCAAGAGCAATAGAAACTGTTGCCGTCGACCAAGGCGAACGTCGGCACTAGAGGCGCTCACGGATCAGTCCGACCGCCACGGCCCAGATTTCGGCCCCCTCTTCGTCAAGAAGACCGCGTGCCGTCCGCAAGCGCAGCCTGCCTTCATGCCGCTCACAGACTGCCAGGCGCGTCTGGTCGCCATCGATGGTGATGACCACGGACCCCGGCCCCGGCTTCAGGGCAGCGTCCGTAACCAGAATGTCGCCGTCCTTGATGTCAAGCGTAGCCAGTCCTCCTCCGCGAACCCGAACCAGGTAGCGGCTCGGCCGCCTCAGATCCAACAGGGCCGTCAGATCGATCACGCCATCGACATGGTCGCGGGCGGGCGACATGAAGCCCGTCGTTTCCGATCCGTCATATTTACGCTGGCTTTGCATATGTTGCCGATCACAAAGGAACAGATAGGGAACATATTCCTAGCATCGAAGGATGTCAGCAGGCAATCGCGATCTTGTTTGCCGCGCGCCATCCGGTCTCATCCGCCGGCGGATTTGACGCTTTTAGGGAGATGCCTGGAGAACGGATAAAATTGTATTTACCCCACCCTTTGGAAGTGAAAGGATATGCTTGTGGCTAATTCGACATGGAGATCGGCAGCATTGGCAGTGTTTGCGATGCTGGCCACCCAGATACTGCCAGCCGTGGCAGCTCCTTCTGACAAATACATGTTCCGGTACAGGCCGGTGGTGTTGAGTAACGATGCTCCATCATTGCCTGAAGAAGGGGAAGAGGGCGATTTCGCCGTTCCTGCATCAGTTGATGCCGTACCATCTTCAGTGGTCTATTCAGCCACAGTAACGGCTCCAAACGAAACGACAGAAAATCTGTCCTCGACATATGGCGGCACCATCATGGTCATGGTCGACGGTGTTCCCAGTATAATGCCACTCGATATTGAGCCTGGCGCATCCCTCCAATTCGCCACGTATGCTCCAGAGAACTACGCCGAGACAGTTGGAATACCTCTGTCGCTCGGAGGGCAGTCGGCAACCTGGAATGTTTCGACACTCGCAGAAGCACCGCCGGATAGGACGCCGAATGACATTTGGCCAGTTGGAATGCACATACCTGTAGGTGAAATGTACGAGTCCGAGGAGTTCGATCTTACAGGGTTCGAACTGGCCGTGGATTTTGTGGTAGTTGCTGACAGCTATCTTTCTGATCCGGCGAATCCTGTGGCCATTGACCCCAGTATTGCCGCCGTTTCGATAAATGGCGGAGACTGGGTTGTAAGCGGAACTGTGGAACCAGGCGACAAGATCAAGTTCAGGGGGATGGCACCTTCAGAGCATGACCAAACTGCAAATTATTACCTTGCGTTTCTTGATGGCAGTTCTTACGCGAGCAGCAGCCTAGCCATATTCTCGGAAACGAGGGATCCATACGTCGAGAGCTTGTTTTTCCCGCAACAGATAGACATTGTCGACGTATACAACGCGGTCGAAGGCGAAAACGCCTACAGCGAAATGCTTATCCCGAATGTTATCAACGTTCAGGTCAGCATTTCAGTCCTCGATCCAGACAATGGAGAAGTGTCGGTAGAAGGCGGGCCATGGGTAAAGTCGGCTGTCATCAATCCTGGTGAGACATTCCGGATAAGGGCGGTGGCTGGAAGTACGGATTTGCATATACCGTTCACTGTTGGAGAAGAAGCATTGCCTGGAACCAACAGGTTTATGTTTGACATTTATCCGTGGCCGGAAGCCTAATCGCCAACCTCAAGGATCAATGTCCCGAATGCCGTGCGCAGGCTGGCAAGGGCCAACGGTGTAAAGTTTTTGACAGCCATCGATGCTGGTATTAAACCGTTATTTGCCTTGGGAGGAGTTCGATGGCCGATCCTCTGCAGCATCACGTTGGCCGCGGTTCGAAGGCGACCAGCGCCCCGCGAATCCTGCAACCGTCGATCACCAGACTTGGTGTCGAGTATGACGAGCTTGTCTGTTGGGCAGCCGTCTATGCGCTCAAGGATTTCCACTACGCCAAGTTCAGGTCAGTCTCGGAGACCTTGTGCGAACAGCTGTTCGAACCTGAGCGCGTCCGCAATATGCGTGAGAAACTCTGGAAAATGGTCGCTTGTGGTCGCCTACAAGCGGATTCGCACGGGAATTTCCGGCTGACGATATCTGGAGAGAGATTCCTGGAAGGCTTTCTTCACGGCGAAGACGATCCGAACAACAAAATGTTCGTAAAACTAACCGACAAAGCTATTGAGATGAGTGGTTTCCTGGATGTTTGGTCATCGACCGGAGGTCCGTTCACAGGAGATCGGCCAAAAAGAAATTATAGGCACGACGGCCCTCAAAGCGGGAACGATTTCGAGATCACCCGAAGGGCTGGCCGTCGAAAGCCGGCCGACAGAACCGATGGCCGTTCCTGCAGAGCCACCCGTTGAATCGGTGCCGAAAGGCCCCTCCTCAGAAGAACTCCGCACCGAATCCAAGCCTGAGCTACAATCCGACACTGTACCCGAGCCCGCTCATTCTTCAGCAGTCCGCGCTCAGGCAGAGCCGACAGCGATTGCCGAGGAGCCATTGGCTGAAGCCAAACCGATTAAACCAGAAAAGCCGCCCCAGAGGGCTAAGACACCTCGCCCCAAGCTGCCATCCCCCGAAAAGACAATAGGTGAAGAGCTGCCGTGGCGGTCAGCGGGACGGCGTGTAGGATGGAGGGAGGCTAACCTCCGGAAAAACGGCTTGCAGCGACATCTCTCCCAGAGGGCCGAAATGGCGGAGCTGCGGGAGAAAGTCGCCAAGGTACTCGCAGCAAGGGGGCAACCTGCCGGAAGCAATCCGCCAGCACCCGGACTACGTCAACTCCTCGTCGAGCGGTCAAGCGGAAGCAAAAAGGCCCGCCCGTACCGTTGATACGTCCGTTGTTGCGGCAGGAGGATCGTGGACACTGGTTCACCGAGGCGGCAGCGAGGTTGCGGGCCTTCGTAATAGAAAACGGGGGTGTGATCCCCGCAAAATCCTTGCCTGACGTGCATCCAAGCTTCGACACCCTACCGCCTGGAGTTGCCGAAGTTTCAGGTCTACTGCATGCAGCTGGATGTATCCGAACAAAGGACAGCAGAGGCCATTGCATCGTTTTGGAAGACGACGCGAAGCCGCATTGATCTCATCTGATTATCCGGACGCTCGACAAAGCTGGGCGCAACCTCCTCCAGACCGTTGCCTGACACTCCGGTATTCAGGACGGACGCAGCGTGGCGGCTCCGCATAAAATTGACAGCTAACTGTCACATTCCGGTTGACTTACCCGAATTATCGCGACAGTCTACTGTCATGTTAATTGGAATGCGACAGTGAAGATCGACGAACTCGAAAAGCTTTCAGGCCAGCCGAGACGGAATATCAGGTTCCTGATTTCCGAAGACATCGTACCTGAGCCGTACAGCAAAGGCCGCGGGGCTACATATGGTTCCGAGCATGTCAGGGCTTTGGAAATCTACACCCAGATGAAAGCAAGCGGTGTCACATCCCTTGATGTCATCAGGGATCGGGTCAGGGCTGACACCGGGCCTCAGGCAGTTCGCGCCTTCGCTGCCGCAGCCCCTCCTCAAGGTTTTGAATTAGCGCAACGAGGGAGGCTCCAGGAGGGCGAATTCATCGAAATCAATCCTTGCGAGGGAGTGGAGCTGAAGATCACGGCTTCCGTGATTGACGGTGACGAACTCGAAACAGTGATCGGAAAGATTTCCGCCGCTTTGGTAAGGGCTGCGGATAACAGGAAAGGCAACCGGAAATGAAACACGCCACCGTCAAGAATCCCGTCGAGAAGTTTGTGGAGCGCAGGGCATCGTATTCGCACCCGATCCCGTTGAAATCCACTGCCTACGAGATCGACATCGTATCAGGCCTTGCGGCGGTGAAGTTGGTTCGCAAGTTCCGCAATGACGAAGATCGTCCGATCGAGGCGACCCTTACGTTCCCGGTGCCGTTCGAGGCCGCCGTGTACCGCATTGAAGCCAAAATCGGCGAGCGTGTGCTTTCAGGCCAGGCAAAGGCCAAGGCTGACGCGCGAGAAACTTATGAAGACGCCATCGACCGCGGGAAAGCTGCCGTTCTCCATGAAGAACTTCTTAGGGGCCTGCATATGGTTTCCGTGGCAAACGTCGCTCCCCGAACGGAGATCGAAGTGACCGCGGAATTCGCGGTTCCGCTTGCGCTTTCTTCCGGAACGGGTCGTCTGAGAATCCCGGTCACGGTCGGCCAGATCTATGGCACTTCGCCGCTGGTTGAATCCGATGACATTATGACAGGCGGCCCTGTGATGAAGGCAGAAGTTTCCGTGTCGTGTTCCAAGGGCACAGTACTTGTCAACGGGAGCGTTGCCGCCGGAAAAGCAGCCTTGGTACCACTCGACCGTCCTATCTCGGTGGAAGTCGCGGGATTGTATAGGGGCAACCCGGAAACAGTCACCGGACGCGCTGCCGACGGCAAGGCCGTAAGCCTTCAGTTCTCTCCGGTCGAAGGAACGGACGCCGATCTGGATATGGACATCCTGCTGGACGTATCGGGATCGATGAAGGAGCGGATCGAAGCCAACCCTGAAGGTTTGGGTACGAAATGGGATGCCGTGGTCGCCGGACTGAAAACGGCGGCCGACTCTGTGCTCACTAACCGAGACAATGTCACGGTATGGACCTTTTCAAGCACGTGCACCCGGCACGGCACCGTACCCGGTGACCGACTTCGCGCATTTGCCGAGGGAATTCCATTCCTGAGCGGAGGCACCGAACTTGCATCGGCAGTCGCATCGGTCGTTGCCTCCCGTTCCGAGGCGACCGTTCTGCTGGTAACGGACGGCAAAAGCTGGAGCAAGCTCGACGTCCAGGCTGCCGTTGCTTCGGGCGCGCGTTTCACTGTGGTGCTTGTCGGTGAGGATGCCCTTGAATCAAGTGTCGGTTATCTTGCTTCTATGACAGGCGGACGCATGTTCGTGGTTTCGGGTTCCGATGTCCACGGTGCCGTGACCGACGCTGTCGCTTCCATGAGGCACGTGGGCAGCCCGGTGACGCCTCTGAAAGGTAAGCCGAAGGAAATTACGGCGGCCCTTGCAGGCGCGAATGTGACCGCTAAATGGTCGAAGGCCGACGGCAATGCTCCCGAGCGGTATGGCATTGCGGTGGCTGCGGCCGCCTATGCTGCCAATCTCGCCATTCGTGGAATGGATGAAAGGTCGGCGGCAAAGTTTGCCGAGTCGGAAGGCCTCGTTACGCATCTGACCTCGATCGTGCTCGTTGACGAGGCACGGGAAGCTGTGGAAGGCATTCCGGCTGCAAGGAAGATCCCCCTCGCCTCACCGGCAACATCCGGCATGCACGCACAGGCCTACTCCGCTTCCTTTGCCCTCGCGGACAGCGCGCCTTTGTTGGCATCGGGTGCCATGCGGTCATTCGGGCGACTTGATTTCGGTCCGGCCATCGGCTCCTGGAACGATGCGCAGCTTCATCCTGTTGCACGTGACCCCTTCCCTGGCATGAAGACGATCATGACAGATCCGCTTCCCTTCCCGGGGGACGGAACATCGGTCCCGGGAAGCATGGACCTCGGCCGCGATGATTTCCTGATTGAGGCAACTCCGGGGGACATCAGGGTCATGATCGGGAAAGTGAACTGGGACGAATGTCCTGAGCGCCTCTCAAACGGTGAAATCGACGCACTGCCTCTCATTGTGAAAGCCGGGGTCCTCGCATTGGCTAACGCCAAACCCGTGCAGGTCCTGGCCGATTCTCTCGGAAAGACAGCCGCCGCGATCGTGATCGCGCTTCTCGCCGAAGCGGATTCGGGTCATTCGAGAACGGCCGGCCGTATTGCCCGCGCGGTCCTCGGGCGAGCCGAGAAGAACCTGGTCGATATGGCCAGGAAGGCTGTAGGGCTATAACCCCGCAGCTCCGAGCCTGACGACTATCGCAGCGCCGCCAGCAGCCCTTCGAACGGATCTGCAGGCGGCGCTGCGATGTTGCCTTGGACACCGAAAAGACTGCCGTACCTTTGTGCGAACTCCGCATAGGTCGACCTCATCTGTCCGGGATGCTGTTTCCTGCCTTGGAATTCGCGGACGGGACAGCCTTCCCGATCGAGGATGATATACTTCATGCCCGGGCGAGGTTCGAACCGTTCATGGGCAACCTTGACGAGAACTGTTGCCGGCTTGGCGTAAATGGAACCTCCGTCTGCGGTGGACAGAATCCGGAACCCCTCGAAGCATCCGCCGACAAAGTCTGGTTGAGAATCCAGAGACAAGCGTACAAGCAGGTTTTCGAGTTCGGCGGCTTTCATTTTTCCCTCGCATCCTTGGATGAATCCATCCGGAAAGTAATGGTTCCCGGATGGATTCATTTTGCCGTATGGGACCGTATTTCTTACGGTGCCGGGAAAACGTATGCAGATCCCGCGGCACTTCCTGCAGCAACGTTGTCGTTGCACGCACCGATGACCGCCGTGTTTCCGTTTTCCTGAAGCGCTACACTGCACCCGAACTGGTTGACCAAGGTTCCGTCAAAGGGGGCCAGCGCAGTGGAGAGTGACCATGAGGCACCTCTTTTTTCATATGTGTACGCTTTGCCGCCGCCAAGTTCCCCGACAAGTACCTTTCCGTTGTCGGATACGGAAACGGAAGCGCCAAAAGCTCCGGAGTGCCGCGGAGAAGGAGACGTGGTGTAAAGCGTCCTTTCCCAACCCGTGCCGTTGCGTTCGAAAACGTAAATTGTGCCGCTGTCATTATACCCGCCGGCGTTCTCGTGTTTCGCGCCGATTACCGCCATGGATCCGTCGGAGGATAGATCAAGAGCGAAGCCGAACAATTTTTGGCTTTCGGTGGTCTCCGGAAGGAAAGTCGCCTCGTTGGTCCAGGTTGTTCCGTCAAAGGTGAACAGAAAGGCCGCTCCAGCCCGCAGAGCAAGGTTTGATGCCCAGTACTCTCCGATCAGGGCGGTCATTCCGTCGTCAGAGAGCGCCACTGCCGCACCGAAATAGTTTGTCCCAGCCTTGATGTCTCCACCCAGCTTTATTGGAGTACCTCCATCCACACGGTAGGCGACTGCCTTGTTGTTGGACCTGTCACCGACAAGAACGACCTTCCCGTCCCCCGAAACCGCGACCGAGTTTCCTTGAGTGCTCAGGCGGGTTCCTGCAGACCATGCATTTCCGCTGCGCCTGAACATGACAGCGCCCGCGCTACGCGCCCCGACAACGGCTAACGAGCCGTCGTCCGACAGCGCGACGGATTCTCCGAAATATGAAATTCCTTCAAAGACCAGTTTAGCTTCCTGGACCCAGTTTCCACCATCCTTCCTGAAGACGTATGCTCCGCCACCTGTCGCAGTAGGCCTGTATATTCCAACCAGGACCCTTGACCCGTCAGCCGAAATCGCAGTCGCATTGCCGAAATGATCGTTTGCGGCTCCGTCAGATGCCATCAGCTTGTCGGGCGGGGGCAATACCGCAAGTTCGAAGGTGTCTTCTGCAATGCGGCCTTCGTTGTCCGACACGGCAATGGTCACTGTGACCGGATCGGTCGCGAAGATCTCATGCCGATCCTTGACAGCGATTGTGGCAATCCCATCGGTCGCCGTCTTGAAGATGCCAAGCCACTCCGGAGCGTTCTCGAGGCTCCATGAAAGCGCGGGGAGATTGCCGCCCTTGGCCGATACCGTTATCGACGGGAATGGGTCTCCTTCAGTCAGGGAAATGTCATCGGGACCGTATTCGATGATCAATTCGCCGCGGAGCACTCTCTCCAGGGTTGCCGATGTACCCGCTGGAATCCCGTTTCTCGTCGCGGCTACCGCTATCCTGTATGTTTCACCTACCAAACCGGATGGCGTGCCCGAGATTGCTCCAGTGGACGGGTCAACGGCGAGCCCCGGCATGTAGGCGCTTTCTGGAATGCCGTATGAAACTTCCTCCTTGTCGCCGGAAACCGTTACAGGAATGTCGACGGCTTGACCTGCAGTGAGCCCGAACGGTTCGGTCACGTCCAGTACGATGTTCACCGGGGCCTTTTGTTCACCTACGTTTCCGACCAGATACGGGCCCGCCCGAAAATAGAAAACCGGTCCGTCGGCCGCGGCAGGCGCGACTGAAGCAATCACCCCCACCAATAAAGCAAATGCTTGTGCGAATTTGCCTGCATTGCCAAATGGACGGCAGACGGATTCCTTCATTTGTTTCCCTTTCTTCTTGAACCGCAGCCAGCCTCATAGGGTATATCACGATGCATGCCCGACAGGAATTCAAGCCCGCCCGCCGGCCGCCAAGGATTCAGGTCGTGATTCTTTGCTGCCGTGAACGCCGTCACAGCGAAGGGGCCGCGGCCGCCTCGATCTCATCGGCAAGGCGTCTGTCCATCATCCTGGCGGTGGCAATCATGAGTTCACGGGGCTCCAGGCCGTATTCGGAAGCCACTTTCCCGGCAAGTTCCGACAACAGTGACCTGCGTCTGGCGCTGTGCCTGCCATCCAGTTCGTCGAAGCGCTCGTCAGCCCTGATCGTCCGGAGGTAATCCATCACAGCCAAAGCTGTCGCTTCGTCCTGCAGCGTCTCGTCTGCCATATCTGAACTCCCGGTGTTTCGACCACCATAACGGCGCTCGCAGCAATCCGGAAGTCATTCCCCGGTGCGGCAGTCGGTGACGATAGCCATGACCTTCTCTGCAACAAGGACCCGTGTCGCTTCGCCGATCGGAATTCCGATCATTCTTGGGTCCCGCGCTGCGACATACGAGGTATTCGTGTTTCCTTTGTAGGCATTGTAGTAGAAGCTTTCCGCAGAAGTCAGGATGTTTCCCCTGCCCTTTCCGGCGTCCTTCGAAGACGCGTGGAGCTCTCCCAGCATGTTGACGCTGCCTCCGTAAAGCGAGTACCGCAGCCCGATCTCGGAAGTCCATGCACAATCCTGGTAGCAAGCCTTGAAATCGTCCGGAAGCGGATTGATGTCTCTCCTGAGGGAGGGCTCGAAGAGTTCTTCCATGCCATATCGATAGGTTATCTCGAATCCGGTCGTGGCATCAGTGACCTTGAAGGTAGGGAGGGTTGTGCTGGTGAGGTCTCCTGCCAGCATTTCGGGACGGGGACAGGCGGGGCCGTCTTCGTTCAACTCCGAAAGAATCCACCAACCGAAGGCGGCCGCCAAAACGGCGAGACCGACACCCTTGGCGCACCGGAAAAACTTCTGCCTGTTGACCCGCATGGAAAACTCCCGGCCACTATCCCATATATTGGTTCCGCCGGCTCGCCGAAGGAAGGATTATGAATCCTTTTGGGAGATAAGCGAATCCATGGTTGACTTGGCGGCCCGGACCTGTCAACTAAGCAGCCCAAGGTGAACCATGTCCACAACCGATGAAATCGTTTTCTACGGCGACCCCCATGGCTCGTATGGAGGTATCAGACGCATTCTTTCCGAAGGTGCGCCGGGGATGGTCGTCTTCCTCGGAGACATGGATCTCGATGAGCCGTTCCATGAGGTCGTGAAGCCATTGCTGGACGCCGGAACCGATGTCCGCTTCATCCATGGCAACCACGATACGGACCGGGAGCAATGGCATGACAACCTGTTTGAAAGCGAGCTTGCCGACCGGAACCTCTCTTCAAAGGTGATCGAGTTCCGCGGCGTGCGGATTGCGGGTCTAGGCGGAGTATTTCGGCAGAAAGTCTGGCACCCCAAGGATGGAGAGGGAAAGCCTGTCTACACATCCAGGCGGGACTTCATGCGGTCGCACAAGGGCCAGTCCTGGAGAGGCGGGCTGCCACGGGGCCAGCGGTCGACGATCTTTCCGGAAGACTTGGACCAACTGGCCGACCTGCGGGCCGACATTCTTGTCAGCCATGAAGCTCCTTCGTGCCATCGTTACGGCTTCGAGGAAATTGATTTGATCGCTCAAGTGATGGGATGCCACACCGTCATTCATGGCCATCACCACGAGAGATCACGCGGTATGGTGGGCAACATCCGCGTAATCGGACTGGACAAGGCCGAAATCCTGCGTGTCGACATTGCACTGTTGGCGGAAGCCGATTGGGAAGACCGCATGACAGCGAGGATCACGCCGTGAGAAAAAGGTATCGGCAGATCAGCGCGAAACCCGGTCAGTTGATCGCCGCATTCGGCCGTGACGGAGTGTCGGGCAACAAACCTGATCTGATCTACAGTTGGGGTGGCCAAGGAGCTGGCAGGTCCGACACCAGGCTCTTGATGCGAGCCTTCGAAGAACTGGAAGTCTTCGAAGGGAGAACCCTTCGTCAGGAACTCAGTGCGCGGGGCTATGATATTGAGAGCCTAAGGTTTTCGGTGAGGAGGAAAGGAGCGGACAATGGCTGAAATTTCGGCGGCAATGCCTATCAAAGCTGGTGACTTCATCAGGGTAAAACGCCATGCCGATTTCCGCCCGGGGCAAGACGGGATGGTGGCGGTACCGCCTGATGCCGACGGCTACATGGGCATGGTTTTCGCCTATGACCGTTACAATCAACCAGTAAGTCCGCTTTGTGAAGGCATCGAGTCCTGGCATGTCGACGAGGTGGACTTGGCAACGCTCGATCGGTGACCCGAATGGACAATCCTACTGCATCCCAAAATGGGGTCCTGTTCGAAACCAGGTCCGGTAAATACCTGGAGCTGGTTCCGGGCAACGCCGTGTTCCGCGCCCATCCCGACAATGCCACGGAAATCGAGAAATCCGTCTTCGACGATGTCTTGTTGCGGTGCCAGCTGCTCGACCGCCACAATGTCGACTGGTACTTCAGCTCCATCAGGTTCATTCCTCTTCAAGGAGAACGGCCATGAACAACTTCGAGATCAAGGCGCGCATTCAAGATCTGCGGGACGAAGATATAGACGCCCTATATGATGCCGGATGCGATGACGCGACCGTTTCAACCCACGGTCAAGGCAATTTGATCGTGGCCTTTGCTCGTGAAGGTGACCTCGCCGACGCTGTCGCTTCCGGTATTCGTGACGTTAGAACAGCTCTTCCTCATGCTGTTTTGGAGCGGATCGATTTGCTTCCTGCGGTATGAAAGCTCATGAACATTCCTGAGTGCCTTACAATCCTTCCGCGCGACAGGCGCGGATATCCCATCCCTGTAACGGTGGCGGTGGACAGGGCCGGCAATGCCCATTTCGCTGTAACCGACCCTGTCGCACGCAAACGAATGATCGAGGAAGACCGCTGCCATATAAGCGGACGGAAGCTATTGCGTGGCCGATGGTTTGTCGGCGGTCCCATGGCTGCATTTCATGAATTCGGAGCGTTTCTGGACGGACCGACTCTGGCGGAGGCATCGCTCTTTGCCGTCCGGACATGCCCCTTCCTCGCTGCTCCGAAATACTCAAGACGTATAGACGACCTGACTCTCAGGAAATCAGGTGCCCCGGGTATCGCGGCCGCGGTCCTGCACGAAGAGGTGGTATCCGATCGGCCTGAGGTGTTCGTGCGACTGATGTGCGTCGGACAGAGGCTCGTGCCGTCTTCCCATGGCGATGTTCTCTTCGTTCCCAAGAGGCCTTATCGCAATGTGGAGTTTTGGCGACATGGAAAGATGCTGGCGTTTGACGAAGGGGTAGACTTGGCCGTCGAGGTTTCAAAGGGCCAGCTCACCAGGGACGCAGTGCTCGCCGCTTGCGGTAAAAAGTAACGAAACTTCGGACCCGCTGCCGGGACGCTGCATCCGCGAGCCATGCTTGGAGGCCGCGGATGCAGGAATCGGATCAACCTCAAATACGAAACAGCCGACGTCCCTGGGCTGTTGTCGCCGACGCCGCACCCACAGATTGCCGATCTCATAGGGGCCGAAACTATTTTTCTCGCAGGAAAATAGTTTGGGAGCCTGTGAGTTGGGTGAACCAGTTTGCGTTTGCAATGGCCAGCCTTACGCTGATCCGAAAGAGAGTGTTATGAACCTATGATCGACATCGCTCCTGACGCAGTGGTAGAAGAAGCTGGCTTCACCGAGTACGACGTCGATCTCGGCACCTCGGGCTTGTGCGGAACCTTCGCCCTGGCTTTGAAGTCCGCTTTCCCTCATTTGGGACTCGCATTGTTGTGTCTGAGCGATTTTGACGGCTCTCCTTTGCGAAACAGCCGTGGCGAGTTGCATTGGAGGCACGTCGTTGCAACTGACGGAGATCAGTTGTTCGACATCGACGGCCGTGTCAGGCTTGACGATCTCATCCAAAACTATTGCTGGGATAATCCGAAAAGGGGTGGCGGCTGCCTGGTCGCCGTGAACCAACGGAAGTTGATCGCCATCCTGCATTCGGACATGAAATCGTTTGACCGACGATATCTCGAAAAGTGGTCAGCGATGCTCATCGAGGGCGAGAGGAGGCTCAAGAACACGCCGATGCAGCAATACGCAGATGCGCCCTCCCCAGTTTAGGCCACGACAAATTTCCTTTCGGCATCGGCCGCTGCTTGGGCTTTCTTGATCCATTCGTCCGAAAGGCCGTCTGCGGTTTCTACATCAAGACCGCTGTCCTCTAGCAGGGCAGCAATCTCAGTCGAGAGGCTTTCCATGTCGAAACCGAAGCGCTCGAGGTCATCGGCAGTCGCGGGAACCCAATCGGCATCGATGCCGCTGTCGTGTTCTCCTTCATAGGATGTCCACGTCCACATCTTGGCTCCTGAGCAAAGCCAGACGCCCGGTGCGACATTCGCGTCCCAAAAATAATCAGCCGGGCTGTCGACAACGGCGAAGAGATAGCCTCTGCTCGACAGAAAGCAGCAGAAGGTGTCGCCTTCCTTCCTTTCGTCGGGAAGCCAGAGGACAAGAGCTTCGTCGGGTTCAGTCCTAAGCTTGGCGTTATGTGCTTCCTCTGCGAAGTCCGAAGCATCGAAAAATTTCCCGGCCTGGATAGGGCTGTTGTGAAAATTGCCGGACTGTTGCCGCTCCCGGAAGGGGACATATCTGCCGAGGTCTGCTTCCGGCACGTTCTTCCCCGCAACGGAAATCTTGGAACGAAAACCGGAGTCAGCCGTAGGGGTGGTGATCAGTTGGCCGTTCTCGATGTCGCAACGTATCTCCGGGGCAATCACGAGATCCATGGTTCCCGTGCCCGCCGGCAGCTTGCCGACGGGCATGACCACGTCGGCGTCCATAATCCTGGCATTCCCGACCGAACGCCAGGTGAAGCCGTCCGATTGGGAATCTTCTCCGTCAATCAGGGGCGATTCATCATCCCGCCAGGAGAAGACAAGCTTCGCTTTCGCATAATCTGTGTTTATTTCCCGGATATGCAGCAAGGCCGGCGCGTTCCTGCAATCGAAAATGGCGCTTAAGAATTCGATTGCTTCGCTTTCCGGGAGTTCAGGGAGAGGAAGCGTCCATTTCAGAAAGGCTTTGCCATGGTCGGCCCTCAGTACGGAAAGGGACCCTTCCTCCTTGTTGTAGGTTCTCCCCTTGGAATCGACCGCTTCGAACTCCCCTCGTCCGATCTTGGTGACCCTCAGGATCTCCAACCCGAAGCCGGGATATGAATTCTCGACAACGATGCGGTCGCCGACCTGCGCGGTATTGATCTCGGGAAGGAAACTGTGGTGCATGCCGGCTCTCCGGGGCAGAAGCTGCAGCCAAAATGAATGCCAGGCTAGAATTTGTCGATGGCTGAAGGATCGGCGGCCTGCATCGCCTTGAAGAGTTTTAACTCCTCCTCTTCCGTGAGCGACGGAAGTCTTTCACAGGGAACAGGATTCGCCGATTGCCACTCTTGTTCGCCTACCTTACGGAACCGATGGATTGCACTCTCGATCACATCCCTGTCGATCCAGTCAGCGTCAACCACCATTCTCAACCCGATCCCGTATCTGAAACTGCGATCGAGGCGATAGTTTTCGTACACCGCCGGAGGTTCAGATTCGAGGATCTGCTTCTTCAAGTTGTCCTCGTATTCACGGAACGTAAGCCCACCGAAGAAATCGTAGCGACGTTTCTCGCCCATCCTGAGCGCGTAAAATTTTTCGATACCTACGAACACAGGAACAAAATCCCAACGGAATTCTTGCTCGCGCTCTTCTTCACTCATCAAGGAAGTCGCGCGGTCCCATGCAATCCTGTCGATCTTGTCCCTGAACGCACGGCGGGCAGTGATGATTTCCGCATTCCAGATGGTGCGGCCGTCGGTTCCGAGGAAAAGGAAGTCAAAATCCTGGCTGAAAATTTTCGGTCTTCCGGGTTCATTGAGTACCAGATGACTGGTGAAAAGCCCGCCGTAATAGGGAGTGTCCTTCAGGATTTTCCACCGCAAACGTATGAATTCATCCCTCTGCTTCCGGGGCGAAAGCTTCGAGAACGTCTCATACTTGCGATTGAATTTGTTGATCTTCATTTGCCGCTGAATTCCCGTTTTTATGAATTCAGTGTGGCTGGCAAAAGTACGGCTGTCACCATCTTTCAACTGGTTTGCAAGATGCTTTTCCGAGGATTACGTTCTGGGGCGTGCACGAATGGAGACTTCAATGACGGAAGCGCCTGAATACCCGAGCCCCTACGCGGTCGGCGAGACGGTTTCTGTGGCCGGAACTCTGGTCACAAACAGTTCTGTGGGAGGGACAGTCCTTCTGGAGCATGACGGCGTAGAATGCACGATCACGAAGGCATTCTGGGATTACGAAGTCGGCTGGCGATACCACGGAACGGTAATCGACAGGGAGCTGGTCGAGGCGTTCCGCGTTCAGGCGACAAGCGAGTTCACGCCCGAGGACTATCGGGAAAAATACCCCAACAATCCTGATCTTTACGAGAGCGCAGTTGCCGCGGCCGCAAAATTCGATCCGTCGTATGTCTATTTCTGCGAGCACGACGTGTCGCCTGCTCCCGTACCGGGAATCTGAGAGATGGAACTTGAACGGGAAATATTCGAACGCATTGCCGCTGCCGTGAAGGCCGGCTGTCAAATTGAAGGGGTCCTCTTCCATGGAACGGCCGAACCGTTTGACGGACCCTTGAAACCTGGACCGGACGGACTGCTGTGGACCGCGAAATCTCCTGTTATCGCCCAGCAGTACATTCCGCGCGCCGGGATCGAAACGCTCGTCTCTGTCCCGCTTGCCTATGAACTGAGGGAAAGGGTCAAACCGCGCCAACACGATGCCCTGTACAAAATTGCTTGCCTGATCGCGGGCGATGAGATCACCGACGTTGAACGGGATGCGAACGGAAATCTGGTATCCTGGGCTGTCCCGAAAGGATGGCCGACTTATGCCGATGTCATCCGCCACATTGAAGATGATCTAGGATACAAAGCCGAAAATGATGTCTACGTGATCTCCACGCAGCTCGGAGACGGAGGCGATGAGACTTATTTGCCCGCTGGATGGAAGATGTCCGGCCGCCTCTACATGACGTTGGCGGAAGGGCTGATTCTCAAAGACATCAGGCAGGGCGGAGAACCCGACCTGACCGTCAAGGAGCACAACAACTTCGGAGGCTTCCGGAAGGCCGAGAAGGAAGGCTACGACGGCGTCATCATCAACGACTTCGCCCAAACGGACCTCTACGGCAATTTCGGTCACCGATCCTATGGATTGAACGAAGCAGGCTTGAAGAAGGTCGAATGGGTATCGATCCCGGCCAGCCGCTATTTGCTGGAAGATGCCCATCCCATGCCCATAACGACACCGGACGTCGATCAGTGGCTAGCTTCAGTGATCGATCGGGAACCCGTGTCAGGAGCATTCGGGTTGCGTTGAGCGAGTTGTGAATCGCCGTGCTCAATTGTTGACACATATGCGATTTTCATTATATGTGCGTTCATGGCAAAAGAATTTCACATCGCAGAACAGCGTATCCTTTCCCGCTATGAGCCGGGCATGGATTGGGGGGCCAAAAGGCGTTTGATCGCTGTAACTGAGGACGAATCCGTCAAGCTGTTTGTGCGCGAAGGCTGTCACATGGCGGCAGCGGGAGTCCGTGGTTTCGGTAGGCTGTATAGCCCGGCAAAACTGATCCTCGTAGAAAGCCGTTCCGGCAAACTTGGCAACCGCCTCGCAGAAGGCCGAGTGACACGGAAGGTGCTGGAAGCACACTCCGAAAGGATTGATGCAGCTTTCGCTTTTCCAGGACTGACATCTCGCCTGGAGCCGAAGAAGACTGTTGTTGTCCGGTCCTCCAAGTGACCGCGAGCTGGGTCATTGTGGAGAAGGCTATCGGCAGGGCCATTTTGGAGACCTACAACGCCGAGGTTCCCCGGCTGCTGAACATCACCCTCTATCAGGCCGTGCCGATTCTTGAGTACCTGCAGGGTCTGAATCACCGCATTGCCGAACGTGAGATCGTCACTTCCCCTCGAGTCCGAGATTGCGAGCCAGGGGATGATTGATCCCGAGAAGGACTACCGTTGGTTTGCCGCGTCTCGTGATGATGACGGGCGTCCCCTCCTCGGCAATAGTGAGGTACTTTGAGAAGGAACGGCGCAGTTCTGTTACGGACACCGTCAAGGGTGCCTGAGCTTCGGGCTGCATGGCTACCAGATGTTCCCCTCGAGAAATTCTAGATGTCCGCCGTCACGTAGAGCGATGATGCAGTCGTCGCAAATCGTGCCGTCCCGGACATGCTCCGGCCTGTTCACGATCTGATGGCATTCCATGTCGACGACAGTGCTTCCGTAATGGCCGTACAGTTTGCCGTCTTCGGTGACGGTAGCTGCACATCTGTGCCCCTGCGAGTATTCGGCGAAGATCGCCTCGAATTCATTGTTGCAAGTATCACATTTTACCTTGTCTTGCGAATTCATTCATTATCTCCCTGCTCACAACAGAATTCGCACGGGATCGCGTACTGTCCAGACCAAAAAAGCCACACCAAAGGATTTGTTTGTGCGCTGACTTTTGATTACGGATATCTTTCCTGTGCAGGAGACAACATATTCCGCGGGTCATCTTTGTACCCTTCGTCCAGCGAGGGAATGCGGAATGCGATCAAAGTGGCTTCCTCGTCGGATCTGTCGTCGAATGTCCAGTCGCAGTTTGCGATGCAAGCCACGGGAACTCCGGTTGCGTCACGCAGGGCATCGGACAGCTCGTCGTAGTCGATCTTGTCCTCGTCGATGTAGCTGAGACGCTCGAAAGCGATAACTCCGACTGTGTTGGACTCGAAGATTTCGACCGCACCCCCGATTTTATCGGTCATGAAGTCGATCAACGCGTCTTCTGCCTTTGTCCTGTCCAAACCTTCGGAGATTTCTCTCCCGATTACCGAGTCATCCATTGCAACACCCCGCTTTCGGAAACTGATTTTCTCGATCATTTCCCGGACGGCTGCAACACACTACCGCGGCTGCCTACCGGATGGCGGGAGTCCCGGCGTCGTAAAACGCGTACTTGCCGTGCTTGCTGATGTGAATGTATGCGTCTCGCAGAAGATCGATTTCGGGTCCCTCCAGCTTTTCCAGAAATGCCGTCAAGCATGCTTGTTTGTGAGCGCTGACGAGTTCTTCTTCGCCGCCGAGGGCTTCAAACCTGTTCTGCCCGATCACATGAACAATTGCCTGAACCAGGTCGTCTTTATCCTTCGTCATCTGTCTTCCTGTACCTCTTGAGAGCAACCAATGAAAGCGTTCAGCCCGGAAATTCCACGAGGGGGGAATCGTCCTTCAGATATAGCGGATGCCCAGGATGCCCTGCCTTGGTGATGGCCAAGGCATACAATCGGATGCCATCCGCCGCCAGTGCGGATTTAACAGCATCGCCATGGTGGGCGAGCTTTTTGTGGAGGGCTCCGTAGGCAAGGACGACCAAAGATGCCCGACGTGCCTCGGCGATGATCGTCTGCAGGTTCCGGTTGCTGCAAGGCAGGACATGCTCATCCAGCAGCATCTTCGGATGGGTCGCACGATAATCCATGACGTTGCACTTCACGTAACGGCCGTATCCCCACCTCTTCGTGAACTTGCATTCCTTCGCGACAGTCGGATCATCGACGTCCCCTGCCGCGGTGCTGGGGTTCATCCCGATCCAGAGGACGCTTCCCGGTTTCGTTGCCCCTTCCCATTCACGGGTAAGAAGACGTCGGTACCGTCCGCACTCCGAAAAGACGGCCGAACCGATCACACCGTCGGCCAATTTGAGCCGGACCTTGCCCCCGGGATCGTGCGAAAATTCGGGATGATTCATTGGAGCTGCCCTGCAGCATTCGGCGGCAGGACGGTCTGGACGTACCGCAATGCGAAAAGATCATCGAGAGTGGCATCGCGCCAGCGGGTAACGATATGCTCGTCGTAATATCCGCTGCCGAAATCCTTCACGAAACGGAGCCTTTCCTCTACCTGCAAAACAAGCTTTCGTTTGAGAAAGCCGGACGTCCTATAGCGCGTTTTTCCTGTCATCCGATGACCATCGCCCGAGATGCCCACAGCGTTTTTCTGCTGCTGCATTTCCGGCGTGCTCTCTTCAGAAACCGTGCTTGTCTTTCCATTTTTGGGCAGCGAAGCCGCGCCGTTTTCACCCGGTTGGAGTTTTTCACCATCCGTTGAAAGTCTGTCATCCAGTGAAATAGCCGCATCTCCTGACAGTACGTCCGGGTCGATCTCCAGGACGCATTCCCACATGGATGCATTTTCGCCGGGGGCTTCGAACTGGCAGCCCGTGTTGCCCCAGTTCGAGAAGTTCAGGCCATACCATTGACGGGAGAATTTCCCGAAGAACCACTCGCCAGCAATTTTGACGAGGTAAAGCTTCGCGGTACTGATCTCAGGATGGTCATGCTTTACCGACTTCGAAAGGTCGATGCTCTTCACGCCTTTCTGTCGGGCGTTGGTGCCACATTCCCGTGGCACCGTGACAACTTCCTCATTCATCGACATCCCCGTCATGTGGGCCGGCTTCGATGGCCGACAGGATCGCCGTTTCGGCCGAAAACGTGTCTTCAAACCGATGTTTGGGATCTCCCAGGCCTTTCCCCGGATGGTGTCGGACAACGGACGTGCCTGCCTGCACATCTGCCTTGCTGTGCCGCACGACCATGGACGCCGGGCACCAAAGCATGTGGTTGCGGAAGCCGCCAAGGCGTTCACGTTTGTCGTCTCCGAGGATGTCGACTTCTTCCCAGTTGATTCCGCAGGCCTCGGCCAGCGACCAAAGACATTCGAGAGCTTCGGCATGACGGCGGAGGTTTCTCAAGTCCCTGCCGATGGCTTCGATCTTGCCGTGGATGCGTCCAGCAAGAAGCAACCGTTGGTGATATGCCGTGACATCCTTGAATTCGAGGAGGGAGCTGTGGACTTCAGCTGCCTCCTCGACGACATCGTCCCATTCAAGTCCGCACGCCGCGGCCAGCGCCCGCAGGACTTCGTCCACGTCGGCGAATTCTTCGGGCTGCCGGAAGTCTTCGGCGACTTCATGAAGCTCGGAGTGCGCTTTCGCGATCAGAAGCGGAATCGCCAGATGAATCGGCATCTGCCCGATGACTTCGGGGACACCCGGGCGCACGGGTTTCTTGTCCCGCAAGAGCTGTGGGGTCCGTTCGGGCACCCCCGGCCCCGGGACAAAATCGCTCTTCGCGAATTCAGCCATTGGTAGCCCCCGTTTTCGCAGAGGGAACCCAGGAGTGCCGCTCATAGTAATCCAGCCCGAGCGTGGACCAAATCTGGTCACAAAACGCCTCGACCTCCTCAACGGTTTTTTCGGTGCAGTCGAAGGAGACCTCGAAAGTGTTCCCGTGACCCTCGGTGCGATGGAAATGAACCTTGGCCTGGAACTGAGGACTTTTCCCCTGAAAATTCTTGATGACGCGGTCAAGGTGCCATTCGTAAATGGAGATACCATACCTGACGCCGTAGTCGTCCTCGACCTTCCTCTGCCACAAGGCCTCGCAGGCGACGCCCTGAGGGTCCTCAATCTGCAAAGATCCCCGGTTTGTGAAGTGTCGGTATCCAGCCTGTTCAAGGTGTTCTTTCTGCATATTCCGTCTCCTTTGAGCGCGGTGATATACCCTCTGGAAGGATTCGTCAAACAGATTGCGAATCCTTTCTTGATTTTCGATAGGATTCGCGTAGGAAGACGGAGCATTCACGATCATAATGGGTCGTGTCCGCAAACCAAGGAGAAATGGCTGATGTCCAAAGCTGGTGATCGAATTCTTGAAGGTGCAAGAGAAGCACTGTCAATTGCCAAGGGGGAACGCCCGGCTGCATCCATTACGATCAACGGCCATCGCTATGTTTCGGCCGAGTCTCTGAAAGGATGGAGGCTTCTTCCTGAAGACCTCGAAACGCATCTGGGGGATTTCTGGGACGCGTGCGTGATCGCGCAGCGTCAGGCAGCCGGGGAAGGCAATGAGGTGGATGCGTCGTATTGGGTGCACCAACTCGAAACGATCAAACGAGTCCGGAACATGCTGTCGGTGCGTCCTGCCGAAGCCGACCCGGTCATCGTCAGCGTTAAGCCCATGAAACTGAGCGACGGCCGCTGCGACTATTACGTCTCGATCGCCCGCGGGGAGCGGGAAGTGACGCCGCATGTGTTCAGGGAGCGCTTCAAGGCCGAGTACCATGTGGCCCTGTATCGCTGGCTCCTGAACGACGGCGAGGAACCTGACCTCATGGCCTTCAAGCAGGACGAATGGCCTGCAAGGAAATTCACCGAGGAAGAGATGCGGCTGTTCGCAGCGATCGGACAAGAGCCGAAATCGGAGGGTTGAGGGATGGGAATGACAGACGAAGAAGTTCTTTTCCATCTGCGGGAAGACACGCATCTGAACAAGGTGCGCAAGTCCTTCAGTTCCTCCTGTGCCCGTATCGAGCAGGCGACGCAGCAGCGCCAGGCACTTTCCCCGATTGATCTCAGACGCATGGAATTCGCTGCTGTGGAGGCTCTTGCGGAAGAGGTCTATTCGGCCCTCCCCTTGAGCGACCGAATGGTCCAGGCAGCGGCCGAGGTACTGGAAAACGCTTGCCCCGGTTTTTCGGCATCACGGGACGTCGTGGCCTCGGCACTGGCGGCCGCTCTTTCAACGGGGAAGAGCACACGTGGTTGATGTTCTCGTCTGTCACCCTTCTGAGATTCTGAGGAAGGTATGTGAACCGATCGACGAGATTGACAGGGAGGCGCTCGACATCGGCCGCCGATTGGTCGAGGGAATGGTTGCCCATAACGGCATCGGGCTCGCGGCTCCCCAGATCGGCATCTTAAAAAGGGCGGTAGTTGTCGGCGTTCCGACCGAAAGCGGTCTGAAGCCGATCGTCATGTTCAACCCGGAGATCATCGGGCGGTCCGAAGAAGTCACGCCGCTCGATGAGGGATGCCTGTCCTTGCCCGGGCGGCGGTTCCGGGTTTTGCGCCCGGCCGAGGTTCGGGTTCGCTACATCATGCAGGACGGTATCCTCACCGAAGCTTCAGCAAGCGGCATCGTCGCCAAGTGCATCCAGCACGAAGTCGATCACCTGGACGGACGGCTTGTCATTGACATCGGAACGGAAGTCGCAGATCAAAGCCGGCCATGATGATTTCGAACCCGGACGCCGACGTTCCTCGTGCTGGTGGATTCCGGCCATCGTCAGGATTCAGGGTCTTCCGCGTCGCGATATTGGATTTTGGATTCTGACCATCCGCTTTGCTCGTGGCCAGATCGTCCGAGTTTCGTACAGCCGATGAAGCAGTTTCCGACAAGCAATCCGTAGAAACCAAGGACCTCACGCGTTGTGTAATGTTTTTGCTCCATTCGGGGCGAAGCATGAGGCTTTTGCAGCGCCGTGGAAGTATGGAACCGCATAACGCAGGGATCTTCGGAGTCACCCCAATAGAGCCTGACATCCCTCAGGTTGAGCCTCAGAGTTCCTTGTCCTTTCAGTTTCCTGTCCAGGGTCAGGAGTTCATAGAAAATCCAAGCGAGAACGATCCCCACGAACAACAAGACGGCTATGCCCCAGCTCATTGCGGTACCCTTTAAGCGGCTTGGATGTTGTCGGAAGGATTTACATTGCGCTTTCCAATGAAATCCCGAATCTCTTTTGAGGCATTTTTTAGCCTTCTGGACGTTTCCAGGTTTTTGGACAACATCCGCAATCTGGCGCGTTCCAAGTGCAGCCGATTGCAATCACAAAGAGCCATCGCGACGAGGAGCGCGCTGACGGCGATCTGGAGCTGGATCCAGGGATTGAGGAATGCCGAAGCGAGATTTTCAAACACAGTGAACGCTGTCTCCTGCATCGATCAAGGGTCAAGGCCGAATTCTTTGAGGTCATCCGGCTCGTTGATGTCCCCTCCTCCCGGAAGCGGTATCCTGACGTAGTTGCCGGTTGCTGCCCATGAGTTTGCCTCGGGAATGCTCGGTATCCCGTCTTCGCCGCGATATTGGTCCAGGACGGAAGGAGGCATGCGGATGATGCGGTATGGAATACCGTCCGGCGCGTCTTCGGAAACCAGTCCCTGCTCGACCAGAAGGTTGGCGATCTCGTGCGGGAGGGACGCAAGCATTTCCGGTGTTATCTCGCCACCTGATTTGCCGATCTCCTCGAGCTGGTTGAGGATGTCCATCGCGTCTTGGGCAGTCATTCCTTTCTCGATCAGGTCGCCGACGGCAGCTGTTGCGTCTTCTTTCGCCTTCTCGAGATCGATTTCCGAAACAGGTTCGGCTTCGGATGCATTGCCGGAGGCGGAACCTTCCTCATGCCCTTCGGACGGGGACGCTGATGCCTGCGGCGTTTCCGTTGCGGCGCTGTCAACTGCCGCGGTATCTTCAGCCTCCCCGGGAACGTTGTTGCCGCTGCTTTCCGCAGCAGGCAACGCGGCTTCGTTGTCGGGTGCCGATGCCGGAACTGCGTCCTCCTTGCCTTCAGGTCTTGCGGCATCAGTATTCGGATCTTCGCTCCTGCTTTCCGTGGATGCGGGTGGTGGAGTCCACAAGTCCGGAGAATAAGCCGGAAGGTCGAATGCAGGATCCTGGCTTTCCGGCTCGGCCGTTATGACTGCAGACGGGCCTTCCGGTGCATTTGCGGGCGGCTGGTCAGGAACCACGATCTCGGGAAGGACATCCGGAATCTTCAAGGCTTCCGGAATGGCCGGCGCGATATCCCCGGGGATTTGTTGCTGCGGCGGCAAAAGGTCTGCCTCATGCTCCGCAGCGGGTCTCTGCAAGGCAAGCGGCAGCTGTTGCGGAATATCGCCGGAACCTGCCAGGCTCTGGAGAACTTCGCCGAGGAGCGGCCCTGAATCCCGGCTTTCTGCGACAGTCCGGTCCTTGAATGCGTAGTACGTCGCGCCTGCCGCTGCTGCGCAGATGGCGATAGCGGCTACCGTCATCCACGCCCGGGAACGGCACCCGTGAACGAGGTCGCGGCAGGCCTTCGAATATGCTTCGGAGATTTCGACTGGTGATCCGGATACGACCTTTACTTCACTTCCGTCAGGAGAACTGAGGACGATGGAAGCATTCTGCCCGTCCGACTTCATTTGCATCTCGACGAAGGCTCCGCCCGAAAGGATCAAAGGGGCGTTCGGACCCGAAAACACCATCGCGCTTTGGGTCTGTCTGATTTCAAGCAACTGCTTCTTCCGGAACATCGGTGAATCCTTTTCCCTTTGGCTCGATGATAGAACCGAACTTGCCGCGAATCCAGCGTGAAGAAATTCGCGTGACCTTTCCTTTGGCCAAGAATCCAGCGCATCGAAAATGGGAGCATTTCAGGTCCCATTCGCCGGATTCCGGCCGAAATTCCGCAATTTGAAACGCCGTGGGTGTACGTCGAATCGATTTGCGTCTGTAACATTTACGTGTCAGATTTTTTCGCATGAACAACCTCGCACACGATCGGCAGGATGACACTGTCGCCGGGTTCATGAAATCCGTCAGGGAGTTGCTGAAATCCGAACGGATCAGGCAGCGAATTCCTCAGGACGAACTCGCCGGCAAGATTGGAAGAAGCCGGAAATGGCTTTCCGAATTCGAAAGGGGAATCGGTGACCCGTCCATTGAGGCCGTCGCTCGGTTGGCGGGAGCTCTGGGAGTTACCATTACGTTCCGGCAGCCCGCAGGCATAGCGGAGAAAGTATCTGCTGGCGACAAGCCGCTGAAGCTCAAATTTCCCACTAGGGGGAAGTCAGCAGCACGCAAATAGTTTGTGCTTTGGAGTGGCGGCCGTTGTTTTTGGAACGCTAACTCACCAGGATCCAACATGTCGAACTCGGAAAAAGACAATCGCCCGGAATCAATTGCTGAAAACGCGATCGACACCTCGGAAATCCCCGAGGTCGGAAAAGAGTTTTTCAGGGATGCAAGGGTGACCAGGCCGGCGAGTCGCTGATACCGAACGAGGACCGTAAAACAGGCCGTTACGAACACCTCGGGACGGTCGGCGACGACATGGAACTGTTCGAGGATTTGCAGGAGGAATTCCCGGACCTTCCTGTAATCGGGGGCAAGCCCTGATCAGATTACTCCGTCGAGGCTGCCCGCGAATCCCGCTTCACTCGTTGAATGGCGACAGGTCAACGCGCCAGTCTGCGATCTTTCCCTCTCCGTCGATCTTCATGATCACGTAGTCGCCGTACCCGTTATCCCCAGGGCTCATCATCCCGATGACATAGCCATCGACGGAGGCGATGACGTTCTTTTCGGCATCCAGGAGATGGTATTCGCCCGCATCGCAGACCTTATAATGGATGTCGGCCTCGATACCCGATGGCCATTCCTCGATGACGCCCGTCGCCAGATCGATGACAGGACACCAAAGGTCTCCCGAGCGGCAGGGGATCAGAGTTCCGTCCTCGTCTTCGACACCGTTGACGAGGCCGTCTTCCCAGTAGCGAACCTCGCATTCGGCCCGGAGGTACTTCACGGCGATCTCCGTTCCTTTCCTGATCTTGAATTCGCCCATCTGTCTAGCCCTCCTCTTTGGCAAAGAAGTCCGTAAGCGATTCAATGCCCTGCTCTGCCAGGTAGTCCTCGAGTCCGTCGATCGCGGTATCGACAAACGGGTCAATTACCGGACCGCCAGTTCCGCGCTCCGCAAAGAAATGGCACATCGATGCAGCGCCCTCTGTATGGAAGCGCCTGCGGCCTACGTTGTTGAGGGCGTAGTGCAAGTTCCGGTCTGTCCAACGGAGCCAAAGGAAATCAGAAGTGGCCAGAACGCCGCCCTCGGCACGTGCTTTGTCGAGGAGCGCGATCAGGGCGGTCTGGGCATAAGCATGTTTGCCCGTGATGGCCTCGATCGTCTTCACCAGCTTGTCGTCGGAAAGGTATTTGTCCACCAGCGCCTGCATCGCTTTCGTTCCGTCCTGGCCGTTGGCCCATGCGATGCTGAGGATCTCCCGCTCAGGAAGGGCTTCCTTGCGACGGAGCATGTGCAGTCCGCAAAGTATGGCGATAGTCTGGTGGATCAGGTCAGCCTTCTTCAGCCCGTTCCAGCGTTTTCCGAGCTGGTTGACGAAGGCTTCCTCGGCGGCATCGCGGTCCAAAACCGAGTTTTCGTAGGAGATGTTGTTGTCCCGCATCCATTCCAGCGGCGTGCGGGCAGGGAGGATGTCCCTGTGGCGACCGTCAGGATCAAAGGTGGCCGAAGCCGTAGCTACCTTCCAGCGCTGCGATTGGTAAAGGTTCAACCCGACGGGTTTGCCCTTCCCTCCTCCGAGCGAAAACACCCGCGAGTATCCGCTGCCCTTCATCTTGAACATGACCAGCGCTGCAAGCCCGGCGATCAGGACGGTGATGAACAGTCTGGTCTGCTGGCCGACAAGGTCGCGGACGCGATAGAAATCGGAGAACGACACGCCGTACCACGGGTCTCGCCTTCCGTCGAAAACCGACGTGACGTAGGACTTCACCTGTTGCCCGGTTTCTCCAAGCCCCTTGAAGGTCTCGATGAGAAGGATCGACACGTAATCCATCGCAAAGGCCGGCCAAACGATGACGGCACGAGCAAAAAACCAGAGGCAGCCGAGCGCGATCGCGACAACGACAATGAATATGAACAGTGTCGCTTCCGTGTTGGATTCCTCGCCCCGTCCAGGTTTTCCTGCCATGTCGATCTCCGAAATGCCTTCAAGGAATCATGGTCGCCCTTGATGGCGGTCACATCAAGTTACCGATGCGGCCTTTTTTCTTTTGGGTCGGTACCTCCGATGCCTCTTGGGCAGGCTCGGGTACCGTCGGCCTTTCCTCCCGTGCGAATCCTTTCTCCGCCGGAGACGGATCCGATATTTCGGCTGCTTGCGTCTTCCTGATGGCGGGAGTCTCGGCGGGATGCTCCCTGGCCGGCCACTCCGGCATTGGCTGCGGGGGCTGCTGCAGCGGCGGAACGGGATAACCGAACGGAGGGAATGCGGCAGGATACGGGAAGTGCGGCTCCTGCTTCCTCTTGCGGCGGCGTTTGCGTTCCAGCAGGTTGTCGAGATTGCATTCCTCAATGATGGCTTCGGGCATTTCGCCCGATTCCAGCATCGCAAGCAGGCCGGCCCTGAGCATGGAACGGAAAACGTCCTGCGGTCGGTCGTGTTTCCTGCACGCGTCCCAGATTTTCAGCATCAGGTCGTCTTCCTTGATGCCGGGTTTCATGTAGATCTGGAGCGAGCGCGAGCGTTCAAGCATAGGAGCCTCCCGCGGGGCCAGGCGCGCGGCAGCAAGGGGACGGAAACGGGAAAACCTGCCCTTTGCTTCCTGAGGGATTGCCGCGCGCCTGATTCATGTGTCGCTTACTCCGCGGACTGGTAGCGGGCGAACTTGAAAAGACCGCGCGCGTTCGCGTACTCGGGATCGTCAGCCATTCGGCCGTTGCGCATGGATTTTGCGATATCCGCGAAGAGCGCGCTTCCGCCACCGACGAAAACCACTGCCGACATCGCGGCACCCGAACCGATCCGCCTTTCGATCTCGCGGACGATCTTCGACTGCTGCTCCTTCACAACGTCTTCGACGAAACCCGTGACGTCCTCGTCCTTGCCCCAAAGCCGGATTTTCTTGGTCCGGACGGCCTTGTCGAGCTGGTTGACCGGAAACTTGTCGCGGATGCCGAATTCGGCACAAATGGCTGCTTCAAGCGCCTGGTAGACCGAAAGCACGCCGATGTTCGCGGTGCCGGAACGTGCATGGTCCACCTGCTGCCCGTCGATGACAGTGGCGATGTCGGTAGTGCGGCCGCCGATGTCGACGATCGCGACCGCGCCTTCAATCTCCTGCCGCTCGTTCAGGTCGTCATCCAGGGCATAATCGACCCACGCGGCAACTGCCTGGCAACCGACCCGCACGTCCTCGATGACGGCAGTCAGCCTGTCTCCGGAAGTCAGCCGCACCTTCTTGAGCAGGTTGCCGCGTTTCGCCTTGATCTTGTTCTCGTCCTTGAAGCCGTTGAGGAAATAGTCGGCGACCGGAAGACCCGTGATCAGCGAGACGTTTTTCCCCGCATAGCCGCCGGCCACGAGCGCGTGGTTCACCAGGACGCGGTTCATGGTCGAAACATGGAAGCCGTCAAACATGGTGTTTTCCGCTTCGACCGCCTCCGAGACCGTAAATGCGCCGTCCTCGTCGGTCTCGTAGAGGCCTATGTTGCCCTCGCCGGAAATGTCTCCGAGACCGTAGCGTCCGGGGCGGACCGACGAACGCATGCAGAACCGGACGGTGTTCCCGTTCTCGTCCTGTCCGTAGAGCTTGGTTTGTGCATATCCGTCATCAACGGCGACAAGCAGCGACTTGTTTTCTGTTTCTTCTGACATTTTCCCGTTTTCCTTCAGTTTCCTTTTCCACGGCCAGTGGCCGAATCCTTGTCAGTGCAGCGGCGACCTCTTTACGGCGTCCACAGGCTGGAGCACATGTTTCCCTTTCTCGGGTTCCTTTGCCCATGGCAGTTTGCGGCGCGCGAAGTCCACCTTTCGCCGGACTTTGTTCATGGGGAGAGCCGGGCGGATCGGACCTGCCACCCACTCGCGGGCCGCCCGCAGAGCGCCCATGAACCCCAACCCGATGCGTTCGATCCACCAGCCGAGAAAGATGACGACAACATCCAAGGCTATGGTCCAGAACCGGATGTGGATCAAAGACGCCAGGATCACCACGCCGACACGCACGTCCAGAAAGAAGAACCGTGCAGGCTTGTATGTGTTACGCCAGTGGGCCATCACCTTCTCCCTTTTCCTTTCCGGTCATGGTGGGGAAGGCCGACGAATCCGTCAAACCTGTCATGATGACCTCCCCTTGGCAGCGACGCGCTTGAAAGTGTCAGTGGTGATCAGGCCTTTGGCCAGGAGTTCGAGGGCCGAGTCCGCCATCGTACGGCCGATGGCCCTTTCCTCGGCCAGGATACGGCGCGTGACGCGGGGCCAGTCCTCGACGTCCTCGCGAAGGAATGCCTCGCGGACATCACGGCCGAACACCATGAATTCCCGGCATCCCACCTTCCCGCCGCCGATTTTCGGAAGCAGCAGCTGCGACACGATCATGCGCATCGACTCCATAATGTCGAGGGCCATCGATCTTTTCACCGAATCCGGGAACGGCATGACAGCACGGCGCAGCGTTTCGGCCACCCCGATGGTGTGCATGGTCGTGAAGACAAGGTGGCCGGTCAGCCCCGCTTCCACTGCTGCCTCGATCGTAGCGCGGTCGCGCGCCTCGCCGATGACGATAATGGTCGGTTTGCGGCGCAGGGCATTTCGGACGCAATAGGCGAAGATCGACTGCTCATCCGAAGATTCGACTCCGCGGGGACGGAGATCCCGTCCGGCATGGGTCTGGTGGATGATCGAGGAGGGCATGATGATCCCGTCGTAGACGTATTCGACGGGTGCCGAATATTCGAGCACCTTCTCGTTGCCGTCAGGCCGTTCTACGAGCATCCGGATGCCTGACGACAGCAAGGTCGACTTGCCCGAACCTGTCGGACCCGTCACCAGGATCAGGCCCTGTTCAGGACGGAAATTCTCGATGATCTCAGGTTCGATGCCGAGTGTCGAAATTTCGATCGGGGTCGAAGGCAGCGTGCGGACCGTCATCTGCATGCCCTTGCCGCCGATCATCCTTCCTCCGGTCACGTTCACGCGGAAGCGGACCTGGCCGATGCCTGGAATGCGGATCTCATGGGAGGGGTCGAGATCGCCGCCGCCCATGACTTCGGCGGGGCCGTTCTCGCCATAGACATAGCGGACAGCGGTTTCGATTTCGGCTGAAGAAAGCGCCCTGTGGCTCACAGGGACAATCTTTCCGCCGATGTCGGCCATGGCCGGAATGTCCGGCTGGAGCGTGATGTCGGAAGCTTTCTTTTCGACGGACCAGAGCAACAGCTTGTCGAAAGAGTCGCTGTCGAGGTGTGGTCCGACGTCGAACACAGACCCGTCATGCATTCCTGCAAACGGATTTGCGTTCACATCGGCCTTGCCTTCATTCCAAGTGTCGATTTCCCGTCCCTTTTCCAACATCAGTTCGACTTTCGAAAGATTCGATTCGAAATTGCTGCCTCCGGATTCGGAGTTCGGATGCGTCGATTCAAAAGTCGAAGGATTCGATTCAGAACCTGACGCAAACGATTCAATCAGAACCTTCCGCTCCCTCCCGAAGTGGTTTCGACAACTGGTTTGGCAGGCTTTGCCGGGGCAGGCTTCGGACGGGGCTTGGAAGGCGCTTTGGAGGGCTGCTTCTTCCATCCGTCCCCGCCTGCCTTGGACGGAGCCTCCTCTGCCGGCTTTTCGGGGCCGACAGGATTGCCGTTCTCGTCCGTCGTCGTGGCCGATGCCGACCAGCCCGTAGGCTGGATCTGGAGCAGCGGGTCACGGGTGATCCTGATCGCCCGGTCATTTACCCGCATGTCGAGACCGGTTCCCGTGTTCCCGAGATTGCCCTCCGCGACGATCGGCGCGGAGACCTTGCCCTCTTCCAGAAGGGCGCGGTAACGGACCATTCCTTGGAAATCCCTGTTCAGGCGGTTAAGGTTCAGCTTGAAGATCTCCTCGGCCTGCTCCTGACCCTTTCTCCAGCCCTGCTCGACCCACTTTTTCCAGTTGGCCTGTTCTGAAGAATCCCGTGGAAGCAGGGCGTCGGGAGGCGTTTCGGCTTCTTCGAAATCCGAAATGAGATATCCCTGCCACATCGGCGCGACAGACGTGAAATGCGCTTGTTCGACGATCTCGTAGACTGTGTCGGCAACCCGCAAAGTCTTTCCGTCGTCGAAGGATTCCCATGCTTCCGTGGCCTCGACGATGACCGGAGGCTTTATCATGACGCCGTCCGGCCCCTGGATCATCAGGTTCTGGAAATCATAGGTCCGCGTGAGTTCGGCCGAACGCTGCACCAGACGCTTGTTGATCTCTCTCGTCGTGTAGGCCAGCCCTGCCCTTGCACCGTAAGCGATTGCGGCCTCCCGCATGGCGGGCATGCGCAGGCGGTCCTCTCCGTCCTTCGGTTCCTTTTTCTGGGGCGTGATCTTGGATGTCTTGGCGATCGCCTGTTCCAGCGACGCGGTAGGTTTGGTCGGTATCTTGACCGCTCCAGATCGGTAGTCCGGGTTGACGTCGGCGCGGACCTGAGCTTCCTCTGCGCTTCGGACGGCCTCGGCCGACGGCGCGACATTGCTGCTGCCCAAGCTGGTGCAGCCCGACACCAGAGCGATCACCGAAACTGCTGCGGCTGTCCTAATGCGCATCACGTGGCCTCCTTACTTGCCGAAGACAGGCGACGTACCCTGCGGCGAGCGGGGCTGCTGCTGGGCCTGAAGGTAACGGAACTCGACGCGCTTGACGTTGGGATCGACCGAAACTTCGCCGAACGGGAAAGCTTGCAGGCCGATGTTCTCGAGCACCTTGGCCGCTGGCGCGTCCTTCATGGAGATATTGACCGAGGGCGGGATGGACGGAGGATTGCCCGTCACCGCGAAACTGTAGCCGATAAGCGAGGCGACCCGCCTGGCGGCTTCATGGGCCGGACCGGACCAGTCGATGGTGGCGGGAACCTTCAGTTCTTCGGGCAGTCCCGACTCGTCGAGGGGACTCGGGGCAGGCTTGGTGCGGGCAGACTGGATCCGCGCCAGCCGTTCCTGTGCCTCGGCCGCTTTCATTGCCGCGTCGGAAAGCAGGGAATCGACATGCTGCACATTGTCGTAGCGCGGGGCCGCGATTTCCCCCTTGGAAGCGCATCCGGCAACGGCCGCGCAGGAAACTGCGGCCAAAATCGCCCTTTTCAAGACCCCAGAATTCATTAGGCTTTCTCCTGACTTGCTTACAACCCGCGACAGGTTGCGGGAAACCTTCCTTGATTGATGGTGACTTCGGATCAAGTACCATGCAAGCCGAAATCTTGCGCCGACACGTCGGATAAAGGATTCGGCAACCTGACACGCTTTCCCGGAAAGTTGTTTCAATTTGCGCTATTACGATTCAGAATCCATAGGATGTGATTCAGAATTCGAAGAGAACGATTCAAAATCCGATGCAATCGATTCGAATTCCGAAACGATCAAGTGATGGCCAGAGCTGCAGAACGCTTCGACTTTTGAAAGATGCGGCCCCGGAAAGCCGTGGAAAGCTCGGATTTTGGGCGGCTCAGGCTTCTGCTCTGAATTCAGGTCCGTCAACTTCCTGAAAGGCGGGTTCGTGAAGGGACGAAATTCGAATCGTCCGTCACGGAGATCGTCACATCGAAGCAAACCCTCCGGGTCGGCAGATTTTCAATCCGGGACCACCCTGTCTGCCTGGACGAATCTGCCGCCGGCAGTAAATCGGCGACCCGTGAAGCTGATGTTGAAGGATCCATGAATCGGAAATTTCGAAACTTGAATCGAAGTGTCCCGGAAAACGGGAGTTTGCCTCATTCCTGCTGCGCCGGATCGTTCGGAATTCGAAGGATCTCAAGAAAAACGATTCAGGGTTCTTGAATCATGATTCTTTTGCACGGAGTAATGGGGGGAACACATCAACTTCCTGTACGGGTCCGCCAAAGGGCGTCCCCGTCCCCGAGGGCCTTCAGACGGCCCCGTCACAAGCTCTGGAGGAGCCCATGACCGAAAAAGAGGCCCCGAAGGCCCAAAACCAGGCCGACAACGGCCGGACGGCCACAGGCCACCGCCCCTCACGGGCGACCCCGCCCCCGGTCCCCGTCGGGGTCCGCCTCGGGCGCGGCCCCAACAGGGACGCCGGAGCCGTCCTCCGCCGCACCGCGGACCCGGACCGGCCGGGCAGCTGGCGCATCGCGCAGCCGCGACCCCGCCCTTCCATTGTTGACACCATGGACGGCCACGGCCCCCATGCTTCCAATGTTGACACCGCGGACAGCGACGGATCCCCTGCGTTCGATATTGGCACGGAGGCTGGCCCGGAAAGGCACCCTCACGCCTTCAATGTTGACATCACGGAAGGACCGATGCCGTTCCCGGATGGAGGTCCCTCCTCCGACTACAATGTTGACATCATGGACGAACTGGAGTTCGCCCCCAAGCCGCGGTCGGTTCCCCCGGTCCCGACGCGTCTCAAAGGGCCCGAAAACCGGAAACACATGGGGCCGTCCGGTCCCGACAGCGAACTCATCCGCAGGCTGCGTGAAGCTCACAAGAGGCGGGTCGCCGACAGGGCGAAGGCAAGAGGTCGCGATCCCGGGGCGGGTTCCCGTGAAACCGAACAGGGTGTCACACGATCAGAAAAGACCCACGAGCAATACCTGAAGCGGGGCCGGCTCCTGGTTAAGCGTTTCCGCCGCGAAACCGGGAATTCGGACCTTTCGCTCGACAGCCTCAATCCCGTCGAGTTCGTGAACTGGCTTTTTTCTTTGAAGCCTTCCTTGAAAGCGACGGCGTGGAGGCCGTATCGTCAGTCGGCGAAGGCGATCCTGTCGACGCTCCCCCACGACAATACGGAGGCTGCGCTCGCAATGCTTGACGCCGACATTGCGGAAAGCGGGACCAGCTCTCCTCCCGAACCCAAGGAGCCGAAGAGCGATGCCGACCGGAACAAGCTTCCGCGGCGGACGTCGTCGCTGAAGGAGAAGAAGTTCCCGAAGGAAGATTTCGACCGCGTCATCTCCTACCTCAGGCACTTCTCGAGGTCTGCCCTGGCTCCCATCCTCATCGACTGGTTGGTGGCGGGTGTCGCAACTGGGTTGCGTCCGATCGAATGGCAGGCAACCGACGTCGAGATTCGCGAGGACCCGAATGCTCCGGGTGGCCGCTATATCTGGCTGTACGTGCTCAATGCGAAGGCGACAAATGGCCGGGCGAACGGGATCGTGCGCACGCTGGACCTCTCCCATTTCCGGGACGAGACCGTGCGGGCAGTCCAGCGGATGTCGCGCAACGGCAACGAGTGGCTTCTGAACGGGTCCTACGATACCAAGCAGTCCCAGTGTGCCCAGCTGCTCTATAGCGTGAGCGAGAAACTGTTCCGCCAGAAAAAGAAGGTCTACTCGCTCTATTCCGCTCGGCACCAGTTCGTGGCGAACGCGAAATCGTACCACAAACCGGAAGCCGTCTCGGCTCTGGTGGGCCACATCGTTACTGATACGGCGATCTCGAGTTACGGGAAGAAGAGATCCTGCTGGGCACCGGAAGACATTAAGGACCGTCCGGAACCCGTCGCCGAAGAGGTGGCAACCGTACGGCAAAGACATGTCTTTTTCGAGGAGAGAGTCCGCATGCAGCAGGAAGCCGGTTTGCTGAAGACGCCGAAGGTGGCTGCGGGCGAGGATGATTGATGCCGGGGATCAGAGCGTCCGATTTGGAATTTGACCGCCTGGAGGAGGGCGAGGCCTGCTTCTGGGTCGAAGCCAGATCACTGGCGGAGTTCTGCAACCCGCTAGAGACTCCGCCATGGGAGGGCGTGGATGGCCCGATCACGGCAGAAGAAGTCTACCGGGCGATCGAGGACGGAAACGTCGTAAAGGATCATGTCGGTCCCGGAGATAAGCTTCCCGCGGCCGAAGATATGGAGTCTCGCGCAAACCGGGCCGTGACCCGCGGCCGTCATGTTGGCCGCATTGCGGCGTTTGTCGCGGAAATGCCCGATGACCCGATCACGATCGATGTTGGCATGCCGTCTTTCGGCTTTGGATTTGATGGCAATATCAGGATAGAAGACGGTCACCATCGCCTGGCCGCGGCAATCATTCTCGGCAGACCCATTCTGACCACGTTTTCAGGTGAGTGGGCAGAATTCCAGGCCTTGTTTCCGGAGAGTATTTACGCTGCACCTGGGGCCTCTCCGTCACGGGTGGCAGGACCGTAGCTGCGTCAGCTGCTGGTCGAGGTATCATGCGGCCGACCCGCAAGTGATTTATGCACATGGTTGTCGTTGAATCGGACTGTTGAACTGGACAAAAAGTTATGATGCGCATCGACGGCAAGTTCCGGAACCTTGAAGACTCAGATGCTGCTTTCGCGCGCCTCAAGGCCGAGTTTTTCGACCCGTGGTCGGAGTGGCTGGAACTGGACGGCATCGACGGAGTCTCTCAAATCTGGCGCGATGACACGCTGGTGAAGTTCCGTTTTCCAAATGGTTTTGGCACGATGGACCGATTGGATGTTTCGGCTGCCCAGCACGAAATGGGCCATTTTGTTTGTGTGCCTGAAGCCAAATGCATCCGTGAAGGGTTTGGTTTCGGTCGCGGCATCCCGACATTCGTCGGTAATCCGTATGACCCCGAAAACAGGATTCAAGTTAAGGCAGTATCTGCAAATGCAGAAGCCAAGGCGATGGCTTGGGAGGTGATCATCTCCCGAGACCTGCACAATCTCGATCTCAACTATTCCGACATAGCGCGCTCCCTGCAGCTGACCGACGACTTTCTCCGTTATGAAGGTACGAATACCCGGGAAAGGCTGGATTGGGTAACAGGGAAAATCATTCGGTATGTCGAGGAGTTCGGCACCCTGGATAATTTCCGGGCGCTGTGGCGTGACAGGTGCTCGAGACTACCCGAACTGTTCCGCCGGGAAAGCGTGAAAGTTGCCCTGCGAAGCGCGGCACCCGTTTGGACGACACATGTGCGGCATGTTGTCGAAGGATGGCACGGCATAATTGAGCAACGTTCGTCCGGAGATATCGAAACGTTCACGGTCATTCTCAGGAGAGATGATCCCGAGGATTGGGAGTTCGGCGAAGGCATCATCGACGAGTTCGATACCTTGGCTCAGGCAGAAAGGTGGATTGCCGGAATTCGTGAGGCACACGATTATGTGCCGCCGAAAATACACTCGATGTGATTCCGATGGCAGTATCAGGATAGAAGACGGGCATCATCGCTTGGCGGCGGAAATCATTCTCGTCAGACCCATTCTGACCACGTTTTCAGGTGAGTGGACAAAATTCCAGGCCTTGTTCCCGGAGAGTATTTTTGCGCTGTTTTCGCTCTCGCCTGCACGGCAGTCGATGTGACAGACGTCAATCTCTGTCTGTCACATCGGTAATTGGAAGATCAGATTTTATCGAGAATTGTGACCCCCTTCGGGACAGCCTCGTGATCAATCTCCACGATGTAATCAGTGAATGCACGAGCAGACGGCAAGTTGCCGAGGCGTTTGTCGCCGATTGGGTAGCGTTCACCGTCGACGTTCCGGTAGATCTTGACAAGATCAAAGAGCTTATGGGCAGGCGCATTGCCCAATGCGTTCTCGTGTTTGAAGACGAACAATTTTCGCGCCGACATCTCGCCTCGCGCAGCAGAGCGATCATGATCGAACATGTTTGTCAGAGCTTCGAACAGCAGTTCGAGGTCCTGTTCTGAGAAACCAGACCGCTCGGCGAACTTTGCAGAGATATAACCATGAACCACGTAGAGCCCGTAAGGCACAATGCTCTTGCGACCCATCGTACGGTTTTCTCTGCGCTCATTTACGGCATCGCTGTCACTGCCGAATTCCGCATCCTCGTCCGCCCTGACATCCTTTGCTTCGGCTTTTTTTGTAGCGGCCATGCGGGTGATCGTAATATCGAGTGGCAAAATCGGCTCAATCGAGCGGGCGAAACCAAGCTGGACGGGTCCCTTGACCTGTCCGCAGTTGATACCGGTGGACATCACTGCCCCGAAAGTACGGACATCATAGAAGTTGTCGCACATGAACTGGGTCAACTTCCTGGCTTCGGTTTCGTCTTCAGGGTTGAGCTTGGCATCCTTCTCCACCTTGGGGTCATCAGTTCGTACTGCCTTATAGGCTTGACGGTGCTTGTCGTTTAGGATTGCTCCTTCCTGAACATAGATGTGATAACCATCATCACCCTGACGAGCGATTTCGACGTAGTTGCGAATCTTTCGCTTGATGCAAACGTCGGTTACGAGTCCATGGTTCGTATCAGGATCGACACGAGGCAGGTTGCCAGCGTCGGGGTCTCCGTTGGGATTCCCGTTCGTGACGTCGAAGATCAATGCAAAATCATATCGGTTGGCGATGGCAGTCATAATCCCAAACTCCTTCTTTGATTGTTTAGCTCTTCTTTTTGAAGAACTCGTTGCGCTGATGGTAATAGCCGAGGGCGAAAAGCGCCTGTTCTTCAGCAGAAAGCGAGACAGGAAAAGGGTTTTGCCCAGGTGTCATTAGATCCATGATTGCAGACACCTCCTTTTCGAGGGTGACCCTGTATCCGGGCATCAGCTTGCCCAGCTTGGAAAGGTGATTGGATGCTCCCCTTTCGATCACATGGAAGACCTTGCGTGGTTGGGCAGACGCTGATCCATAAAACTTGTCCTTGATCGTCGCATTGATTTCTCTGCCAAGGGCAGCGGTCTGGATCTTCTCGTAGACAGCAAACAGACGTCCGAGAAGGTACCCTCTGTTCGTGTTGGTTGGATCGAATGCCACAGGCGTGTTCTCCCTTTTGAAATTGCGGACAAGTACTGCTTTGAGAATGCCGACCCGCAAAGGATTGATGTTTCCGTCCGCCCTGATGCGCCCGAGGACCGACGACATGAGCGTAAGCGGATAGTTCGTTCCGGTCAGAATGGACCGCATCCATTCTCCCGCAAGATTAGGCATGATGTTTTCGGGCTTGCGGAGTACCGCAGTTTCCCGAAGATAGCGTTGAAGCGGCGGATAACCGTCGCGCGGTGGCGGATCGATGCGTGTATCAGCTACGAATTGCTGATAGTTTCGCGCGAAATCACCAATGTCGTTGACGTAGAAGAATCGGACTGAAACCCGGGCGGAATTTGGAGAGAGACCGAGGATGTAGAAATCCACACCATTTGAAAGCCTCGGATCAACTTCCTCCAGAACTACGCCATTCCGAATTAGGTCAAGCTTCGCTCTGATGCGGGAAGTCTCGACTTGTTCGTAAGAACCGTTCATCTCATCTGCTTCAAACATCATTGAGAACAGGGCTTCCGCTTCCTCGGCAACGACCCTGTCAGAGGCATCGGCCCAAAAAACAGTAGATGCATCCCCAATCTGGAGGCGATGCCCGCTGTCCTTCTTCAGGAAGCAATTGAGCGCGGTCGTATAGGCAAAGGCAGCGTCTTCAGATACGGGAGCGTTCTCCCCTTGTTTCCTGCCGTAGGATTCGAAAGCATCCTCATTGAACGATACCAACGATGCGCCTGAAGACCGGGCGTCTGACACTCCTTTCACAGATCGGTGGAGACGCGCAATGACGCCACGCTCACCTGTCACCAAGCAAACCTCTGTTTTTTCCACGCCCGATGATGCCTGTTGCCACAAGGCTTTGGCAGCCTCGCGATCGTGAAGGTAGATACCTTTCAAACGATCGGCTTCGAGGGCAAACACGATGTTCTGCCCCTTCATCTCATCTGGCCAACCAAGATCTGTGAAACGCTCTGGATTCCAACTGTGAAGGAAAAGCTTGAAAGCTTTTAGGCCCGGATCTTCGGACTCGCCGATGAGTTCTTGGTGCCAATCGACGAAAGCACGATGGTTATCAGCGGCTCGCTTGGTTTCTTTTGCGGTCCTATCCGCTACTCCGGGGTCTGTCTCGTCTTCTCCGACGGAATGAATGTTCGTATCTGTGCTGACACCAAGCACATATGAAGCCTTGTCCCACAGGAAACTCGGATTAATTCCATTTGTGCGTTTGGCGGGTTGCGGCACCAACATGAGTTTCGGCTTCGCCTTTTTGCCATCTCCTTCTCGGCAGTCAATGACATTCACGACATTTCCGTCTTCATCCAGAGAAATGACAAAGCCAATCCCCTCGAAGGAGTATCCTGGAGGTGGAGCATCAGGCAGCCGACCATAGGCCTTCATCAACGACGATAGGATGGTCATCGTCTCACCTCCGGAGAAGACGGATGAGGAACCTGCACCACACCCTTGTTCATTTTAGCCCGGAAGAACAGTGCCGGACGTCCGATTGCGGTGTGATCGATGTCAAACAGCATAAATCCAAGGTCGCGGTCTTCAGGAATGGAAGGCGGCAAAGGGTTGGAAGGATTCAGAAGTTCGAAGTTTGCAGTGAATTCGCGTGTGCCCAGACATGGTTGATTGAAACATTGCCCTTTGGAAGCACGACGATTGAAGATATCCAGATGCTTGCCGGGGTTGTCGGTATCGCCCGCACGATCTGTCATCTCGAAATGGGCCTCGATGACATAGGCTGGCTGTACAAGGACCATGGATGCGCGCTGCTGGCGGTTCCTTTCGACGACAACGCCCAGCTTTTGTAAATCACCACGTTTAAACGCTGACCTGATTTTGTTCGAGGGAACTTTGCTGCCAATTTCATTCCGGCGGATGTTCTGGAATTTGATTGGGTTGAGGACGTGGATGGCATCCACAACCCATCGGATGGCCGGTTTCCAGTGGATGGCTTCCAAGATGCCGCGAGCGGCAGATGGAGTCATAACGTCGTAGGAAACCCGTTCCACCTTCAGCTCAGGGCGAGTGAAACAGGCGTAATCGCCGAAAACTTTGAGCTTGATTCCACGTGGGTTCATGTGCGCCTCGATCTGATATCGCGGTCACCTCTAGCAGGATTTGAAATAGGGCGTCAACAAGGATTCATGGATTCGAATCCATGCAGTTCTTGAAAACAGCGGAACAATGAGGTTGTATCCTAGCTCACAAAAATGAATGCTTGGATCTCTCATGGATTTTTACGCCCACTCCTCCCGCATTTCCGAAGACAGGAATTCCTGGCAACACCTTCGAGACCATCTTGACGCGGTTTCCGATCGGGCAAAGAGACAAGGCCAGAAGATCGGTTGCGGCAATGCGTCTGCTTTGGCCGGCCAGGTGCACGATCTCGGAAAGTATACGGTCGAGTATCTCGCCCGTCTCGACGGGGCAACCGCTTCCGTCGATCATTCGACGGCCGGGGCGTGGCACGTTTTGCAGGACCTTCCAGAGGGACCGGATCGATTGATGGCGGAACTGGTGGCTTATTGCGTTTCAGGCCATCACGCAGGTATGCCCGATATGTTTGGAGGTTCGAGCAGCCTTGACGAAAGACTGTCACGATATGCTGACAATCTCGATCCGTCCTGGAAAACTGAAGTTGTAATGGAGCGGGCGGGGCTTCTGCCGCCTTTCGAGTTCAAAGGACACGACAAAACGTCATCTAGGGCATTTCGTTTCGCCATGCTCGGCAGATACATTTTTTCATGCCTCGTCGATGCCGACTACCGAGACACCGAGGCCTACTATGACATGATTAACGGGCATTCCAGAGACAGAGACTTCGCACCATTGCAAAGTCTGCTGCCAAGCATGTTGACCTCATTGGAAAGACACATGGCGTCGTTGAAGAACAAAAACGACAACGTAAATGCAGCGAGAACCGAAATCTTCAAAGAGATCAGGTCCAAGGCTCATTTGAAGCCCGGACTGTTCACAATGAACGTCCCGACCGGTGGTGGGAAAACCCTGTCATCGCTCGCATTTGCTCTCGATCACGCTCTAATTCATGGGATGGATCGCATCATCTATGGAATCCCGTTCACATCTGTGATCGATCAGACCGCTTCAATTTTTCGCAATATCCTTGGAGACGATAACGTTCTCGAACATCATTCTGCCATCGGACAGGAAGGTGAGAACATGACTTCAGGAGCTTCGAAGTTGAGGCTGGCCATGGAGGACTGGTCCGCGCCTGTTGTGGTGACGACGAATGTTCAGTTCTTCGAGAGCTTGATGACTTCGAAGCCATCCAGGGCCAGGAAAATTCACAACATCGCGCGAAGCATCATAATTCTCGACGAGGCCCAGACGATCCCGCGTCGCCTGCTCATTCCGTGTGCTGTAATCCTGGATGAACTCGCCCGGAACTACGGCTGTACGATTATTCTTTGCACAGCCACCCAGCCCGCTTTCAACGAACGAAAATTACCTTTGGGACACCCGCTCGCACTTCCTGTCAACGGAAGGGAACTGGCTCCCGACCCGGCAGGTATGGGAAAGCGGCTGAGACGAGTACGGATCGTACATGCAGGAGAAATGTCAGACAGCGATCTTATTGCTTCCATCCGCAACGAGCATCAGGCTTTGGTGATTGTAAACAGCCGCAAGCATGCTTTGAAACTCTACATGGAAGCCATTTCAGCAGGAGTTGACGGAATCTTCCATCTATCTACTAGGCAGACAGCATTTGATCGAAAAAGGATTCTTGAGGTCGTCAAACGGAGACTGAATGACGGCAAGCCATGCAAAGTGATTTCAACGAGCCTGATTGAAGCTGGTGTGGATATCGATTTCCCAAAGGTTTGGCGCTGTGAAGCAGGTCTGGACCAAATCGCCCAAGCAGCAGGTCGTTGCAATCGTGAGGGAACTCGTCCTGTCGAGGACAGTATCGTGACAATTTTTTCCAGCCCTGAGTTCGAGCCGCCGTTCGAAATTCGCGGGCTTATCCAAGACATGAGACAAACGATTTCAAAATTTGGCGATCCTCTGTCGCCGGAGGCAATCGAGAACTATTTTCTTGAAACATACTGGAGGGTCGGGATCGGCGGACTAGATTCCGAAGGGATAATGAATCTCTTCAAGATGAGTCCTGTCCAGACTGATTTCAGTTATCGAACAGCTTCTAAAAAATTCAAGTTCGTTGAGACCAAAAGCAAATCTGTCATTGTGGCCGAATCCGACGAGGCCAGGAAAGTCATTGCCGAAATCGCAGACCCTGGTGTCCGTGCAATAGACCTTATGCGTCGTATTCAAACCCATATTGTACAAATTCCCAAAAAGGACTTCGATCGTCTCCTGAAATCAGGGGCCATAGAAGCGGTAGCGGTAGAACTCAGAGGGGAGGAATTCATGCGACTTAAGGATGAAACCAAGTACCTTCCTGAGTGCGGCTTTTTGTGGGAACCAAGTGTTGAATGAGACTTCAGCGCGAACATGATGGGTGCGGAAAATTCCGGTTGGGTTCGCACGACACTTAAATTACTGAAATTAAACGGAAATATAGACAAACCGCCTCATTTTCAATCTCGATGCCGGAAAACCAACTATGTTCGCGCCTACGTATGGATTTTTCTTGTTTCTTCATATAGTTCTCGATTGGCAGTCGCTCCCTTCATGGGAGCGTGGATTGAAACTTTACCTCATTGATGAACCGCGCACCGGTGCGGCGGTCGCTCCCTTCATGGGAGCGTGGATTGAAACTCGTATTGAAAGAGGTCATAGTCCGCGAGAACCGTGTCGCTCCCTTCATGGGAGCGTGGATTGAAACCAGCGCGAATATGACAGGAATCCGGACATTTCCGTCGCTCCCTTCATGGGAGCGTGGATTGAAACAATAATCCGCCGCACGGCATCGAGTTTCATGCGGCGTCGCTCCCTTCATGGGAGCGTGGATTGAAACACGATGAAAACATCGGATCCCGTGGTCGCCGATAGTCGCTCCCTTCATGGGAGCGTGGATTGAAACCTGACGATGTCACGATTGAAGACGCCGCTCCGTTGTCGCTCCCTTCATGGGAGCGTGGATTGAAACATCCCCTCCCGCGCTTCTGCAGCCGTCGCCATGGCTGTCGCTCCCTTCATGGGAGCGTGGATTGAAACGAAAACAGGGGCAACACGGCGGAATCCGGAGCAGGTCGCTCCCTTCTGGGAGCGTGGATTGAAACTCTGCCGAGATCCAGGAAGCTGTCGATGAGGCGAGTCGCTCCCTTCATGGGGGCGTGGATTGAAACAACAACAGCGGTGTCGATCTGGTCCAAAAGCTCGCGTCGCTCCCTTCATGGGAGCGTGGATTGAAACGATGACCTCGCCAACGAGGTGCTGCCATTCAGGCGTCGCTCCCTTCACGGGAGCGTGAATTGAAACAGGTTCGCGCCTTTGCGTTTCTTGCCACCAAAGCCGAGTCACTCCCTTTGGGGGATTTGGATTGGCTGCACATTGGCCGTCGCACAGGCGGTTCCGAGTTGTTACCGTCTTCGCAAAAGAGGTAACAACATCCGCCACAAGGCGACTGCAGCAAAGTAGCAGCAAGTTCGCAATAGTGGGCCGCTACACCGTTGGAATCGGCGCATTCACAATTACCTTCTCGACGTCGATCAGTTTCTTCCCCGGCACCATTTCCGAAAACTCGTTCTCGAGCTGTTCGCATTGCCAGTGGACCTCATGCCAATCGCTTTCGGTCAGCAGCTTAAAGGCTTCTTCGTCCCTGCCCTGTTTCCGCAATTCGGAATGCTGGCGTTCGTAATCCCGGGCGCGTGAGCGCAACTCGGCCAGCCGGGTTTCCGTTTTCTTGTATTCCGGGTTCTCTGCGTACTCCGTCGGCAGGCTCTTCACGAAGGCATCTCCGTCCGGCGTCAGCAATCCCCACTGAATTTCGGTCCCGGGATATTCCTGCTGCAGCCGACATGCCATGGCCGTGGCGATGCCCTGCCGCGAGTGCGACGGAGCCACTTCGATCATCTGGACGGAGGGTACTTTTCCGTAATCGGAGTAGGACAGGCGGCCGACATACTCGCCTTCGACGAACGCGTTCATCCTGAGGTCGAGCTGCCCTGAATAGGCAGCGACGCATTCGATCCTGATCTCGATTTCACGTCCGTCCTTGGTGAAAAAGCTCATTCGACACGCCCTCACTGGAAGCTGATTGTGGTTGAGATGAAGGCAAGCCGCAATCTCGACAATGAAGCCCACTGTCTTTCCGTCTCTGTTGGATTGTGATCTTGACCTGAAACGAAATCTTCTGTTCGATCCAGCTTTCCACAAGGCTCAGGACATGGCGCAACTCAACCACTCAAGGCCAATTCTCAAGCTCTTGGATGCCAAAAAGCGCGGTCTCGCGGTTTCAAGCCTCGTGAAGAAATACATTCCGGAAGCGTCGAAGTCTGTTTCGAAGGTTCGAACCAAGGTCCGGCAAGAGGCTGGCGACCGACAGGAGATGCATGAGGTCGCGGTAGCCATTTTGGATCACATTGACAAACACGGGGACTATACAGACGCATTGAGGCTCATTGAATTTGCACGAAACGAACCAGAAAGAGATGCGATCCGGGAATGGTTCACCCGTTATTCGAAGATTGGCTATGATGTTCGAAAACGAAAATTCTACTTCAGCAGAGCGAAAACCTCAGACCGTGCCGGCGGAATCGCGAATCCCTTCTGGACCTTGAAGCCGCCACCGAAGCGCAGGCCTTTCGACTTCGCTTGTCAGTTGGAGAAACTCGTTTCCAAGGCCAGGGCGGAACAGAGAGCCGGGAACAGTTCAGAGGATGCTCTTCTCGATGACATTGAAGATGCGATGCGGAAACACGGCATATACCCGCTCAAACCCAGAGCAGGTCAATAGGTCCTGTTTTCTTTAAAAATTGCGCAGCTTGCCTCCCGATATTGGGGGGTGTGGGGGTAACGGGAGGCAAGCTGCAGATTTCGGCCTGTGGGGGTGGGATGGCCGAAACAGAGGGTTAGTGGACGGTTTCTCCGTCTTCGAGTTTTGCGATTTCTTCCTTGAGATGAAGCTTTTCTTTTTTGAGCCGCGTCACTTCAAGGGTGTCTACCGAGGGATGCGCTTCGAGCTCTGCAATCTGATTTTCGAGGTCGTTATGCTTTGCGCGAAGTGCATTCAAATGGTTCTCGACAGACGACATTCGCAATTCCTCCGATGCAAGGAACGGCACCGTTTCTTTGATGGGAACCGACCCTTTTGAAAAGGTACGTACTCTGTCGGTGAGCGGCAAGATGGGATTCGAGAAAAAAACCTTTTCCACTTGGAGAGGAATTGCCGTCTCGATCGAGTGACCCCGCTATCACAGAAATCCCGGCTTGTCATATGGGGGAACTTCGTCCGTGATCGTGAACTGCGCCAAATAACGGGCTTTCTCCGCCCATGAATGCAAATGATCCGGCGTGGGAGATTCACTCTTCTCGATCTCGTCGGCGAGAGCCTTCAGCATTTCCGTTGCAGGAACCATTCCCGAATTTTCGCCTGTTTCCTTCAAAACCTGGGCCAAGGCCAGGACGGCAATGCCCTCGATCGGCAGCTTCCTGCGCGATGCATGCTCCTCCAGAAGGATTTTTGTTGTCTGGTCGATCTCCATGTTGTCCTCCAAGTAAAAAATCGGCCCCTCCGATTGTCCATCTATGGATTCGCAGTGGCTAATTTCCGCTTTCCATAAGACGATAATCTCCGGACAGGATTCGTCAAAATGGTTCCGCAGGTAGTTGCATGGTCGGGCACACTTATGGCGGCGTATTTTGCCGTTCTCGCTGTCGCCTGTTTTGGACAGCGGCTGCTGACATTCCCATGGTGGATGGACATGTTCCGGAAGCGATCCAATTTGAGGGAGCTGGGCTTTGATGAAGTCGAGATCGAGGCCAGTGACGGAACCCGTTTGAAGGCACTCTGGCTGCCGCCAGAAGAAGGAGGGGCGGTTGTCCTTACTTTTCACGGAATCCGCGGCTGCCATTGGCTTCAGGCCGAACGTTTTGCACGGGGCTTCTGGAAGGATCGCGGCTATGGGGTACTTGCGCCGGCCTTCCGAGGTTATCACGGCTCTGCAGGTTGGCCATCAGAGCTCGGTCTCCTGCTGGACGCTGAAGCTGCCTTGGACTTTGTACGCGCACGGGCACCTGGTCGCGACATCGTCATTCACGGACATTCACTCGGCTCAGGCGTGGCCACTGCTACGGCTGCCCGCTTCCCCTGCAGCTCGCTCATACTCGAAAGCTTCACTTCGCTGCCGGACGTAGGCTCCCGCTGGTATCCTTTCCCTCCTGTGAGGAGATTCATGAGGGATCTCTTCCCGACTCTGTCGCTTATCCGTTTCGTAAAGACAGAGCGCATCTTCGTCCTTCACGGGACGGATGACCGATTGGTACCGGCTATCCGAGTTTTGAGGTTGACGCGCCGTGCCGCATCCGGCACTTCCGAAAGGAACGGAGCGGGAACATTTGGCGCGGATCAGCAAGGCATACCGACTGAAGCTCTACCCGAACAGGGTGCAGAAGGCCGCGCTGGCGCGCCACGCCGGAGCGTGCCGCTGGCTGTGGAACC
>Ga0180217_1000524_pt1 | contig 59617 bp, 27 predicted proteins | sample eDN3rd37CBELigOP_FD_128521 | JGI IMG/M metagenome (GOLD analysis project Ga0180217, IMG submission 128521) | Enriched Organic Plus compost microbial communities from Emeryville, California, USA - eDNA 3rd pass 37_C BE-Lig OP (version 2) (version 2) ...
ATGATGATGATGATGATGATGATGATGATGATGATGATGATGATGATGATGATGATGATGATGATGATGATGATGATGATGATGATGATGATGATGATGATGATGATGATGATGATGATGATGTTGCAGCTGCTGCTGTAGCTTGCGGTGGTAGTGCAGTCGACGACGCGAGCCAGCCTGGGGGGGGCCGATACGAAGCTGCAGACGCGGCTGTAGCAATTTGATCAGATGGTGGAACAACTGCATTCTCGCGTCGTGACAGAACGAGAATGAGGTCGTCAAGCACATAGTAGGGCTGATGCATGTTGCCTTCGCTGAGATACGGCAATCTTGAAATGACATGAATGTCAAAACCTGCGGGATAGATCACATCACGTAGCAGGAACTCAAGCGACTGCTCCCATTCTAGTTCACAATAGCATGGCTTTGGTGCTATGTACTGAGTTGGTTTCTTCCAGATCTTGTCGGTTTCGACCGCGGGTCGTAGTGGGAGTGGGACTGCCAAAACTAGGCGACTCTCTGAGCTTCTGAGCCTGCGGCGAAGCGAAGCGAGAAGATCCAAAGGCTGGTCACATCTATCCAAGACATTAAACAGAGCGATGACATCGAATTTCTCCTCCAGAGGAATGTCCTGGTCGAGATCTGCGGTACAATAAACCCGATATCCCTTGTTTTGTAGCTGATAGCACATTTGTTTAGAGACTTCTGTCGCTGTAATAGAAGAGAAAAGAGGTGCAATTAGTTCAGTGATACGTCCACTGCCGGCTCCAACGTCCAAGAAGTGACCATAGTTTGTGCGCGCGGTCAAAGTGGGCTCATGTCCTTGCTGGGCCTTGTTCTCACTGCCTGTAGGCGCAGCCAGTTGGTCATCGTCTATCCACATGGGCTCATCGGTAGCGGGCGTGACATAGATCGAGTTCCGAGTTCGGCAACCGTAGGGTGGGACCGCATGAGCCATGTCGAGTGGTGGGTTGCGGTAGCTAGCATCTAGAAGTGTTTTGATTTGCTCCTTCGAGAGGACATGCATTAGGCCGCAATTCAAGTAACCTAGTACATCCGTGTGGGACATGAAGTACCCAAGCACAGACTTCATAAGCGAGGTCTTGATGTTGTGCCAGGTCATACCAGAGTACTTTTCCAGGCAGTTTCTGAGGAAGTCCTGCGTGGCTGCATCTGCGTCAAGTTGAACATAGTGCGAGCGCAGTTCACCAGCGAGTCTGCTGCTATACTGAAGGTATTTGACAATCTCGGGAACCGTGGTACCAACGGGGGTAACTTTTCGAGGTCGATGCTTGGCTACGGAGGTCGCTCTATTTGCATTGCTCTCCGTCGAGCTGGCCTCAGTCGACATGGCTCGAGATTGGCTCAAAGGGCCCGAAGCAGCAGGAGCAGCAGCAGCAGCAGCAGTCGCTGTCGCAGTGTTCGAGGCGGCTTGCTTAGGAATGTAGAACGTAGTAGTGGTCTTGAACTCGTTCGAGGTTGCAGACCCAGACGTCTCAGCTCTCTGGGGAACTGCGGAGATCGAATCATGCTGGCTCCTGCCTCCAAATGCCATCTCCTGTGGGTCAGTGGCAGTATCCTGATCACTGGCTCGAGTGCGGGCCGGACTTCGATTGGAACTCATTCCAAGGGACGCGTAGGCGTTCTTAAAATACGTCAGGCCTGTGGTAACCCCACCGATCGAGGCAAAACTCGTGGCACTCGTGAAGCTCGACAGATATTGCACCTGGATGCCACGTGCCGCCGCTCGCATACGCCACACGACCGGGCAAATGCGAAGTTTGGGATGAACGAGGGAGGGAAATCAGCCTCGTTTGAGGCTTTGTGAGGGAGCTGGTTGGAGGGTAACCTGCGCAAACAGCACGTCAAGCCCTGTCCAATCTAAATCAACACCTATCTGGATCGCGAGTCTCGCGTGAAGGCGGGGTATACGACAGTGGTGACTTGTGAAAATCGTGTTTGAAGCGACTTTGAGTTGGCGTATGGTTGCTGGTAGCGGAGTGAATGCTGTCAGCCAATCTAGACCGATGTGTGCGAGCTATCTGCGCGGTCCTCGACGTCGCTGAGTGCACCAAGGCTGCGATCCAGGTGCAGCAACGAGGGGAAAAACGACTGGAAAAGCTAGAATGTCTGGGTACTAAAAGCGTGGAGTGTATGAGGTGACAGGGTATAATAATATGAGGATATGTTATTCAATGTTCATACTAACTGAAGGGTTTGTATATCAGCGCGTAAAACTACTCCAATCATCCGAAATTCGATATCGGTTACTCACTCTGACTCCTCTTCCCCATCACCACCTCTTTCCTCGACTTCCGCACGCCACCCCTCTGCAGCATTTTCTTACAACCACGCGCGATACACCACCTGCGTGAAGGTCTATCTAAACACGCCGCATCAGAACGATAGCACCACCCGTCGCCTTGGAAACACCGGACGAAGCGAGCTCCAGTTTGAATTTCTGTCTGACCTGATCACTCGACGCGTCGAGTGGTAGAGCAAGAAAGAGACATGCTCGCATATCCACACGCGGTCAACGATGGTATCCCAGAGTTCACCTCGAGTGTGTTCGTAAGCGACGCCCAGGATGAGACCCGACCAAGAAAGTCGGGCCAGGTGTTCATTATCAACTCATCAGGCGTTACTCCACATCCAGGGGGAGTGACGGGTACGGACGCCAAGGAGAACACGACTGGAACTGCCTATGGAGGTGGTGCACCAGCTCGCGCCTCGACTTCTGCGCAAATTGGTAGCGGTGCCGGTGCGTTTGTAAATAATGTGACTCCTATCCGACCCAGCCTAAGCACAACAGGATATAACCAACAGCAGCAAGGCCTTCCCCATTCCAGACCCGGTTCGCCGCCAGGTTTGTTGGGAACTACGGGTGTGGGTGGCATGAGCCTGCGTGTGCCTCCACTTTCCCCAACAGGCTCGGAGGGCCGAGTCAGTCCAGGCCATGTTCACGAAGCAGGCACTCCACCCCGGAGTAGCGTGGCACGACCTTCGGGAATTCGATCCCCCAACGGATCGGCCTCGGGACCGTTCAAGCACCCAGTCAACTACAAAGGCGTGCATGATCCCGTCCTCATGCCTCAAGTGCCCAACACTGAGCAGAATCTGAGCAGTGAGGATCTCATGAAAAAGTACTTTGGGGCTCGAGCAATGGCAGAGGACGATACCTTGTTGAGTGACATCGAACAAACGTTCCTGAAAGCACAACAGCGTTTGGCAGCTCTCGATATGTCTGATGTCACTGGGTCAAAGCCCCGTGAAGTCGGACCTAGGCGAGATGCTGCTGCAGGAGTAGGCGGAAAACCAGGAGCAAAGAAGGCAACAACAACAACAACAACAACAACAACAACAACAACAACAACAACAACAACAACAACAACAACAACAACAACAGCAACAGCGATAGGCACAAACACCCGCAAGCAGCAGCATCCATTCTTTCGCCAGCAAGCGATGTTTGGTCAACGTCAGACGGGGAACCCGAAGACAAAAGCCGTTAAGCCTAAGCCCAAGCCCCTGGTCCGAGCGAGACCCCAACAGGCAGAGACTGTGATGTCAACTGCGACGGGCGCACACACCGAGGAACCTCAGCATGAGTCGAGGTCCTTTGGGCGGCAGCATCAGATTAACCCAGAATCCTATCACTTCGATGATTCGGAGTACGTACCCGAAACCTACCTCGAACGCATCGCCCTCGGTCTAGGTCCTGAGAGCAATCACCCAGCCACGAGTAGTTCGTCTGCAAGTCAGCAAGACTCGCACGACGTAGGTGCGAGTGATCAAGGCCAGCGATCTCCAGGTAGTACTCGTACGCCTAGATCTCCTAGCAAGTCCTCGAAGTCCCCAACCCTGGATCGAGGCTCGCCCGAGGCTGCTCGTTTTAAGGGATCGTATCTCGCCGGGCTGCCGAAACTGCCTCCGGAAGAGATCATGATAATCTCCCGTACACGAACTCACGATGGTCGCGTTGTACCTGCATCAGTTCGCACGACCGCAGGGGGAGAGGCTATAGAAAGCCCTCGCTCCGGTCTCAGCGCATCCGTGACCAACCCGTCCCTCGCACGGGAGGCCAAGGTTGGATTGCGTCGTGCCCGCGAGGAGGAGAAGATGCGAGCCCGAGAACGGGCTTGGAGAGAGGCAATGTTAGGAATTTCAGATGACCTGCGCCCTGCATCTCCGCTAGATACGCCTGAAAATATCGTAAGGACAAGCTTGTCTCAGCCCTCAAACTCCGCCGGTCAGGCAGAGGCGAAGGATCTCGACAACGAAGAGTCGTTGGCAGCATCGTACCGAAGAATCGTTGAGAGTGAAGACCATGGTTTCTCCGCATCTGGTGACCAGGGAGGATTCACATTACCTCCTGACCAAATGGCCTTCTTCAGTGCGGCTCCAAACAATGGTAAGACATCCAACTCGACGCCATTCGGCAGTCCAGTGCATGAGATGTTTAAGCTCGCACAGGCACATGCGAAAGTTCCAAGTTACATGGCCCAAACTTCAGCAAGCCACCGTCGACATGCAGTCGAGACCTCGGGAAAGGACAAGCCGGCTCCGCTTGCTCAGCAGACCACTAAGAAGAACGTGGTGCGAAAGCACCAGAATGCCCCTGCACCCTCCCAGCAGGTCCAATCTATGAGCGAAGGTTTTGAAGACGGTGAAGTAGAGAATATCAATGCTGCTCTTGCCCGCTCTGGTATTGTGTCGCAGCAGGTTGAAATTCCTCCCACGAGCGCCAAATCGGTCGCCAGCGGTCACTCGGTGGCAGGCTTGACACCCTCTCCCTCATCTTCGACCACACAGCTCTCCTCAGACGGCAATCATAACAAGACGAGGGAGCCAGCCAGACTTACACAGCGACTTGCCCAGCGTTCGCGTCTTAGAGAGCTGCTGCAGGAACAGCGGGAGTGGGATGCAAAGCAAAAGGCACTACTTATTCAGGATCGAAAGGAAATTCACGAATTGAAGAAAAAGAAGATCATTGAAGAGCGCAGTAAAGACGCTGCTAAACTTGCCGAGGAGTGTCGGCAGACTCAGGAGGCTGCACGTCGAGCCATGGAGCAGGAAATTGAGGCTCGAAGGCGTGAGGCTGAAATGAGGAAGCAGGAACACAAACGTATCCGCAAGCGTTTGGAGCTGATTCGTGCTGCCAAGGAGGCGGAAGAGAAGCGTCGGCAACAGGAAGAAGAGGCTCGACTGTACGACGAAATGATGCGAGAAATCGAAGAGAAGAAACAGCAGATCGCTGCAAAGGTCCAGCACTACCGAGAAATGGAACTTCGTAACCACCCCGAGTTTGCGAAACGAAAGCGTGGGACGTCAATGCGTGGAGAGGGTTCCGACATGCCATTTTTGGCGAACTGTGGATCGAGGATTCTATCATCACAGAGACATGAGTCACGAGGGCCAAGAGGGCAATCGCCTCCTTCAGCAATTACATCTACACCAGCCTCTCCCCAGCAGAATCCCACAAATGGCTCATCCTCACCTCCTCTAAGGGTTGAATCCTCCCCAATTTCCCCTCCCGCGATGGTCGGAGAGCCGGACTCCTCAGCACAGAACTCTGTGGGTCCACTTAGTATTTGAGTCTGAGAATGTATTTCGAAATAAAATCAATCCGAACTTGCAAAATTGAAGCGATTGGCTATATGACAAGCAGCAGAACTGTGTTTACACTAGATGCTGGAAAAGGGATGTTGGCGACTGGTGTGCCGTCCAGGTCTAAAGATGTCGTTGACTGATGTGATACGACTTCGCATGACAACACTCTTGTCGAAACAGAAGTGGTGAACTAGGATACACTTTGAAGTCAAACTAGGATGATATCGTTTAACGCCGGCATGCGGACATGAGGAAAATATTTTCACGAAGAACGTTAGGAGAGACCGATGCGAGAGGTGGTCGCTGCGCGGTTTGAGTAATGCCTGGTGCGGGCTGCAATACACGACGTGCAGGGCCAGTTGTGGGACGGTTGGGAGTGGTACCTGGGTTTGCATTCACCGGACCAAGGAAACCGTTGTTGTTCAGGTTGTTGAATGGGAATCCACCGGCACCGAATTGCATAGTGCCGAACATGCGACCCGATGCGGTAATTTGCCCGTTTGGACCAGGCTGGACGGTGACCTGGCCTGGGTTTCGCTGACTCATAACATGTCCTGGACGATACCATGCATTACGATTCATGAAGAGTAGGTGACGCATTCGCTGCTGTTGTTGGGGTGACATGGTGGGAACACCGAAGACAGCAGGGCGACTCTGGGGACGACTAGCGGTTTGCATCTTAATACCTTTTTCGTCGTAGCTTAGACCAATGCAACCGCTCATCGAGCAGCGGAAGGCAACAACGTCCTGACCAGCCTTACTTGGGAGCAATCGGATTCCGTTCTCCGGAACGTTCAGATTCATGGCAGTGACATTAAGCAATGGGTCCGATGGGCTCAGTCGTCGAGCGAGGGCATTGAGGTCGTCATCATCCAGATCCAAATCCAGAGATGAGTTGCTTCCAGGGCCAACGAGCGGACCATCGACTAAGAGGTTATCATTGCCGGTTCCGCGACGGCGACGTTCCTCTTCAATGCGACGACGACGTTCTTCCTCGAAACGTCGGCGGCGCTCTCGCATACGTTCCATTTCTTCGGCACGACGGCGACGACGCTCCATTTCTTCTTCGAGGAATCGTCGACGACGCTCTTCACGTGCTCGTCGTTCTTCCTCTTCCTCAGGGGTGAGCGCACGAGGAGGACGTTCTTCTCGATCGGGGTCATCGAAGTCATCAGGTCCAGCACGACGAGATCGACGGCGAGGTAGGCCACGACGTCGTTCACGTTCACGACGAGCGTCTTCACGCAGGGCACGTTCTTCCTCTGCCAAGCGGACGCCGATAGAAATATCATCCATTTCATGCTCGAACGAGTCGTCGTCGAAAACTCGGAAACCAAGTGGAGACGACGGAGAGGTGCGGACGTTGTCTTCAAGTGGCGCGTATTCGCTCTGAGCACCAGTAGCCCCACCAGGAACAGGTTGATGACGAAGCGTCGATGCACCACGAGATGAAGGCACAGGCTCGATGGTGGCACCATCTAGGCCGAGATCTGCATCAGACGTGATCGGCGAGCCATCAGCGCTGAACGGGGTGTTAGCAGGGGTGGCCTCGAAGTTGCGGTCGACGAGATCCTTCAATCGTGTGTTACGAATAGCCTCGAGGAGCTGGCCCGAGAATCGGTTCTCATACCAGCAACGGTCACCAGAGCGCAGTCGTTCGAATTGGTCACGTAGAATACTCGTGGTGACAGGACCGAAGAGCGCACCGTCGAGTGGATCCTCGATCATGAGACCAACGAAGAGATCGAGTTTCTCGACGTCAGGGTAGAGGGGTTCAAGTGCACGAATGATCGCTTCGTTCGTAGTAATGTCGGCAATAGATCTGACCTCGCTCCAGCCCATGTTTCTTCGCATTTCAGTGTAACTTAGGAGACCATGATCACGGCCTCTTTCAATGTCAGCCGCAACAACATCGAAAGCAACCTCAGGCACGGGCCCAAGCGGTGTTTCGCGAGCAGCGAAAATAACAGAACGCAAAGAAGGCGCAACACGTGAATCCATGCGAGCCGAAGGATTGCTTCCAAGACCGTGCATGATCGTCTGATATGCATTCGTTTCACGGTTCGCTCGGTTGGGCTGAGCAGGAAGGCCACGAATCCAAGTTGAATCGAAGAATGCAGAAGCAAAGTTGATCGATCGTAGAACCTGACCAGTTGCAGTTGTTTCTCTGAAATTGCAGCCAATCATGCTATGTGACACTCGGAATGCAGCGGTAGCAAACGAATTCAATATGCTGGGCCGCAGACTTGGATTGTAGCCTGAATATCGTGGAAGGTTGAATCGACCCAATGCAAGTGGCAAGAACTCCTCGTATGTAATGGCCTGGAGCATAGCAATGACAAGCGCACGAGCAGCCTGGTAGATTTGCTCGTCGGTTCGATATGCAGGATGGCGGGCTTGGCCGATCGCACGGGCAATACGGTTGTGCTCGCGAATGATCATCGCCTGCATGGCAGCCATGGGCGCATGTTGATTGCAACGCATGTCGGCGCATAAGAATTGATCACGTCCATGCGGAGAGCCCAGTTCGGTGAAAGTCGGGGTCGAAGAGTGGTTTAGACCCAGGCGTGCAGAAAGAATTGGCATGAAACCATCTGCCGTGCTTTGTAAGAAGCCTCCGACCATGGTACGGACAGCTCGTGCAGTGGCAGCGTCAGTACCATAGACCTGAGACGCATCTAGGAAGGCAGTGGCGAGGTTGATCTGCTGTCGCGGATCATTGATATCCTGGAGTCCTCGGGTGAAGGGAATCCTACGACCACGGAAAAAGACATCGTCCTGAGGGGAAATGATGTCCATGTGGCCCCTTGGATCGCTCTTGGGGATCGTAGGTGAGAGCACCATATCATGATCAATCATCTGACCCCACAGCCAGAACCAGTCGTTCAAACAGACTTCCGGACTACGGTCGGCATCCGCGCACGTCTCATGACTGATCGCATTGGAGACTCGCCGCGAGTTTGGACGACCCTCAACAGGCGGCTGGTTCCAATCTCCATCGACGTAGGCATCACCCTCGACTCGAAGCAGAGGCTCGTTGACAGCACCCCAGCTTGGATTTTCAATGTTGTTACCTCGGCCATCCAGCGAGTAGCAGGCGCGGATTGGCGTCTGCATCTGCAGCAGGATCTGCACAGGATCTCGTGCCTGCTGGGCCTGACTCAAGGCAAGAAAGAAAATGAGGCATCCAAAGAGGCTAGGTAGGTAGCTCTTCATTCGGCTAAATACGCGCCGAGGAGAATAAAATCTATTCATAACCATCCTTATGACGTATGAATAGACTAATATACGCGTCCAGATCTAATCAACACGTATGCGGTCTAGACGGTTCAGATTCAAAGGTCGCACTTAACTGAGCTGGATCCAGCCATTTTGGCACATATTTTTTTAATCCAGGTCTGGGTCAAAGCGAGCGAGCGCGCGCAGGCCTGCAGTGGCGGGTGGTGGTCTCGTCGCGCGTTGATTCTGCGGAAGGATCCTGGGGATGCTAGGAGTGTGACTATAATAATTCATATATATCTTCACTGGATCGTCGAAACCAATGTTTATATACACAGAAATCTCATTGCCTACACCAATATTGAACTCAATTGCCACGCCGAGAAAAATGGAAAATCAGATCCGAGTCCTAGACTCAGGATCTCTCCCTGGGCACGGGCAGGTTTCATTTCATCCACCGGGTCGAGGAATTGCCCACTAGTAGGGTAGCGTAGGGTAGGGCAGGATATGGTAGGTAGGAAACTGGCAGTGACGCACGCTACATGAAGCCGCGAGACATAGACTTCGCCTACACACTACTCCTACTTGACTCCGAGGAGATCCACGACTCAATGGTACTATTGTCCGGAACGCACGTCCTAGCGAGCTTGACACATGTGCGTGTATGCAGAGATTGTTGAGGAAATATGCTGTAGTTTGGGGCTTGAAACAATGATGCAATGGTTACGCTTGAGCCAACATACTAGCTCGAAAGAATGCTATCTGAACTGGACTTGGTGTGAGATGAATCGGCAGCCATGGTCTGGACTGCAGGCTTGAACGCCTCAGGAGAGACTCGCCAAGCCGACGCAGGTGCATCCGCTAACTTGAGAACTTTGGGAATAATGTAGCTGAGCCATAACGCACCCGCAACTCCGAAGATGCCAACTAGAATAAAGAACCCGTCAATAGTGACATCGCACTGCCCTCCGGCAGCCGTGCATTGCTGCGCGATGTCTGCACTCGTACCACAGCTGGCAAAGTCACTCAAAACAGCGGATGTCACTGAGTTCATGCATGTACGGAACGTTAAGCGTTCGACTAAGCTTAGAACGATCATGCGGGGCAGCGCGCCGCTAAGGTTCATTGCCGTATTGAAAAGCGTGACAATGGTTCCGCCGATTCGTGGATCTGAGATGCGCGAAGAAAATGCCATGCCCGCGACGAAAAGTAACGAGCTCACCATCGTGTGGATAATGGTGTGCGCAATGAGTACCACCAGAATCCAACTTGAAGACGCGTACGAAGGGTAGATGTAAACCAAAAAGGCGCCGAACAACGAAACGACAATGCGAGGGAGCAGGAGAATAAGGTACCTTCGCAGAGCATTCGGGCCCACGACAAGCTTGGCCATGAAGATAGATGTGATGATCGAGACTGGCGACTGGAATGTGGACACAACAGTCAGATCTCCCTTTGATAATCCGCGCTCCATCAGCTTAAATACAACCAAACTCTCGGTCGGAGCAATGATAAATCTTGAGGTCAACTGGAAGAGGAGATAGAGTTGCATGGCAGGAAGTTTTAGCACACACTTGAGAATACGAAGCGTCTCTCCGATGGACTCAGGGACATACTCCTCTTCTTCCTCCGTTACCGCGACCGAAGCTGGTTGGGAGGTTTCACATGGCTTTCCGTGCGCCTTCATGACCGGTGAGTCTGGCGTAGAATCAAAACCGGAGCACTTCTGTTCAACTGGATGAACGGTTTGGCGGGAAATGAGCCGTGACGACTCAGCATCAGAGGCACTAAGGCTATCGTCCGCGTTCAAATCAGATGCGTTCTCCTGTGATTGCAGAACGGGGACGGACTGACGCTGTCGCTCTTCAGCCCGGTCTTTCTTAGCTTTCTCATCCGCCTCAGCATCCCAAGGGTGTTTCGGGAGCTCAGTCTTGAAGAACGTAATGAAGGCAGTTGAGATGAGGAAGAAGACACCCCAGAACTTTAGCATGCCCGACACATCCATGAGAGGCTCGTCTGACGGCACAGATCTCAAATATTTGTTACAAAGGTCAGGCGAGCTCAAGATCAAGTACGCGAGTTCAACAATCGAGATTCCGAAGACCTGTCCAACTGCGTTTGTGGTGCTGGCATAACCAATGTTCTTCTTTTGCAGCATGGTGAGGCACCACGCATCCACTGCAATATCTTGCGTAGCCATGAGCAGGTAGGTGATGAAGAAATAGATGGTGAGGGCAAAGCTATTCGGTTGCGAACCGTCGGCGCCCAGCCATCGGTTGACTGTATCTGCAAAGAACAGCAGCATGCATCCGCAAATTAGCTGCGTAGGGATCACCCAAGATTTTCTGCGACCAATCCTGGGGCTGTAGTAGCTATCAACCAGAGGCGCCCATAGCAGCTTGAACGAGAAGGGCAAGGAGACGACCGAGAAAACGGCCTGAACACTATAACCAAGTTTGCGTTCCTGGATAACAAAGGGGATCACGGCAGATAGGCCCATTGGCACGGCCTGAAGTGTGTACAAGAACAGTAGGATGGCAATGTTGCCGTAGTCACCGTATAGGTCGGACTGTCGGATAGTTTTTAGTGGTGATTTGAGAGAAGTAATGAGGGAAGAAAAGAAGCCCGAGGACGACGACTTCGAGTCGTTCGTTCGGGATGGGAGAAGTGTTGTGGTATCTGAGGTGTCACTTGAGGAGCTCTGGGCCTTTCCCAGATAGCTGCTACTACTACTCATCACCTCAACACTCTTCTGGTCGGCAGAGGCAGAGGCAGAGGCAGAGGCAGAGGCAGAGGAGACCGTCTCCAGTTCAATGCCAGAATCGACTCCATCGTCGTCCTCGGATTGATTTGTCCTTGCGCCTTTACGCTGAGCTCCGCGACCACCAGCGAGGCCACGAAGAATCATGTTATTGTCAGTCTGGCTGGCCCCCTCCGTTGTGCTGCTCTCCCTCCTCTGCGGAGTTCTGACTGCTACTGCTGCTGCTGCTGGTGTCTGCCTCCTAGTCGACGAATCAAGTGTGGGGCTTTTGATTCGATACTGCGGGGCCGTAAGAAGCAGATGGTCTTGCTGATGCCGTTGCGGTGGCTGATGCTGGTGCTGATGAAGAGAACGATTGACCTCTTCGTCGTCCGCAGAGGGCTCGATCGGTCGCGCGCGCCGGAAGCTGTTGCTTCTAGGTCTGGTAGTGCTACGGCCTCGAGGAACTGTGCCGGCCTGGCCTGTGATATTGCTCATAGGGTACGCCGGGGATGGCCTTGCTCGACTTGCGCTCCTACCGCACGCGGATACCCACTGACTAGAGAGATTCAGGGCGAAACGCGTACACAGAGCGAGGCATTGCTGAGCATGATGATTCGGATATGGATCCTGGAAGAAAGATATGCAGTTCAGGTTTAAAAACATGATACATAGACGTATATACGCAATTAACACTTGATAATTTTACTCGATACGAGACATATTCGCCCCATCGACACATACAGGTATCTCAGAAAAGGTGGTGATCTGACCTCAGATACCCTTCTGCGTGGGAGGCAGCGACGGGCATGTACTGGACTTGGACCGCGGCACAGCCCCTTCCAGCACTTGATCGCAGAGAATACGCAGGTTTTAGCGAGCCTGTTCATATCATGAGCTGGAGAGTGACTTTAGTCGTGGCCCCCGACTGAGTCTTCCCCAGGACATCTACGGGTGGAGCATCTCCTGTGCGGGGAATAAAAGCGTTTTCTATTGAAGAAGAACAGTACAATTCGCTGTAGCACGGTTTCTGTCGCTTGATCTGCAACGATGCCTCGAAACTAGCGTCCTAGAATTCGCCTGGAGGTCGATTTATCACAATGTAGAGAAAGCGTGAAAGTAACACTCCGTCAGTGTGACTCACGAATAAAATGCAAAATCCCCCTGCCCCCTCTCTAGGCTTTCCAGATGGTAGGTTATGTCTGCACTACAGCCCCTAGATCTAGCCCCTGCACACCTCGGATCCTCACCACCACAGATCTTTCTCTTGCTGAACATGTGCTGTTGACTCACCTTTGGTTGGTATGATGTGTAATAACTTCATTCTAGTCTTCGTTCGAAACGCTTGGCGTCCATTCAGACATAATTCGCGCCATCGAGGAGATGGGATGGCTGCTCCCACGCGATGTACAAGACGAGGCGATCCCCCACATCCTGAATGGTGCCGACGTGTTGATCGCGGCAGAAACGGGCAGTGGTAAGACCGGAGCGATCGCATTGCCTGTGATTCAGCTGATCCATGAGCGCCTCACACGCACGGCCCAGATCGAACAGCTCATCGAGACTGAGGGTCCCATCCGAGAGTGTGTGGTGAGCCCCATCGACAAGGACGAGGAAGTGGCGCTGTCGGAGGACCGCCTGCTGTGCCAGTCGCGTGACCTCAAGCGCTGGTTTGGTGCTCGTGCTACGATGGGTGTGTCTTGCCAGAACTTTGCACGCCATATCCACGACACCAAGATCACCGGGTTGTACTTCGAGGTGACTATGACTGACGATGGTCTGAGCCGAGTTGGTATCGCCCAGAGCGATGCCTCTCACGAGATCGGCCGCGACAACAAGTCTTGGGGCTACGGTGGCACCGGTATGGTCTCGCATGCGGGCCAGTTCACCAAGTTCGACTTGGGTGGATACCAAAATGGAGACGTCATTGGCGTGTATGTTGACTTCCGAAACCACTCGCTGAAGTTCGCCAAGAATGGCTCAGAGCCTATGACTTATGTCGATAACCTTCCCCAGAAGCCATTCCTGTTCCCAGCATGTACACTCAAAAACGCTGAGGTTCGCTTCAATTTCAATGGGCCCTTCAAGCACAATCCTGGCTCGCAGTACCTTGCCTGGGGCAAGATGAACTGGGACGCCACGAATCTTAACCCCCATTTGCAGCGACAGGAGCAGAAGAGTGCTAGCGAGCACAAGGATGCCATCCGCACTCCATCCTGCATTGTGATGGAACCCACGCGTGAGCTTGCAGTGCAGATCTACGAAGAAATGAAGAAGTTTACCAAGTACCTGACCGGTGTCCCACTCAAGATCGCCCTTTGTGTTCCACAGCACCGTGAGGCCGTTAGCCGGGAGGCACTCATTGCGGAGGGTGCAGATATTGTGGTCGTCACACCCGGCATGGCTCAGTCCCTGTCATCGTCAAATGCACTTAAAATGTCCGACGTCTCCTACTTGATCTTTGACGAGGCTGATGCGATCGTTGAGGATAATGATCGAATCGTGCGCCAACTCGTACAGAGTTGCCGAAAGAAGCCGCAGGTTGTCATTTGCTCAGCCACTCTCTACTCGGAAAAGATTGGCAACGTCGCTGGAGCTATCTGCAAGTATCCTCAGTACGTCGATCTCAAGGGCCGCAACTTCGTCCCTGAAAACGTCGACCATGTCGTGTTCTCGGTCAACGCCGCCGCTGATCTTTCTTGGCTTCCCCAGGGGGTACAGCCGAGTAATGATCTCATTGAAGAACACCTCCGTGCACGTAACGTGGCGCCCGGCGACAAGCAGGTCATTTACACAGGCTTTATGCCATCGCGACCAGACCAGGCCTGGATGAAGAAGTATTTGGATGGTGTGCATGATATTCTCGGTACAGCCAAGAAAGGCACGATTGCAGACAAGCGCGACGCACTTTCACTCGGTACCAAGATCCTCAAGCTGCAGGCCCTCGTCAATATCATCGATACCCTAGAACCCGCCCAGGCCATGATCTTCTGCCGCACGCGACTTGACTGCGATAATCTCAAGAAATTCCTCGACGACTATGCTGCGTCAAAGGGTGTCAGCACAGCCGGTCCTACCACGGCTGAGACCAAGTCGGCGGACGGTGCAGAGAAGAAGTCCCTTGGATACAGTTGTGTCGTGCTCCACGGCAAGCAGGACGATCGTGATCGTGAGTACCAAACCTTCAAGCAGGGCCGCGCCCGCTTCCTGATCTGCACAGATGTCGCAGCGCGAGGTCTTGATGTCAACTCACTCCCCTTGGTTGTAAACATGACGCTTCCTGCATCCCCTGAAACTTACATTCACCGAGTTGGTCGCACTGGTCGTGCCGGTGCCCCAGGTATGGCTGTTTCGATAGTCGATGATTCTTATGAGGAGCGTGTTTGGTACCACACCTGCAAGAACCCCAACAACTGCACGAACATGGAGATGAAAGAGCGCGGTGGATGCAACACATGGATCGCAGAGTCCATTCTGCTCTCGGACATTGAGGGTTCGCTCTCAAGCATCCGCATTCCTCGTGTGAACCTGCAGACCATCAAGGAAGGTTCGACTCGAATCCGCGTGATCGCAGCTGGATCTCGCCCGTCGGTCGCTCGCCACACGCTTGAATCGATTCAGCACGTCGCGATCGTGCAGCCACAGTCGCGCTACCTGGCTCAGTTGGAGTCGCGGGCCCAGAAGACCTACCTCCACCACAAGAAGCAGGCTCACATGTGGGCCCAGAAGCTACACGCAGTAAGGATGTCGGCCACCGCTGCCTCTGGGGCATCGGATGAGTAATGTGAAGGATAGTCAACCAAAACAGATCAGTAAATAAAACCGTGTGTATCTAGAGTGTTATGACTGCTCGTCCAGTTTAGTCCTCGCGAGATAAGCCGCGTCTATCACTGCTGGGTTATCCTACATGCCTCCCAGGTATCCAGATCAGTTGCTGCTGACTGTGCAGTGGGCGATTTCCCACGTCGCAGTCCTGTCTCGCTCTCACAAAAAACCGTAGCCGGGTGGATGGGATCAAAAGTCCAATGGTATGTGCAGAAGAGTGTAAGATGGAAATACGTGGGATGTACGAGTGCAGTGGCGAATTGTCTCATGTATCTCGGTTGTTACCGTCTGATAGCCCCAACACCAGTCGTCTAGACCGCGCTCAAGTCGCGACAGTGCAATACGTGGGTACTCGGAGCGACTCTTGGGAGTGCGGAGACTTGGATATCCGCCGTACGCGGGTGTAGACCGTAGATTGATCTGATTGGAGATTACCAGGGGCTTTGTTAACGCCTGAACATCGCGCACTATGCACCAGAACACGTGGTGCCGCCCACTTGTGCCGATCCAGTTCGGGCCCCGACAACTTGAATATCACAATCGCGAGCCATATCTCTTGACAGGCAACTGTAATTCGGAGATCCTGCTGCTGAATTGGGAGAACCGTAGGATCCTGCACCATGGTCCGTTGCCACTGAATGCTGAGCCTGAAACAGGAGATCTTATCTCGGAACGACGTACTTTGGACCCTCCTCGTGTGTTTGGTCTCGCTTGGTTACACCAGCATTCATGTCACTTCGTGATCGGAGATGACCTAGGTGTGATTTCATACCATGACGCAAGCGAGGCTATTACAAGTACGCCTGGATTTCCAGTGCGTGCGCTCTTTGAACAAGGTCGCAGTATCTACTCTCACATGAGTTACTTGGCCTGTGCAGAGGATCCGGATTTCTGGGCCGCAATTGATGACCAATTTGACCCAGCGGATTCTTGGAATGGTGTAATGAATGATGGCACGAATGGTCGTGCCCATACGACTGCTGACGCGTTCGGTGAGTACGTGCATGAACTAGCGCGAGAGTTAGAGCGCAATCCGTCCATTCGAGCCAGTCCTTACTTCGGTGTTGGTTCGTCGAGCAGTTGGCCCAACCACGGGGTCTTCTTCAAAGGTGCCCTGCGTAGCACTCCATTGGTTTCAATGCCCATTACATTAACGACGATTACTACGAATATGGATGATACCCTTGTGGCGGCAAGCGGTTATTCAAGTTCAATTTTTGTGTACGATCTTGCAACGGGTGGCATGGTTCGAGAGTTTAGCAATGCTCACTTCAAGCACATCAACATTACACGATTCATGAACACTTCGCCACACATGATGATCTCATGTTCTACCGACGGTACAATGCGAGTATGGGATTTGCGCGCGTTCGAAGACCTGCCAGTGTACACACTTTACCATAGCGAGAACCTGTTGCATTCCCAATCCCCTGATGATCAGCGAATCCTTGTCTCGGCCGGAACCCATCATGTTAGACAGATTGACATCCGCACAGGTAGAGCAGATTTAGAAATTGAGTTACCCATGACACGTCATTTCAGTCAATCATCACGAGCGTACTATGCAAATGGCGGTGACACGATCGTTTGTGGCAGCACAGCTAGTGATTTACTCGTCTACGCATGCTCTCGCACAGGTGATCTAATTAACGCAGTCAGAATGTATGAAGGTGCACGAATTAACAAAGAAGGAGGTTGGGTTCAATCGCTCCGCGGCTGCCCACTGGCGTCCGATCGGGTGGGTGTGCTCACCGCGTTGAATGATGTAGAAAGTTCTATGGAGATTATTGAGGTCGACTTCTCGAGACGTAACGCTGGTATTCTTGAGACACTTGGATGGATCGAGGGCAGCGAGTACCTAGCCGGTGACGATCGAACGCCCAAGGGCAGACGCGACCCATCAACCAGCCATGGTTCAATCTTTTTAAAAGGCTTAGCTGTGGAGGATTGTCCGTCAGAACTCACATCGAAGGCAGCTGCGTACACTGCCATGCAATGGACTGATTTCGTGCAAACTGTCCCAACCAATTCCCTTTTGACTGCGGTTACGCCGGATCATCCCGGCTCGGGACCCCTGAACTCAAAGTGGAGAGAGGCAACTGTCAAAGCCATGCAGGAAACCGAGCGTACTAAGAGCCGACGTCGAAAGTACCTAGAGACAGCCGCGGCGACACGAGAGCTGGAGGCAAGTTTGCTCGAGTGCCTGGACAAGATGCGTCTCGAGGTGCGAGCTACGTATCCAGTTCAACAGAAGCCTTCCCTTCGCAACATCAGCGAGTTAGACGATAATAGTACAAGTGCAGAGGCCGCTTCGTTAGATTCGGAAACAGATGAAGAATCGAAGCCCCATATGCTCGAAGATCTAGCATTGGAAAACGCAAAGGAGTTCGATGTGGTACTTTATCCATCGGAGCAAGGTGCTGTGCCCATTCGTGCGCATCTCTTCCTATTACGATCGCGGTGGCCTTGGTTCCACCATGTGACGCAAGGCGCTCTTGAGCATGTTCTCCAGGACTCTGGAGAGGCAATCGCCGATGCAGATGATAACATTCTGCACGCCGGAAAGTGGACACGTCGGCGAGATGGCACATGGACCCGCACTGTCCCTGCATTCGATCCTTTTAAGGCACTAGCCGCCTCTTTGAGCAAGAAGGATGAAAACGGAGCGGTACCCAAAGATATCGTTCAAGCTCATGATATTGTTTCTGCTAAATTAGCGACTCTCTCTAACACGAATAAGCCGACCCTGGTCGTCACAGTGCACTTCTCCTCCCTGCCGGCGTTCGTTCTCAGTCGAATTGTCGCGTACATGTACACCTCGTACATCCCAATTGATGATACTGTTCTGTCGGCACCATCAAGCACTTTGATGGCGGCGCTCGCGCAAGTGCCTCTTACACCTGAGGACGATACGCACTTTCCCAGCACTCGAGGCATGGTGCCAGGTTTGCCCACCGTGACAACTAGCTCACAGCACGAATCCGAATACTCCTCAAGCACGTCTGGCTTTAATAGCCTGAGTATGAGTTCTGACTCGTCACTTGCCCTGCAAGAGATTGATGAGACCAAGCTTGGCAGCATTGCACCAGGAAGCGCGCAGGACGACGCAGGAGAAATGTCGGTCCCGTCTACCTCATCTGGGCCTGCCGACCTATCCGCAGTTTCTAGATCGCCCTCCCCTTCCGACAACTCCCACACACAGGCTGATGATGGACGTGTATATCGTGTTCTTGCGCCAGACGGCCGGATTTGCGCAATAGTCCCTGGCAAGAGTCAAGCAGAAGGCCGGCAGCTGGCTGATTGTGAGACAAAGGATGCCACCCATGCGTGGTCTCAGGAAAGTGAGTCTGCATTATCCACTGAACACTCGAAAATCACTGTCTCTTCAATCATTCCATCAAATTTCGATATCTCTTCGCTTCCTGTATCAGCAGACCGCAGGCTCGTTAGCGAGACGAGCAGAATAATTGCAAGCTCGTCGACGTACACTCGCGGAGTATCTGATGAGGCCACAACCTCCAAGGCCACAACGGCACCTGGAAGTCCTAGTCAGCAGCAAGCTATCTCTCCGTCCTCTAGCGCTCTCGATGCAGTGGCAGCTTCAGTAACATCCATTGCCGCATCAACCACGTCGGCCAAGGCGCTGGCGTCTGTGTCCGGGTCGCTCCAAGAGCTAATCGAAACAATTTGGACGTCACCCACCAGTCCACAAGCCGCGGCCGCACTTGCAACGGCCTCATGTACTCCCCTCAGGCCGTGGCAGCGCTTGCTCGCAGCTCTTTCACGGTATCTATCCGTTTTTGGTGCAGAGCAGCTTCGTACAGGTGCGCTTGCTGTTCCAGTCGGTGATTCCTTGCCACCTTCTTACGACACCCTGTTAGATCGGCCCGCATATCCGCCACTACCTAAGAGCTTGCCAGACGACACAGGTCTAGCTCCCACTCTAACGGAAGATGAAATCCTCGAACAACGCCGCAGACTCATCCAAAGTATTGCTCTGGTTGCTACGCTCTCTGACTATCTGCCATTTGTGGACCCGGCATCTCTTGTGGACAAGTCGACTCTAACTCTAAGCTCTTGCAACAGATCGGTGCCAATATCTCTTCGAATGTTCACCGAATTATACCCGCCGGTGCCTGGGTGGTATAAGCACTTGGAGCCAATTCCACTGCATCTCTACCATCACCGGCCTCCGGCAAGAATTACATATTTCAGAACCGGACCAGATGTAGCAAGGCCTGAACTCCGCCGCCGAACGATTGGTCTCGTTGAGGAAGCGAGTCAGATTCAGCCTGACGATTTGCAACGCTTTACTGCATACACTATCGCAGAAGGTGAGGCTAGGCTCCGTGAGGCCGGAAAGCATAGCTCCCAACCCCTGGAAGGCCTATGTGGAGAAGTCGATACTGATGCACACCTCAACTTGTACGCCGAACGCTTTGCAGAGCGCAAGCAGCGCAGAAAAGAACGACGCCGCCAGCGCCGCGCCGTAGGGGATGAATCGGAGTATGATACAAGTGACGATTGCGAGGCATTTATGGATTCTTATGATGAATATGAGGACGAAGAAGACGAAGTCTATCGAACCATGGACCTGGACGATGATGATGACGATGATGATTCTGATGTCGGCGAAGAGAACCAAGTCGCTCTTGGCAGTGGCGTCTCAACGGGTTCCCATGCTGCGCCAACAGTGCATAGCCCTAGTCTCCCTGAACGTTCCACCTCAGAACGAAGTGACGACGTGACGTTAACCGATGATGAGGAGGATGAATGGGAAGAACATGACATGGAGGACGAAGATGAAGCCGATGCAGAGGAACAAAGCAGTTCCGTCGGCGACCAGAACGGTGAAAATGAACGTCGGCCACGTCGCCGGCAGGGTCGAGGTTTCGCTGTTGTTGAAATTGATACGTCGACCACGTCAGAATCGGAGCATGAGGCTGAACCACTGGGCTTCGACCCTGCTGCCCGAGGTGTGGACTTAGATGAATATGATGAGTTTGGCATCCGCAAACCCTTCTCAATTGGAAAGGCTGTGATTGATCTTGAGTTAGAAGGACCCAAGGTCGAGGACAGTATGTCTGATAGTGAACTCGACTCTTCGGAGGCTGAATTAGGAGATGATGGAGATATCGGAAGTGTAGGTGAGTCAGAGACTAAATCAGCTGCCTCAGACAAGCGCAGGGAGTTGAAACGTCAGCAACTCGAGGCTGAGGCCAAGGCAGCTTCTCGTGAGCTTCGCAGGCAGCACCGGCTGAACTTGGCAAAGGATATTCTCATGGACCGCGCTGAAAAGGCGCTTTCGAAAGCCGAAGGTGTCGCTATTGAGTTACTGAGGTTTGCCGGAGATCTCTCGCGTAAGGCTATTGATCGACAGAGAAGAATTAGCCGTTTGCCTCTTGCGATGAAGGTCATCGCAGAGCCATTGACCCGTGCACTCAGTGCTCTGCGAACTGACTCCTATCAGACCTCGAGCACAAGTACAGCAGACTTACTGACGCTCGAGCTACGCTTGCTCGATGCCGTTAGAGTCGTAGAGGCGGAACTCACAGGGCTTTCACGGCTCGACACTCTCGAGCAAATCGTTGAAGAGATGGCACTTTCTGATGCCGCTGCATCATCTTCCTCTTCCACGGATCAAAGTTCAGCGTCAACCCCATGGACCAGATATTATGTGCGGGCTATTAATGGAGCGTACCAGGCGCAGGATGAGAAACTATCGATTGAAGAGGAGAGCAAGGCGATTGAGGCTTTCCTCAAGGACATTGATCAAATCATTGCATGTGAAGAGGCCCTGCAGGCACATCATGATGCGCTTCGAAATGCATCGTACGAAACAAGTGCCCTACTTCAGCGCACGCTGTTTATGGAACGCTTCAAAGGAGACACCTCAACGGTGAATATGAGCTTTGCGGAACGATCACGGAAGTCAAACACGTACGCTTACAGCAATCGTAATGTGCCAGTCTTTAATGACGCTGATGCTAATCCCGACCTCATGCGCGCATCCCATGAGGTCGCTCACTGGGCTCCTCCATTGAGCTTCCTCTCAGCGCTGGATATCGCCTCTGATCTGTGGAGTGCGCTTGTCTATCAATGCACAAACTTTGAATCCGTAGATCCCCTAAACCGTTGGCTTCCGAGTAATCTGCGGCAGTCAAATGATCTGACTGGCTTGGACGCCCCACAGCCTTCGAAGGCCCTCACTGCTGAACACGAGCAAACGATATCCGGAGCAACTGGGCTTAAGCGTGTTGCGCGCATTGCCGCCCTTAGAGCCTCACTTCTGGCTGCCGTTGGTCCTGTCCTGTACGCAGCCTCTCAAGGCAGTATTCTATCTCATCACACCGCGCTTCGACATCTCGGAACGAATAACCAGATCGAAAAGTGTGTGCAAGAGCACTCCAACTCTCATGCGGCCACTGTTGCGCACACACTCGCAGAAGCTGGTCGGCACCAAGAATTCGCGCTACTGCGTCGTATCTCAAGTCTAGCAGGGTTGAGCGATGCTCAAGCCAGCGCCACCTCCATTCCAACAACTGATCAGCAAACGCTCTCACGTGCTTCCAGCGCTGAGACGTACGGCTCGGTGCCGTTAAAGATTTGGTGGGCATTGAAGGAACTGCATGCCGCACTCGTAACCGAAGTTCAAACCCATTATAATGAGTTCAGACTTCAACTCTGGCAGATGCATCGATTAGCAATGGAGGAATTTGAGCTTGTAATCGCAGAGAGCACTCGACACATCAAAAGCCGTGTAAGCCGATTCTGTAATATCGACAAGAGTATAGGACTTCGCGGCGAGGCATATGACCAGCATGAGCGGCTTGTGTACCGCGGGCGTTCAATTGTGCAGGTTGAGAGACGATTAATTGCGCTACGCGCACATCTACTGATCGTGGAAACCTGGCTCCGATGGGCCGATGAGGAGTATTCAGCATCGCTTGGAGATGATCCTAGTGCGCATAGTCACCTAGCACTCCTGGATCGACCGGTTTACGTTCTTGGAGAACATGATCTGCGAACATCTATGCTTAGAAGTGTCTTTGACGATCCAAATCTTGTAGTTAAAGGTGAGGTCTCGGTGGTGGTGCCGCATGGGCAGCCTGGCCTTTCTGCGAACCAGCGGTCGGGTGATGCCAACAGCAGCGGCAGTGAGGAACAAAGCGACTTCGCCCGTGTTCACACCGCAGCATATCGTGTTGCTACTCTCCGCCAAGCCTTGTGCTATCCGCCTTCCATGGAGCTCCTGGATGTTTTCTATGCGTTTACCACTGCGCGTCAAATGCCTAACCCTCGCTTCCCCCTTCCTACTGAGCGATATGTTCCCGACAAACCTAGTCACGGTGGTAACTACGAGTCGTCACCAGTTGTAACGCGCGCACGAAAGCTCATGAGTTATTCTTTGGCAGCGCGGGCGGTCGCTTACGACTTGTTTAGTGACGGTAAGGCTAATGCAAAGGTGGGCAATGTTCATGCCCGCAATGGTCTTACCCCCAGTTTCGCTGAAAAGGTGCTAGAATCAATTGCTGCGCAGGAAGTATATCTTCCCTCGCGAGCACTGTCGACGCAAGAGCGGGAAGCCGAGGCTGCCTTTATCCGAGCCATTGTATCTGGCTCCGCTACGGCTAACGCACCTACAGTAAACTCCTTCAGATCTACGCTGACGGTTGCACAGCTCCCTGATATCGCTTCAGAGATTTTACGGCGTGCACGCTGTGCTGCATATAACTCAGTGTCTACACCATCGAAGGCTCCTCAACCCAAGGATGCGGCCTCGTACGAGCTTAGGCCAGCTCCCAGCTCCGGGACTACAATTAGTGAAGTGTTGGCTGATATTGAAATTGACTTCCGTCGCTTCACCGTCCCCGGCGCACTCTCTCTTTCTCCCCTTGCGGTAAGTGCAGTTGCATGGGACCCTGATCAAGTTTACAGGCTAATTGCAATATCCTTGTTCACTAGCACGGCAGGAGCAGCAACAAATGATGTGGACAAGGTACACTTAGAACCCGGCCGTCCTGCGTATAAGATTCGCCCCGACCGAAATGGTCGACCAGGAGCAAACCAGTTCGAACGTGAGCGAGCCGTTGCTGAGCTATCCGGTTTAATTGACATGATCGAACTTGACATTGATTTACACCGATCTGCATCGCAGTCCAACGCACCAGAAGGCGAAACTAAAGCAAACGACGCCTCAAAGGCCGTGTCGAAACACTGGCGCCTTTCTCAAGAGGCCGCTAATCGCATTGTTGGCAGCGGTATTCTTCTCCCTCACTTGTATCGAACTCGCTTGCTCAGCGATCTTCGATCACCAACCTCTGCGCTGTCACGAGCGCTGCGACGTCCCATACTCGAATCGGGAGCAGATAGTAATGGTCCCGTTAAGAAGCTGCTGCCAGGCTTTCTACAGATGCATACCGAAGCACGGGAGCTTGCGCACAAGTTACAACGGATCCTAACTATTGAATTAGGTAGGATTCTCTCGGAGGCTAACTTCATGCACACAGATAAGAGAATTCTTAAGCGTGTGCTGCGAAGTGGACAGAGCCAACGCGTCACGGGATTCGAATCCGGGAGTACTACAGCCGCTGCGGCCGTCTCTCCGCCCGTTCCACAGATAGTCTCAGGCGATCACTCAACGAGCATTGAACCTCACAAAAGCGAGCGCAGTTCGTTCGAAAGTGATGCTTACGAAAAGTTCTCCCTTGTTCGAGCTGGAGCAACGCGTGCGGTTGATCCGAGATCCGGTGGTGCGCAAAGGTTCCAAAATCCGCCTCTCTCGCACACGTGGTACGAACCAAACGTCTCCATCCCTCGGTCATCGAGAGAGCATGCTATTTCACAAGTACGTTCAGCGTTTGCTCCAGCGCTCGCGTCAGTACACATGCTGTCAGGTCTCTCTCCAGAACACGCAGCTTCAATTGTTATGAAAGCGACTAATGGATCCCAGCGTGAAATCCTACCCAAGCTGTCACCGCAATCTCCTGATCCCCTTGCAGCAGAACTGCCCCAAACAACATTCCCAACTCCTTTTTCGCTGACATCACTTTTGGCGCACCCAGAAGTTGCTTTTGGTCAGTACATCTCTGTCTCTCGCGCTGGACTCCCCCTTGAGCCGGCAGGTTTCATTCCCCCCAAGATCTCACCCCATCCGACTCCATTCTCTAACTTGGTGACCGCAGCCCTTATGGGCTTAACACGGACCAAAGGCGTGGGCGGCGCTCCGCTTGACACTAGCACCTCGTCTGGTCACTCGGGCTCACTTCCTCGAATTGACGAAACTGACGCCGCCTACACTCGTCGACTGCGTGAAGGACCTGTAGTACTCAGCCCAACAACGAGGTTTTCCGAAGCTGCTCAACTCACCACCAGATCACGCCAACAAGCTGCTCACCCCGTACGAATTGCCGAGACAACGAACCCGAGCCCACAGCAGGATGGCTCGGGCGTCAACGCGCGTAAACCTGGACTTCGAAACGACATGATCATCGCTGGTGCGACTGAATCGGAGCTCTACCCGCAAATCGGGGACGCTCAACGAGTTCGATCAGCCCTGCCACCAATCTCGATGGACCAAGCGCTCTTCATTCTAGCGTACCTCTCTATTCCACGAGAGGATACTCCACGAGTGCAGGGTTATTCCGCTGCGGGCCTTGCTGATGCTATCCTCACACATTTACGAATGTCTCTGACACTTCATAATGTATTGTTCCTCTATATTGCATCCCGTGTCCTTGAAGTGATGACATCGACATCAGAAACCGCGGTATGCGGCGCAAATTCACCATTTGTACAACTTCGCCAGCGTGTCTTTGTGCCTGTCGATGAGAAAAACTGGGATCTTGTGTCCGCAGAGTTCGCTAGATTGAGTAATGTTGGAGACGTGCGGTCATCTTTAGATCAAAACAATGTGCAACCGATCATGGCTCACCATATTGCGTCTCTCCGCGTCAGCTGTTTAGTCTATATTGCTAAGCATTACGCTTTCTTCAACGCCCCGATGCCTCAGTTCCCAGAGGGCGCGTTGCTGGATGCAGTGCTGACGCGAGCCGATCACATCATTGTAAGAGCGTTGGCTGCGGGTGTACTAGGATCCGGCCCTTACTACGACTTCACAGCATTGAAATTCACCCCATTGGCTCTGGCTCGAGCAGGCTTCACGTTCGACTTCACAAGGTCCGACAAGCAGGATGTCGGTCGCCTTGTAGAAAGTGCGCCATCGAAGTTTACGATCAGTGAGTTCAATTCGCATGTGCAAATCCCCGCGAGATTTGATGAACGAGACTCGGCTGCAGCGGGTGGTAAGCACACGGCTCTTCAGAATGCCCACTCGCTTGATCCCTTGCTCTCCAACTCCAGTGAGTTATATTGGACCCCAGCATCATTTGCTCAAAGCGCCTTACTCGGCCGAACGGGCATGAGTATGATTCCAATTCCTGACACCCTCTGTGACGGACTGGTTCGTTGGGGTGATGATGTTGCAAGAGCCGCCGCAGCAATCCGTCGATTCCGGCAGCGTGCATTCGTTATGGGCACAGACGCAGGCCAGTTCTGTGGGAAGCTCAGGGTAATGAGAAGTACGGCCAGGACGCTAATGCAGGCCACGTTCGGTGTCACCCCAGACGGAACTTCCAGCCCATCTCCGACGCCTGAGAGTATGGACGAACTCGAGAGTATGTGTCGGAAGGTCATCGAAGACTTGGTTGTATTGAAGGGCAAGGTCAATAACGAGCAAGAACAAGGCCGTACGGGTGTCGTAGAGCAGCTCAACTCCTTCATTTACAGCTTGAGCGACGCAATGGCACACATTAGAACATATAAAGGTGCAATCTCCAACGACGATGAACCATGCTCTTGCAATGAATGTATTGAAAGGGCAGACTCAAACGAGTTCATTGACATCTTGAATGAAATCCAACGGGCTGTCCGAGTTATGTCGCGGTCTATGGATTTCCTGGTCCGTGCGCGGGACGAGCTGTTGAACTCCGGTCCCTCCGGAGCTGGCTTGGCCCCAACGCGGGCCATTCTAGCCATTGGTGGCAACTCGTACACGTCGCCTGTGACAACTCACCACATATTGATGCTTGATACTAAAACACTAACTTGGTCGTATATTCCCACGTATGGAGCTAAGACCCAAATGGTTAGTGGGCAAGGTGTGTTCGTTTGGCTTCGGTCTAGTGTCCTCGCACGAGCCTCCATTCGCCTCGCTGCGAATGAAGTGGAGAGTGAAGAAAATAAGGAGAAGAGAGCCCTGCAAGTTGCGCTCCTTTTCTATTTGAAGGAATGGGTTGCAAGTCGCAAGGCGCAAGGCAAACTTGTGACCCCAATTCACGAATTAACCTTGGAGGCGCTCGCGAGTTTTGCGAGTGACCCTCAGAATTTCGTGCCGGCAAGTGATCCTACTGACGATTCGCCCAAGGCACTCGCTGAGAGAGCATTCCGAGCTGCGCTTGCTGCTATTCACAAGCCGACGAGGTCTCATTGGGATGGATACGATCCAGAACTAGGTGGCCCTGCTGCTGATGGTGACTTAGATCCAGAATCGTCCTCGCTTGAGCGACTTAGGAAGCTGGCTGCATTCCTTCGAAGTGAGGGATTGTCGCTCGATCGCTTCATCTCGCGAAGCCATCAAGCTCGCGAGCGACTCGCCGTGTTATTTGCTCAGGAAGCACTATCACGTGCGGTGCGTGGTGATATCGCGATCCGCCGTCGATTATTCGCATATTTAGAGAAGCGCTATAGCACTGTGATTCGTGAGTTTTCCGAGCTCGAGACCTCACAGGACCCCGGTGAGCTTGCACTCAAGCGTAGGCTTATCGATGAAGATGACCTACATGATGGCAGCAGAAGGTTCACAACCCTGGACGAGGCTCTCCAGTTCCACACCCGAGCTGCACAACGTCGCTATGAAAAGCGTGTGAAGTTGAGCACGACCGAAACCGAGAGTGTCGAGGGAGAGCCTCGCCGAACGGAGGATGAGGAACGATCCGGCGTGTCCGAAAGGATCCAAGCTGCGAATTCGCGTGATGATGAGGACCATGCCCAGGTTACCGATGGACTCAATGACGAAATTAGTGATGAGGAATGGCTGAAACGCTACAGGAGGTATGATTTCTTCCCGCACGAAACAGAGCAAATTCGCAAGCTTCTCCAAGCGAGCACCCCAACGACCAATATTCTCGACTTCGTTCTCAGCCGCTCCTCTGTAGCGTTTGAGCTAGATAGAGGTGCCTTGCAAGCTCTGTCCCTTATGGAACGTGACATTGATGCATGGAGCCGCCATGCACCAGATCATTTCTCCACTGAGTCGGGTGCCGATGTTGTTGATAGGATGCGCTACGATGAGATCTACAACGTACTCCGCCGTCGTCGGGCTGCCGCAGTGCATGCTGTGAACGCAGAAACTGACATGGTTTCAGGCGGCTTGACACCGGCGTCGAGTGCTGTGCTCAGACCCTCCAGTGGAGTTGCATCCCATCCAACGGGTGTACGCGATCCGCTGCTTCCTGTGGTTTTATGGATATGCCCAAAGCTTCCTCTGGATCAGCTCCTGGCTCTCGACCTGTCGACAATGACGTGGCATTCGTTGATGGTTGGAGACCGGCCTGAGACGAGGGGTACAAATCAATCCCTTGTCTATGATGCCCCCAGGAATGTGGTGTATGCGGCGTTTGGAGAAGCTAATAACCGCTATGTCAACAGCATACTCGCACTCGACCTCGAGACAATGAATTGGAGCGTGTTAAAGGAAGATCTCGAATACTTTTCAAGCCACAGTGTCATGCTTGTGGACGCAGCATCACCAGCGCAACCCCTGGGTCAGCCCAGTTTTCCTGTCAGTGATGCTCTTGTTTTCGCAGAGTTGGATCGCAAGACTCGACAGCAGTCAGCCGTTCACTCACAACTGCTTGTGACGAGGGCGAAGCAAGAGTACCTGCCAGCTTGGCCTTATTCATCGTCGTATGCTGAGATCTTGCGACGCGTGCGCATGTTTAGTACCGACGCAGACTACGTTGATGCAATTTCAGGCGCCTGTGTTGCTCTTGGAGATGCCATTGCCACACCCACCCAAATGCGTGTTGCACATGCTCTGCGTGGAGATCCATCCCAATTATTTGAAGGCGACCGCGCGCTGGTACGTTTGAGTTGGTCGTTTGATGAAAGTGAATCTGCGATGAATAGGTGCCGTGGACCCCTTGGCATACGGCCGACAATGACTGCTGAATCAAGAAGCTACACCGTAGGGACGCAACTCAACAAGCTTCGGGCTTGGTTGGGTCGGGCTTGTAAGCAGCTACTCAGGCTCAAGGGCTTTGCCCCAGACAGCGCGGTCGTGGAAGAAAAGGACTTCGATGAAATGATTCGAATTCTGATTGAACTCAAGAGTGCATTCAATATTGTTCGCGAGACATTACTAACTGCAGACGATCCCGAGCTCAAGTTGCAAGATCGACCTCGCAGTGTTGTGCGAGATATTCGTGACGTGTTCGCGGCGGCGAGCTCGGTAAGGTCACCCCCAATGAGATATCTGCTACTTCTGGGACACGTAAGCAATAGTCCGACACCGTTCAGCGTCGTCAGGGTTAGACTGAATCCATTTGGTAACCATACGTCCTCAGATGGGCAGTTGATTAGCACAGAGACTCGATACTTTGCTGTTGGCCTTGGTCATGGGTTCCTTCGTAATCATGGCGAGACGCATAGGCAGTACTGGCTATGGAGGATGGAAGCCGGCTTGGCATCCAACCTGATGTCGCTTTTGGATTCGATTGGTACCCTCGATGAGCTAACACCACTGGCGTATGCCTTCTTACAGAGGATTGTCACGCCAGAGGTGCTCTCTATGGCCCGAGAATCCGTATACCGCTACGTTGAGTCATCGATGCTTCTTTTCCCGGATCTCGCGGATCCGAGCTCGATTGAGGAATTTGTTGTTAAGGACACTCTCCTCGAGCTCCACTACAACAATGCAAAGAGTGCCGCATATATCACAGATATCCGTATTCTCAATGCGCTGCTTTATCTGGAGGCATCGCGACTTGCGCGTGCGCGATTGCAGCAACTCCGCTTTGACCAGCCCATAGACCCTCAACTACAGAATGCAGTCTTAATCGCTGCCGTGCGAACGATTTATCTGCGCCTCTTTGAAGCAGTCCGACCACCCAAACCTGATGATGAGTCCGATGAAAGCGGATCGGAGACTCTGGCGAAATATGTCAAAGCGGCTAAACCAATAATTCTTCCAACATTTGGCGTCTCAGTCAAGCTTGTTGCAGTGTCATATGCAGGAGAAGGGGGCTCCTCGTTCATCAGTCCTGACTACCCGCTACCCGAAGATGTACGACTTAGGCATAGCGATAATCCTAAGGTAACAGAGAAGTGGTGTCAATTCTGGGTTAATAACATAGCATCCGTAGATCGATTTACTTTCATGGTTCAGCCAATTGCATTCGATCCAGACCTTGATGACTTAGGCGCATCCACGGATTCAGAAGTCTTGGGTTATGCTCAGTATCCACAGCTTGCAGAAAACGAGTTGAACTCATGGGAGGTTCTCGCGGCGGAGCCTCACTGGACAGAGGCGTACGCGTATATGACGGCACAGTTCCAACGATTCCAGGAATTGTTCCCCAATCCAAGCACCTTCTTCAAACTCCAGACACACTTTGTCCGATATCGTTTGGCTCTGATGGAGGGCGAGCTTTGCATTCACATTGGCGCGAACTACAAGAAATACCTGTGTGAGGCGCCTATTGATCTCACTGGCCCTGTTACGCGACGCAATGTGGAGCGTGTCCGAGCGAGCCACCTGTACCAAGGCTATAACTCGCCGTTATATCGTGCCCTAATCGCCATGTACTTTGGGCCAGGTGCATCAGGAGGCGTGCTGATGGACTTTGCGGTGTATAACGAAGAAGATCCAATGTTCGCGGATGATTCATTGCAGAACGCAAGAAAATACTACAATATGCGGCGCAGAATCCTCAACGCAGTGTCAAGTCCTCGCACTGTTGGGCCAGCGATCCCACTCACGCATCAAAAGGAAGTTATTGCCAGAAGAAGGGCAGTGGCTGAACGTGTGCGAGCTCGGCTAGCTTCTGGAACAACGCCCCGAGCATCTGATCGTGTTCAGCCATATCAGCCTGTCGAGCTTGTCGTTTCTTGGGAAACATTCTGCTTGCCGCCGATAGATAACCTCGCCACTTGTCTGAAACGATTCAATGACTCCCCTTCCTTCTACCTGACTGAGAATCGTGCCAAATACGCTGCACTCACGTGGCGAACGAACGGAAATAAGCCTATCACTTGCTTCCCTAACCGACGCCTGCACTCCGAACACTCGGTTCCTGCTCATCTGGCCGTTGAAAACAATCTATCAACTGGAGTCAATGCAGCCGCCCGCGTTTCGATCACTGGCCGTCTTTGGGATCAAATCCAAGATGTGAAAGCCACGAACCTGTTCGGAGTCGAGACCAATGCACTGCTCCGTGACTGGATCATGCGAAGTCAGTATAACTTTGCCGAGCGCTTAAATGTCTATCCCATTGGATGTAGCGAGCATGGAAATGGTCAGAAACCTCAGCACCAACTACGACCGATCCCACGACGACGCCTTAAGGATTCGCCCAAGGCCCCTAAGCCAGGTGTTGCAAGTGCAGCAGAAGCAAGTGATTCTCTTGCTTATTCAGGCCTGACAGCACGCGCACCCAATGCTTCAAACCTGCCCCTGAAACGAGTCCGCGACCTTCGTGGTCCCTCACCCGCCAACCGAGACGCGATCTTGAAAGCGGACTCGCAGATTATGCGTCTGGAGGAAACCATCGCTGAGCTTCATGCTGCCCATCAGGAAGATGTCGTGCTATCGTCGAGGAACGATGTGTATCATCCCACCTTCACATTTAGAAGCAACATCGGGTGTGCAGATATTCTTAATATCTTCACGCATCGCGACATGAAGATGCTAGCAGAACAGACACGGAGCGTACTGATGGAAGATTATCAATCGCCCTCTTTCCACCTCAACTTTAGGAGTGCGAAGATTCTGTTAGAGGAGATGGAGATCGTTGTTTTAGGTAAGCCAAGTCCTAGAGCGAGGTATCTGCTTGCCTACGAACCCATCACCTCATGTATTCTCAAACTGCCCTTGGTTGGTACCTCGTCGGGACTCGACTTCATCGATCTTGCATCACAAGTTTTCTCCCTTCCGTATACTCCGGACGTACTCGGAAGTCGATTCAGGCTCAGCGATGCCTTATCAGCGGTATCAAGGACTAGGGTGAAGTTCGGCCCTTCCCCACTCCAGGCTGACTGGTTCACCCACCTGGATGTCCATGAGGTCGAGTATCGAGATCGTTTAGATGAGAAGCTCCCAGATTCGATCCGTGGCACAGAATTTGGCCACATAATTGAAATGGTGCACCGAAAGTACAAGCGACCGCACTGCCTCGGATCAGATAACGCCTTATTTGGGGCATTCGAGTGGTTAACTGCGGATGTCAACGTGCGTCTGGAAGATCATGAACTCGAGGCGAAGGTACGTGTGGTAAATGATCGAATTGCTGCATGCACGAGCAAGCTTAGGCACGTTGAGTGCTCACCGTGCTTGTTGTTCATTAGCCAGCCATCACCAACCCGAGTCGCGTTCACCATACCGATGTTTGGTCCTCTGCGCCAAGTACCACTCATCAACCTTATCTATTTGCCAACCTCTGGTTTGTTAGTACCTGTGCCTGAAACGATCTCTCCCCAGCTGCGACTTCCTATTTTCCCACGAGTACCCACTCCTTCTCTTAGTGAGTCCATGCTGGCCGATTTCGCGGATGCAATTCAGGGCCAAAGTAGTCTCTCGAAGACCCTGCCACAAAACGTTTTGATTGGATGCGAAGGAAAATACGTATCAGTTCCAAGACTACTTTTGACCCAAAGATCACAATATTTTAAGACTCGCATTGATACTCCGGTGATGAATCTTGGGTCATCCTCGACCGCCACAGATCAGGTGCGAATCGATATACCTTTCATTCGCTTCCCGGTGCTGCAAGCTGTTCTAGGCTATTTGGTCTCCGGAGTTCTTGACCTCACAAACATGATGACGCTTGTGGAAGATGCGCCATGGCTGTTGAGCAAGCACCGCAGTCCACACTCAGAAGACGAGGCTAAAATGCTTGCGAAGCAGTGGCGCTCCGAGCAAATTAGTTGCGTACTTTCAAAGGCGATGAGTGCTGCTGGCACCGCCGAATTCCGTGGCTCGATTCTGTTCGAATGGCTCGCAGCGTATGTAGCAGCCGCGGCCCCACCTGTACTTGTACCTGTTCTTTCATCGCTTGCTAGTCCTCGTGTCCCCTGCAGAGCGGATGCCAGTCAAGAGTTCCTCAAGGAATGCAGCTCGCAGAGTGTCTTAAATCGCATCAAACGCATGAATTATCTGCAATCCCGAGGATACGGATCCGCAACCCGGTTAGCCAAGTTGAAAGCCGCCAAGCTTGCAGCGCAACTTCATGCCAAGCATCTGAAATGTATGCAATCCTCAGGAACCGAGCAGGAATCGACTGTGAGACAGCTCGATGAGCAGACGGAACCGGCCCCGTTGCCAACCAACAAAGTTCTCCCGGGATGGTTATCCGAAAGATTCTGCCCAATTCTCGCACATCTGTACACCGCAGGAAAGGCTCCTAGCGTTTCAACCATCCTCAATCGACTCTTTGCTTGGATCGCTGATGATCAATCAAAGGTAACGGAAGAAAAGGATCGCCTCCCCACTCCCGATGAACTGTTACTAGACTTTGTGCAGGCAGCGGTGAGTGACTTGGCCGCTGACCAAGCTCAACAGCGCAACCTGGATCAAGCTGTAGACCCTATTGAACTTCTTCTCGCCGCGGATATGCTCTGCATCGATTCGCTTTCCTTGAAGGTCCAAACCATTTTATCCCATTCGCTTAGAACCTCAAACGTCGTGCGGCTTCTTAGCCTCGCAGAGCTGGTCAGTGCGCCCAAGCTTGCCAGAGCATGCATCACTTTCATCGTTACTCGCTATGAAATGTTCGAGCATGATCCGCAGTATATTAGCTGTGTATCGAGTGATATGCGAGCACTCATCCGCAGAGAACACCATGGCACAGCATTATCAAGCCTCGGCGCCACGATTGATTACGTCTTCAAGCGGGCCGTCACGGCAAACACAACAGTAGGCCAAGCATCTTTGTAGCGGTGTTATTGAACACTTAATAGGCGGAATTCTTTTTCATCTTTGGCTACTGATGGGTAACCAAAGCCGTAAACACTGGCTGTATTGTCTACGGTGACGGGAATTTGAACTAAGACGTACCGTAAGGAATGGGGCGTACCGTAAGGAATGGGGCAGTAATAAAAAAGGAAATAGAATAAAACAATCCCGCGTCATATGCGATGACTCTAAGCTGAAGGGTCGCTAGACTCTGCAGTCGACCCAGTTTGTAAAACCAATTCACACAAGAATGAGTCTTTCGTTGTGTTTCTAGGCGCGTCGCCTCTGCCGGGAGCCTCCGGGTCTATGTTTTGTGTTGTTTGAACAGTAATAGGAACTGCATGACTCCGAGATTGAGGTGATAAAGCTGTTGTAGTTGTGGTGTTGTGAGGAGGAGCACCAGTCGTCGAAGAGTGTGGAGGTTGAATGTGGCAGGGCAGATCATTTGTCGAAGAGGAAAGCGATGATGATATGGGTAATGAAGGACTGGGGTTGTTTTGGCAAGTGGTTGGTGATGCGCTCGGGAGTGGGTGTGGGGTGGGCCTAGGCGAAGTGAGCAATTCAATGTCATCAAAATAGCGTGTATCTGTGTCGCCTGACAACTCAGGCACAAACGGCGGCGGCATACTTCGCAAATGGTTCCAATCGATCCCACGGAAGAACGGATGAGAGTTAATTTCGTGGAAACCAGCACGTCGCTCGGGTTCGGAAACTAGTCGCTTGATCAAATGAATCGCATCAAGCGGCATCTTGGTATCGGTGGGGAATTTCAATGTGTGTCGAAAATTTAGGACATTGGCGCATGTTCTTTGAGGTGTATCAGCAAAGAACGGAGCGTATCCAACGAGGCATTCGTAAAGAATCACGCCGAGTGACCACCAGTCGCAGCGTTGGTCATGTCCACATCGCGAAATTATCTCTGGTGCGATATAATCCAACGTACCGACGGCTGAATATGCCAAGTGGCGCGGAATATGCGTCTTTCTGGTAGAAGATGCCGCGCAGTTTGATGAACCATCTTCTGTTTTGCCGGAAGATGTGGGATTCTGAAGAGTTAACACTCTCTGCGCCGCCGTTGGGTCCAGGCACTTCGACAAACCCAGATCTGCGAGTTTAATATGGCCGTGTCGATCAATTAAGACATTATCGGGCTTCACGTCACGGTGTGCGAATCCAATCTTATGTACTTCGTGAATCGCGACCGCAATTTGTGCCGCGTAGAACTTGGACTCTTCGATGGTTAGGGTGCCGCGTTTCATCAGAACAGACATTAGATCTCCTCCTTGAACGAATTCCATGATGAAATAAAACGCGTCAGCGTCTTCGAATGTGGTATATAGCTTGACAACCCATGGAGTGTTCAGAAGCTTCAGTGCAGCCAGCTCTGAATCGATGTGTCGTGTCTTTCCGCCGTGCCGTAAAGCGCGCTTATCCACGATCTTCATAACGCACACACTTCCACTTTTTCGATGTCGAACGAGACGAACCTCGGTATTTCGTCCTTTGCCTATGGTCCTGATAGCCTCAAATTCGCTCGGGCTCCGGCTTTGAGCTATCTCCTCTAGCCACGAGTCTGGCTGGTTCACAACCGGCTCTGCGAGTAGAGACGTGTCTAGCGGAGGCTTCGATTCCAAAGGAAGATCTGGCCCAATGCTATTTGGTTGCTGCCCGTTCGGGCTGCCATCGAGGCCGTGTAGGTGGTCATTGTAGGAGCCTGGGGGAAGGCAGCATGCAGCTACTGGCCTCATACCATTCTTCCGATCTTCTGACTCTTGAGGAGACGCTTCTCCTTGGGAGTGGAGTAAATTTAGCTTGAGGGAATTCGAAGTGCTGTCAGAATTGGCTTTTGTGTCGAAGCTAGCATGAGTCGCATGAGATGCGACCTGTGTCGAGTCTGAGGCCACAGATCTAGGCTCAGACAGCATTGAAGCAGGCGGCAACGGTGGCAGCATGAAATGCTGGTTCGGCCGCCCGTTTGACGGAATAGAAAATGGCGAGGTGGAGATGTTGATAGGCGTACTCGAGGCTTCTGGACGTATTGCGTGCGGGTGCGGGTGCGGGTGAGGAAGTTGTGTGATTTTAATAGCATCCATGGTCGCGAGCCTTCGGAGCGTTGTTAGTTGGTCAAATGCTGACTGGACAGACGGATTTGCAGAATAATGACGCGTAAGCTGCATACTGAGAGATTCAACAACGTCTGCAACAGGTAGAAGCGGCAGGTCTGAGGGTACATCTCGCAATTGGATTCTCGACTGGTGAACGGATGTCGGACCAGGGTTTGGGTTGGGAATTGGTGAGGTTGTGTTGGTGTGATCTGTGTAGGATTGAAACGTTTCCCGTGGCAAATTTAATTGGTACGTTGTGCAGGGCGACTGAACTGAATCCCTGCGATCCATTAGTGAAACATGGCTACGGGGTATCCTCGCAGGAACCACTGGGAGGGGTCCTCCTACGGGGGTTGACTCACCAGGGCGCGATAAAAGCAAGTCGCAAGCAGAGGCCGATGTGCTGGTGAGTGATGCTTGCGAAGAAATACTCACACGTTTGACATAGTTTGGTTGGAGGTAAGGAGAAATCACGGTTGAACTCTGATTGTTCATCACCGAAGGTCGCAAGGAGTCCTGAAGCATGATAGGCCAGTGCGGCTGAGTTGGCGAAGCACTTTGCTGAACAAGGCCACGTCTAGGACTGGAGAGCGCTGACGCTGGTAGAGAATTGACCGACAGACCAGATGCGGAGGCCAAGGGTGACGGTGTAACAAATGCTGGTGATGTGGCCGGTGACGAAAGCAGACCCATGGCAGGCGTCGAGGGCGATTGATGAGGACCGAGAGGCTTTCGTGCTCGAATACGCGTAGGCAGAAGTGATGGGGTATTCGACAGGGGAACGGTAGGGTGAACTGACGATGGATGGGATAGGGCGAGTGCTTGTGGCACTGTCGGTGGCGGTAGATTGGCGAGTCCGGTCGGATCTGGATACGCAGCGGGATGTGGTCCGTCCGATTCTAGAGCATCGACTGGGACCTTAGACGAAGGATCGGGATGTGGGACTTCAGGTATTGTCAGCTGTTGATGTTGATGTAGGGGTTCTGGATTCGGTTGAAGCTGTTGCAGCTGCTGCGAAGGCGAAGTTACGACTACAGGATCGTGATGCTGGTGGAGCTGGAATTGTTGGTACGGCTGAGGGTGTTGGGGTGATATCGGTGTCAGGGGTGTCGCTACGTTTGTCCGCAGCAAATCGGACCGGCTGGAACTTGAAGTGGATATTGATGATGAAATGTGGACTGGGGATTGAGGGCAGAATTGCGGTGGTATGTGTGATGAAGGTCCCTGGGGAGTGGGTGTTGGAAATGAAGCAGAAGCGGCACTGGCAGGGGAAATAAGATTTTGATGTGGGGGCAATGAAGCGAATGAACGTTGTAGATGGCTCCGACTCGAGACAGAAGTGGATTGAGATGCTGAATTTGATGGGGTCGTGGGTTCTGGTACACAGCCAAAGCCCTTGGGTGACTGTGAATCGACGATTGGCTCAAGCACAACCACAGAGTGAGCAGCAGGACTTGAGCTCTTGTCAGTAAGAGTCAGTGCGCTGCCTGTTATTGTGGGCTGGTAAGAGCTGATATGAACAGGATTATTAGTATTATTAAGGGTTTGGTGAGGATGTGGGTGATGGTGTTGACCGTTCAATCTGGCTTGCACAAGTAATGAATTCGAAGGTGATACGCCCGATGAACTCAACGTAGAAGAAGCAGAGTGTCGATGGCTCTGCTTTTGAGTGGGGCTGCGAGGAAGGTTCACGGCGCGGCACGAAACGCCAGCAGGAGAAGATGGAGACGGCGAAGCTCTTTGAATTTCGATTTTAAAGCCTGAGGTTACCGAACTGCCCCTTCCTCCTCCTACGATGACACCCCCGAACGCAGACGGACTGGGGACCTTTGGACTCGTAGAGCTCGTGCCGGTTGTGCCTGAGTTGCGACTGGGACTTTTTCGAGAACTCACTGGGCTGAGGCTAGGATCCGAGGTTGGTGACTGGGATGGTATGGAGCCCTGAGCTATCGAGCCAGTTCCACCCACGGCCACAGACCCAGTCCTGGAGGGCGAACGAGAGCACGCCGCCGAAGACGGCATGGCGAGCTCAGGTAGCATATTCAAATGTGTTCTCGAGTGAGAGTCACCAGACTGCGGGCTAATGGGACTCCGACTCACGTTGGGAGATCGGTTCGAGCCACCGCGGTGGCTGTTTGATGTTATTGACGTGGCGTCTTGCGGGCTAAGGAGACTGGCCTGGGTAGTAGACGCGCCGGAGTAACCTCTCGAGTATCCTGTCGACGTTTCCGACAGCGAGCGCGTGATAGGCGCGGCTGTGGGAATAGCTGCTCTGGCTTCAGTAGTGCTTTCGGAACGAGGTTCGGATAGATATCTCGTGAATTCTCCAGAGCTGGAGGATATGCCCGTGAGGGGTGACATTTGGAATGACAATGCTGCATTTGCACCGAACCCCACGGCCGCCCGGTCGGCATCACCCGGCGCTGACTCGCCGTGTTCCATGCGAGTGTGAAAAGTGTCAGAGTGAGGAAAATGAAAAGTGGGGCTTTTCTCTGGTTTGGATGGGTTGGTGTCGTCGTAACTAATGAAATTCAAGTGCTAGCATCCATATCGAGCGCCCACGTAGATCGGAGCGTGGCTGGAACCACTGTGATGCCCGCTTTATCACTTGCTGACAATGTGAAAAATAGACCTAAAACTTGTTTAAAAAGCGCTGGATTCCTCGTGCGCAGCACGCTGTTCCACCCTGTAGCTGGGCTAGAACCGTTCTGACTGGTGTCACCGACTGCTCTGGTCGGTTGCCTTTCGCGCCTGTACGCGACAACACTTGAAAAGGGAGCAAAAACCGGGCCGGCTCGAGGCTTGGACTCGAAGAAAGGCTAGCATTTATGGAGTTATTCCGCGCAATCCGCCGTGATGGCGAGCGTAAATACCTCAATGAGGCTCTAGACGAGATTCTACATTGTTTTGAATATTATGGCATTGACGCACTCTGTCTTTCCTTTAACGGCGGCAAGGACTGCACAGTCCTCTTGCACTTGATCCGAGCCGCGTTGGCAGGAGCGGGATACACACGACGAGCGATGCTGCCTGTGGTGTATTTCAGGGTAAGTACATGCTGCATGGATTGTATATCGGGTCGTATCGCGCGCCTGTCCACTTTGTGTCGAAGTTCGAGCAGGGTCCGAGCAAGCACTCGGCGGACTTTTGGGTTGTCAAGGTGACGTCTGGAAATAACTCATGTAGGCTGTATCTGACTCGTATGATTTGGATTGAATTCTAGGGCGAAGAGGAATTCGATGAACTCCACGCGTTTAACGAACACATGATCAAAACATACAAGCTGGAAATCATGGAGTATGGCCCAGCTTCGATGGTCCAATGCCTTGAGGCGCTTGTTCGGGACCACTCAAACTTGAAAGCAATCTTCATGGGCCAGCGCCGGAGCGACCCTGGAGGCCAGAAATTGAAGCGCATTGAGAAGTGCGACCCCGGATGGCCCCAAATCGATCGACTGAACACGATCTTAGACTGGACGTACAATCAGGTCTGGGATTTTCTGATCACTTTCAATCTGCCGTACTGCAGGATGTATGAGCTAGGCTACACCTCCTTGGGTTCGAGGCTGTTGACGGTGCCCAACCCAAAGCTCCAAAAGGGCTCTATCCCTGCAGCGAATTATACTTTGCCCTATACGCCTTATGTCCCTCCCAGTCCGACCTCGACTTCTCTGTCAGGCTGCAGCACCACAAGCAGTGCCTGCGGAGCTGATGAAAAGTGTAAGAGCGGCAGCATAGTTCAAGCCAAACCCTATCTGCCTTCCATCCCCGAATCCACTCACGCTCCTTCAAACTCTGAAACATCATCGTCGCCAGTATCAGTGCCTTGTGCCAGTCTGCGCTGCCCCGAGCTGCCAGATTCACTTCATCACTACATGTGTCAGTACTACCGGCTGTTTGATAGCGGAGCGAAGGCGGATGGTGTGTCCGACTCAGTGTCTGAGGGCAAGAGCATTCCCCATACTGATCCGGACCGAGCTTACAATACTAACACAATTGAGGAAGGCTATGTGAAGCTGATGACGTATGCGAAGCCGATCCATTTGTCCAAATGGCCCTTCTACCCTGCGTTTGTTCTGAACCACGGAGACGAGTTCGAGCGGCTGGGACGGATACCTCGAACGGCGTCAACTACAGCTGTCTCGGCCCCGGCCAGTGCCTCAGTCCCCGCTGCCAAGGGCCGTAAGGACTCGGCCAAGTCTCATTTGTAGTTTGCTTCCTAGTCAGTGTTTGCTTTTGTCGCTTTGCTTTATTTATCTCAGTTCGTGTAAGAAACTGTTGTTTTATCTCATAGGAAGTGCAACACCAACGTATGGCTCTTCCCACCACTCGCACTCGCGCACGCGTAGGGGCATTCTATTGTCCGTTCGGCGCGCCCAACAATGCATGTACATAGCCTGTGAATACACATCCATCGCTCGTGCGCACTGAGCCTAAACAAAATAACGGCACGTGTATCAATGCATTCCCTCGCCGCACGCGTGAGTATAATGCGGGTGTCACCCCGCAACCCCGCCGAAGAGCCAGTCGAGAGCCCAGTCAGGGCACGTGTGGTTGGGTGACAAAGTGCGGAGGCGCGGCAAAATCCACGGTCGGGGGTGACGGAATATTGTCAAGAGGACGGAAAAAGGGCGATTTGGAACATGTTTTAAGGGCTGAATTGGTGGTATCGTGGTATCTAGGGATGGATATAAATTAGTGGAAATGATTGCTACCTGATATGACAAGCATTGTATAATATTATTTTATCATGATAAATTCGGATATTCGATGAAAATGTGAAAAGATTGATTGCAAGTGAAGAAAATTCCACCTTGCAATGATATCTTACTACGTTTTCTACACATCTCACCGTGCCGCTGCTTGATCCTGATATGGATTAGATTACGTTGTGTATGCCGCATACTTTGCACTCACCCCGATGCCCGCCCTCGTGCACCTAATCAACGCTATAGACTTACCCTTCCCCCTTTCCCACGACCCGAGTGAGGGAGACTTGCGTCGACACGCGGATCGGAGCGCAGAGCGCGAAGCAGGTAGCGAGCAGGCACTAGGCGGCACGGCTCAGCACCCCACAGCGGCAGAGCAGAGCAGAGCAGATCAGAGCAGACTTGCGCGGTGTACACTTGAGCAGCGCACGGTCCCTACTCTTTCTCTCGCGGCGTGAACTGGATTGACGTAGCAGCTTTACGGCGAGCCAGTGTGAGCATAGGCACGGCACGAGCATAAGCACGCGCAAGAGCCAGCTCATCAGCACTACTGCAACACCGCAACTACTGCGAGAACTGCGAGGACGCTTCCCACGCACACACGTGCCCTCTTCCTCTTCTTCCTCTTCTTCCTCTCTTCCTATCTTCCTTGCTGTCTCTCACTCTCTCGCTCTCCACTCGATCGAGATATTCGGCGTGGGTTGAGTAGAATTAGATTGGATTGCATTGGATTGGATTGGATTGGATTGGATTGGATTGGATTGGATTGGATTGGATTGGATTGGATTGGATTGGATTGGATTGGATTGGATTGGATTGGATCGGATTGAGTTTAGTTGAATCGAACTAAGGTGATTCAGGTGAAATTAACTAGAGAGGCTACACTTCGAGGTCAAGTCACTGTTTCAACTACATCACATATCAACCAAACGCTCAATCTATCAATCATAGCAACAACTGGCTAACCAATCAACCGGTGCGCCCCAGTTTGCAAACTTCGAAGTCGTACCACTAGTGTCGACTTCCGAATTCTCAGGCTTAAACACTAAAACCCAGCCCAAGCAGGCATTGCTCAACAAATTTCAGCATGAGCACGCCTTCTAAATTCAACACAAATCTGCCGGAGTATATTCCTGCTGCCCGCACGCAACCACAACAGCAGCCACAGCCCCCTGCTACTCCCGGTCAAACTAACACCAGTGCTACCAATGCTGGAACCACCTCTCCCGCTAATGCTTCCTCGAGTGCAGGTTCGGGTGCTGGCTCAGACTCCAAGGCTCCTGTGAAATCCAAGTCTGGATTGAGCACTTCCGCCTCGGCCTTCATCCCGAGCTCCATGAGCAGTGCAATGCGAACAGACGCGGCTCCTTTTGTCCCCAGCACCATGTCTCCCTTGAGCGGTGCAGCTGGTCAGATGCGCAAGCCCTATGTCCCAGGATCGACCATGCATGTTCCTGGAGCACCTGCAGGAACATATGTTCACCCCGCAGCCGCCGGACCCGCACCCTACCCTGGACAGCCAGAACAGTACACAGGCTATGTGCCACCCCCACACCAGGGTCAGGCCGGTGGTCCTCGTCACGGCGGTCGCCCTCCACCATACTATTCCACAGGCACATATCCCGGGCCCCAGAATATGTATGTCCAGGTGCCACCTCAGATGATGGCACCTCATCCCACCTACGTTCCCATCATGCCGATGCCTGTTATGGTCGTCCCAACTCCTGTGCAAGTTGGCCTCAGCCCACGTGCAGGTCCTATTCCGGTATCCGTTCCTATGGCCCCGGGTCCTCATCCACAAGCTCCTGGCCACGTGGGACCCCGCCACTCGCCAACCTTTGTTGCTGGCGTTCCAGTCGCACCCTCGCACCCATCTCCTGCAGCCGGAGCTGTACCTACGGCACCGTCTCCAGCTGCAGGCCCGGCCCCCACCACGCCAGGAACGACTCCCTCTAAGCCATCTGGAGTTCCAGTTCTCAACCTTGGTGAGCCGAACAAGGCGGCGCCCAACGCAACCCCTGTGGCACCTGCTGCACCAGTTCCCCCAACCACTGGTCCCTCAGCACAGGTGCAAACCCCGGTTCCTCCTCATGTAGCTGCAGCAGCAGCCGCCGCCGCTCCTCAACAGCCTGCCGTCCCTGCTCATCCCGCCTCAGTTGCTACACCAGCGACACAGGCATCTACTCCCGAGGAGGCAGCGCCCGTGAAGCCCGCTCCCTCTGTGTTCGATACTTTCGCGGAGAAGGTCGAAAAGGGCGCCAAGGCGGCCGCGGAGAAGGCTGCGGCTGAGAAAGCTGCTGCCGCCGCTGGTAAGGCAACTCCTGAGGATGATGTGAATGAGCGCTATGCTGTCCCAGTCAATCCAAGCAGCATCGCAGCTGCTGCTGGCGCTGAAGAGGAAAAGCGACCTGTAGCATCTGCTCCTTTCATGGACAGCGGTGAGGAAGACTTCGACGAGGATGAATTTGAAGATGAGGATGAGGATTTTGAGGATGAACCTGAGGATGACTATCCTGTCTTTATTGTTGAAAACAACCGCTACACGATTGAACAAATGCTGACATTGCGAGACTATGCTTGCGCACCCGATCCTGCAGCCTTGGCCACTGCAGCTAAGATGATCTCGGAGATTCTTACCCAGAATGCTCCCAAGACTCGACCCCCTCGCCCGACGAAAGAGGAGTGGCGTAACGGATCCCCACCACCTCGACGACCCCCTCGTGGTCGCAAGCGCTTGGGTGGAGTCGATACCAGTGACTTGCCGGGTCTCTCAACCTGCGAGAATGCCTACAAGGTTGCTCGCGATGTGGAGGGCGACGAACGCAAGTTGCGTGATCTTCAGTCTATTCTGAACAAGCTGACTGCGCAGAATCTCGAGAAGCTTTCGAAGGACGCCATCAATATCAACATCGACAACGATGGCTTGATGCGTCGATTTGTCCAGCTCGTTTTCCAAAAGGCAGTCAAGGAGCCTAACTTCTCACCTTACTATGCTGAGTTCTGCCGAAGGCTGGCTGATCTTAAGCTGGAGTCAAGTGTCGCAGGAGAGACGCCCCGTACCTTCCGTCAGTTGATTCTCCACCAGCTTCAAGAGTCGTTCCAGTCACGCTCCTTTGCTACTCCCGAGGAATTCGCACAGATGACTCCTGAGCAACAAGAGGAGGAGCAACAAAAGAAGAAGGACATTTTGGGTACCATTCGCTTCGTTGGTGAGTTGTTCATTCGTGGTATGATTAAGGTTCGCATTATGTACGACTGCCTTGAACAGCTCTTGCCAGGTGACGGTAGGCCCATTATCGAAAAGGACTTGGAAGTGTTATGTAAGCTGCTCACGACGATCGGTGAGACCTTGCAGCTTAACCGCACGCCGAGCTATGACAAGACTTTGGATCGCATGCGTGAGTTGAGCCAAGACAAAGAACACCTCTCAACTCGAATCCGATTCATGCTCCTAGATGTATTGGATATGGAAGCGCGCGGATGGCAGCCAAGTACTGGTGCGCCCCCACCCACACCAGCTCAACCAGCTGGCAAGGGTGGTGATAAGGGTGACAAGGGTGCACCAGCCGGTGGCAAGCGTGCCTCACTCAGCCGGGCCAACTCAAGTGTCCCTGGCATTGGAACCCAGCCCACTGCGCAGTCTTCCTCGGAGGAGTGGTCGATAGCTGGTGACAAGCACAAGCGTGGCCAGTCGTCGCGTGGCACCCGCGGCGCAGGTATTGCCGGCACTCAAGGAAGCATGCAACTCACCCGCTCCCAGTCGAGTGCGGTCACAAGCCCCCGCGGTGGTCAGCCCTCTGGCGCCAAAGAGGCTGCACCCGCTGCCAAGGCCCAGAAGGAGCCCGCTCCTGGCCCTGCGGTACGCAACGCTCCTGCAGTTGAGAGCGAAGCAAAGGTCGCAGCTCAAGAGAATCCTGCGGATCTTGAAAAGACTATTAACCATATTCTCCGCGTTTTCGTTAAGGATGACAACGATGTTGATGAAGCCGTTTCACAGCTCTCGCAGCTTAGTACGAACATTTCGAACGGTCTTGTGCTCAGCGAAGGCTTCAAGCTCGTTGCAGATGCTAAGGCACCAGTCCGAGAGCTGTTCACGAAGCTGATCGAAAGGTGTGTTGAACTCAAATGCACTGATGGTCGCCCCTTCTTCGAAAGCGGTGTCTTGGCACCCGTCCTACCTGGACTATTGAGCACGTTGACAGACCTTGTTATTGACATCCCCTTCGTCTTCGCGAACTTTGCACAGTGCGTTGGCCCAATCTTGGATGCAGGTCTGCTTGGCATGAATGATTTCTTGAGTGATGCTGTGCTTGAGGCACTGAAGGATGTATTCCCACCATCCGACTCGGTGGTCAAGATGTTTGGCGAGATTGCAGTTCGTATGAAGGAGCGCCACAAGCCTGATCTCAGTCGATTGGCAACGTTCATCGGGCAGGTATGCGAGTGTGAGCCTGACGAAATTGCTTCCGAATGGGTCTCGTTCAACTATAACACTCGCGTTGGAGAGCAATTGAGTAGCTAGGAAAGGAATGTACTTGTAGACGGAAGCTGAGAGCTCCACACCCACAGTTTACATTAGGAAAATTCAACTTGTCACAGCAACGAGGTAAACAACACTTTAATAGCTATATCACTGCTTTGCTTTCATGCTATTTTAAGGTTCTTACATTGCTTCTCCCCTTGCTACGCTTACCTCAACACTCCTGTTTATGGCTTCACCTTACGCAGGTCATTTTTACAAAACTTCCCTTGCGTTCGAGCTTGAATCTTGTCCACCCTGCACTTGTCTCCGTGTTCGCACCCACGTGTCGAACCACACGCACACGCACACGCACACGCACACACAAAACAACACACGACACACGACACACGACACACGACACACGACACACGACACGACACGACACGACACAACACACAACACAACACACACACACGCACGCACACATAATTTGTTTCTTCTCACTTATACCCCCCCCTCCCCCCCTTCTATTTTTCTTACCATTTCCCCATCATCCTACTGGTGAAAGTTGGTTATTCCACACACTTATCTGATACTCGAGGCGCAATGTCGCTGCTAATACATCCCCAACTACTCACTGTCAGTCATTCCGTTCCCTCCATCGTCGCCATACTGTTCCCTGATTTGTGGTACCGCAAAGCTCACTCGCCACTGCGGCCACAAGATTCAACGTAATACAGTGCAGGCATTACTTCCTTTCTCACAGCTGGACGATGGAGCGATACAATTTTACAAGAGAATGATTGCTTCTATTTATGTGAGGATGGTGTGAATTGAGGTGACCTCACCACTGGATTTAGTCGGCCTCGTTCGAGTTGAACTCAATGACCTGGGGCTGCTGAGCCTCCGCAGGATCAGGGTTCTTGATCTCAAAGCCACGGATCTCACCATAGATGGGGTTGTACTCAGGCTTCTCCTCAGTCTTGATGTACCTGTCGTGGATGACCTTGGGGACACCGGGAAGGCCGGCTGAGCCTTTACCAATCACCTGGTAGCGCTTGGGGCGGTCGATCTGGGCCTTGAAGTTCAACTTGCGTGCCAAGCGGATTCGAGTAGGATCCTGATTAAGGAGCTCGAGCTTGAGAGGCGAGCCGTAGAAGACCATAGCCTCATCAGCCTGGCCAACAACGCTAGGCATCAAGCCGCGAACGAGCGTGGGACCCTCAATGTCTCGTCGGTTAACGAGACCGTCAGGACCAAGAACAGAGCTCTCCATTAGGTTAGCCTCAGCAACAATAGCAGGCTGTGGCATGAACTCAGTCGAGACGTTGCGTGCAGCAAGATCGGCCTTTTCACGAGCCTCTTCCTCAGCAAGCTCCTTCTGGCGCTCGATCTCAGCGAAGGAAACAACCTTGCTGGACTGGAGCTCCTTGAAGCGGAGGTCACGGGCGAGCTGGGAAGGAGTCTCGCACATGGGGCCCTCCCACATCAAACCGCACTGGCAAGCACCGTTGATGCATGGACGACCGTTCTTGCAGAGGTAGGGGTTGCACCAGTCGCGCTGGGGCTTCTGACCTTCAGGGACAGGGGTGATGTAGTTGTTCTGCCAAACTTGCCATGAAGGAGGAACATCGGTCTCAGCGTTGAAGTCACGTGCACGCTTCATCTGATCGATGGGGCTCGGGGGCTTCCAGGTGGTCTCCTTCGTGATCACGTTGTAGTAGTATTGGTCACCCTTGGGGTCCTGGAAGACCTCCCAAAGCTTCTGATCAGCAGGAGCTGCAGCAGCCTCGTTCATCCACTTCTGGATTAGAAGCTGGCGCTCGCTGTCGCTGACACCAGCCATGGTCTGGTTGGAAGTCTGAGTAGCGTTGGGAGCAGGAGGAGCTGGAGGAGCAGGTGCAGCGGTAGCTGCAGGAGTAGCAGCGGGGGTGTCCTCGACCTCAGCCTCAGTCTCAGCCTCAGCCTCAACCTCAGCCTCAGTCTCAGCCTCTACCTCAGTCTCAACCTCGGCTTCAACCTCGGACTCGACGAGAGCTGCGGTGTTGTTGTTGTTACCAGGAAGGCCAGGAACAGCAGGCTTGGTGTTGTTGGGGAGGAAGGTATCAGGGATTGCATCTACAGGCTTCTGGGCGATCTTCTCACCCGCGCGGATACCGGCTTGAACAGCCTCACCAATGATGCGCTTAGCAGTCTCAACCTGAATGCGGAAGTTCTTCTCGTTCTTCTGATCAATGTTGGTCAAGCCAGTCTTGAGAAGGACCTGCTGTGCAGACTGGTTCGCAGCACGAATTGCAGCATCACGGACTGCAAGAGGATCCACGGTAGGGATCTCACCAGGCTTGGAAACGGTCTGGTTCTGAAGGGAGTCCATAGCAGCGGAGAAGACGTCAGTGGTGATCTTGGCCTTCTTAGCAAGGCTCAAGACGCGCTTGTAGAGCTTGGGGGCGTACTGCTTGATCAGGCTCTCAGTGGTGTTCTTGGAGACCTGGCGTGCGATCTGGCGGACGTAGAGACGGCGGCGAGCACGGCGAGCCTCTTCGCATCGGCATGGGAGACCAGTGGAGGTGGTACCGAACTCGGGTGCAGTGCCGTTGGTGGCAGTGCAGCCATTGCAGTCAGCGAGGACCTTGTCACGCTCCTCGGTAGCGCCACGGAAGCCGAGCTCGTCAAAGCCCTGCATTTCCTTGAGCTTGATAACCTTGGATGAAGACCCAGCGGGCTTGGTAGCAGCGGTAGTGTTCGCGGCAGCGGTGGTGGCGGTGGTGTTAGCAGCAGGAGTGTCCTCAGCCTCGACCTCGGTCTCAGCCTCGGTCTCACCCTCAGCCTCACCAAGGGCATCAGCGAAAGCGGCAACGTCAGCATCGACCTCAGCCATAGCCATGGCCTCTGCCTCAGCGGCAGCGCGTGCCTCAGCCATGAGATCCGCGTCAACTTGCATGTGAGCGTCGAGCTCAGCGAAGGCAGGGACTTCGTCTTCGGTATCGGTTTCGGTCTCGAGCTCAGCCTCAGCCTCAGCCTCAGCCTCAGCCTCAGGAGCGGCCTGGAACTGAATTCGGCCTTCAACCAACGCCTGGGAGACGAAGGCCTCCTCCTGGAGGTCCTGCGTGGGCGCGAAGTGGTCCACCATGCGCTCGAACTCGGCCTCCACGAGATGGTCCATCTCGGCCCGCGTAAGGGCTCGTGCCTCGCGGGACGCTGTGAGTGCGGTGGGCAGGGTGTGGCAGCATTGGATGGGGGAGGGATGTGAGTGTTAAGTGCAGGGGTCAACACGGGGCTGCAGTGCTGGGGAGGTGTTCAAAAAGCTTGCCAAAGAGGTGGAAAGGGGGTCAACCAGAGCTGTCCATCGCTTTTCACCTCCTTTTCGAGGTAAACCGGGGGGATTTGCAGGGCATAAATGAATTCAAAAGACGTACCCAGTGCATATGCGAGTGCACATGCGAATAAAATGATCAATACCGATGTCGAATAACGCATTTGAGGCATTGATATGGACATTTTATCGGTCGAATTTTTCACATTTTTCGACATTTTTCCCGATTTTTGCGAATTTTTTCCTGGATTTTTCGTGATTTTTTCCGTGTGAATTTTGGTGATTTTTCGTCTTGTCCGCCCAACTCGCAGCATGTTGCGGGTTGCTCTCTCGAGCACGAGCTGAACCCAACCAAACCGGGTGGATGGAGTCTCAGCCAATTTCGAATCTGAGACCCCGAATTTGTGACCAAAATTGTCAACAACAGCAGTGCGAAATCTCGAGATCTAACCATGCAAGTTGAACAAAAATTCAGTATAACCCACTTTGGTACTGTAAGAGGTAGGTTTTCATATGTTTTATCCCAATTTCATCTAGATTTACCACGCTTTTCACCTCTACTCAGCAAATATCCCGAGCTCCGGACCGAACAAACACCCCTTTACCACTGCTTTCCACACCATACCACATCTGACATCCCGTCAATCAACTTTGAGTCGCGTTAACGTTCACTCGCATACTCGAATCAGCCCTGATCCCGATCCACCCACCCGCTCAACGCTCCAAATCTAGCCACACACCCAAGCCTGCAGCCATTCGACCTCGAGTACGTAGTCTGCCCTGACTACGACAAGCCAGCGTGTGGCGGTGTTGCCACCGCTGAGGCCACCGCTGAGACCAAACTGGCCTCCCGACCCAGTCAGAACGATACGACGGTGCCTGAAACACCTGCTGCACCTTCAGGCTCGAAGCCATTCACACATTCTCACCGAATAGCCATGCGCTCGTGGGGTAGGAAAGACGCTAAGTACGTCATGTTGTGCGTGCACGGCCTCACACGCAACGCTGCTGACTTTGATTTCTTCGCAAATTACCTGCTTCGAGTCTCTCATGGCAACTGGCGCGTCGTGTCAATCGATGTCGTAGGCCGCGGTGACTCTGACTGGCTCTACGACAAGACCCAGTACAGCTTCTTCACCTACGTGACGGATGTTGTCACGGTCATTCAGAAGCTTCGTGAGACCATGCCGTCAGATGGCAAGCTATTCTACATCGGCACGAGCATGGGTGGCTTGATTGCGATCTGTATGTGTGCTGGCATGCTACCTCTGACCCAGAGCCCCGTGGATGCACTCATCCTGAACGACATTGGTCCATTTGTGCCACGTGAGGGTATACTGCTCGTCCAGGAGTACCTCCGAACCGCGGAGGTGCACTTTGACAACCCCGAAGACGCAGTTAGCTTCCAGTGGAACCACTACAGCCCCCTCTTCGGCAAACACGGAGTCGATCCAACTCCCACCTTTGGATCTCCTGATGGCACCACTCCTCGGGAGAATCCCCTTCGCACCGTTATGGCACTGTCCGGTGTGTATGAGGACTCCAAGAGCGAGGCCGACTACCAGGCCAAGTACCCTGATCGTGACATCGAGCGGGATCGCGCCACTGGTCGCTACACAGGGTCTGGAAAATGGCGCCCGGCCTACGACCACGACGGTATCTGCGTCAATCAACTCGCAGAGGCCAAGGATGTTGACTTGTTTGGATTCTTCGACAACATCAAGATCCCAACTGTCGTCTTGAGAGGAGGCAAGAGCGAGCTTTTACGTGAAGAGCATGTTCGCGAATTGAGCACTCATGGACCCCGTGCACTCGAGATTGTCTATCCCGACGCCGGACATGTCCCGCCACTCTTCCTAGACGAAGACAATGCGTTGATCTGGCAGTGGATCCAGTCCACTCTCAAGAAGCTCGAAGCCGAGAAGCAGGGCTAGGTGTGGAGATTCTCACACTGCTTGCACACTGTACAGGTCATATGTACTTTGCAGGTTCTGACGTCACCACATTACCCCATTATCGCCAGAAAAAGGCCAGCTTGCTCATCACCCATGCAGAATGTATTTCACGTATACAAGTATTAAAGAGTAAAGACAATTTATGAAACTTATGAGACAATTTATGAATCTGATTTCAAACAAAAAATGGATGTTGATGCCCAAAGACATCTACATACAAGTCGAGGAGCCTGCCGCTTTGATCACACGATTCCAGCAAGTGAACGTGGAGATGCTCGATCTGCGTCCAAGGCTATGCATCCTAGTCGGCAACTGGCACCTTATCCTCGTTTGATCGGACTGCTGCTAGAGTCCGCGCCTCTCATGGACAGCGAGTCTTTATACTCTCGCAAGCTCAACTGGATAGTCGGGACCAGTCGGGGGGCACGTATCATTGCCATATTTGTCAACAACATGTGCGATGCAGCAATGTATTTGCTAAAGTTAGTATTAGACTTCGGCGAGTATAAAGCAGATAGTATGGATATACACTGTTATACACTAAGCTGGATGAGGTGGTTAAAATCCTTCGACGACACAGGCGGCGAAGCAACCAATTCTGAATTTAGCGATCCATGAATCTGTGTAATTGCACCTGGAGACACAGGGATGGAGATGTTAGCACTACCAAGCTGTGGCATGAGGTCAGTGATAGGTGGGGTAACGACAGACATAGAGGGAGGGGTTGGGAGTGAAATGAATGAGGTGGGATGCACGTGGTCTAGAGGGCTTCGATGAGAGTGAGTAGATTGAGTCATTACCACCGCTGATTGTATATCCTCCAATTTCTCATCATTCTTGGTCTTGTCTCTGTTACCAGCACTGCAACTTCCACATCTCTTCCTCATGCGTGGAGGCTCATGTAGGAGGTCATGTCATCATATCATTGTTCATATTGTTTCCATTCGGATAGACAAATTGGTATTCCCTGTGCTGGATTGCAAAGTCTGAGGGGATGGCTGTCAGGATGAAGGTTTCGATGGGTCCAGTTCTTTGGAGGGGGAAATTTCCGAAGCATTTGAAGAAGTTGGACTCTGTTATTCGTTCTCGAAACCCAGTTCTGGTGTTTGTGACGCCATCTCGGACACAATGTGATCCTGGAAATCCATGAGTGGTAACTCATCGTTGTTAAAATCGTATTTAAGTCTCAAGATAATTTCGCTTCGCTGAAGAGGTTTATTGTCTCCTTCCAATGCACGACAGCACTGTCAAAAACCATTGATCTAATTAAGGATGTTTATTAAGTACACAAACTACTGATGTATTAATGTCTCATGGGAGGCAAACAATACTCTGTAGGAATCGCGTGTACTCGAAACACTTGAAATTAATATCACGGTTCACAAGAAGACCACGCTGTTTTTGACAACATCGTTTAGAAATTTGGAAATTACGTTGGAAGAGGTTAAATCTCAACACACATCTTTAACACATTGAATAAGATCGAGTCATTTAGAAAGACCTTTTCTCCATAAAAATTTCATCCAGTACGAGCAGATTTAATGCATAACACGCAATATCCATAGCTCAGAAAATTATCTCATTGTAATAATTGTTGTGTTGACACGTTATAGGTGGGTGACTATGACAGAACGTAAGGTTAGGAAAAGTGATAGTGCAGCGCTCTCCCATTACTTTGATCTTGTTGAAACAGAGTTGAATTCCAAGGTCCACAAGTTTATCTGTGATTTAGGATCAGAGTTCTATAACAAGGATTTACAGGCGATGAAGCAACCAAAAGAATGCCGGGATCCCGGCTCTTGATTGTTCTGACCTCAAGTGTAACATGCGCATATGACTGCGATACTGTTTGATATCACATAGTGTTTCACTATGTTAGCCTTTTGGCCGGATGCGGTTATAAAAAAGTGTTGTCTGGTAGCCTCTTGGCCGGATGCGGCTATAAAAATATCTGAAACTATCTGAAAAAATTTTTTTGAACCAAGTCGTGTCGACTTTCCATCTAGGTCATATAACGCTCATAGTCACACGTGTGCCATGCCATGCGATGCCTACACATACGTCCGCATCCATCCATCACCTGCTCTAGATGGAACATCGCACATCCAAACCTGACGGCACCTATGCCTCCCGCGATTTAACCTCAGACAAGTCTCGAGATCCAAGCTCACAATTGCGACGTAAGGGAGGGCAATGTTCCTGCAAAGTGATTCAATTCATATCCGATGTCCCGAAGGACTTGATTCAGACTCCAGAGGACGACATGGAATTGAAACTCGATTCCAGGCCTTGGGCACGCGCGACCATCGAATTCGACTCGCCCTCGACAGCTCAGTGGATTATCCAGCACATCGAAGAGCCAGGATTGGATTTTCAGCCACTTTTGGGCTCAGGCATCGAGACCGAGCAAGTCGTTCAAACGTCTCATATGAAATGGGCTAGAATTGTCTTCTCCATTGCACCCTCAACTGGCGAGGCTTACATCAACTTTGCAACCCAGGAAGCCATGGACCTGGGCATGCTTTTCATGCCTCATCTGCAAACGAAACTGAAGCTGGAGTACGGAGAGTACATAAGAAAAAACGACGGCGAGACGCGATATGCAATCCGACTTACCAAGCTGGCAACCACTATTGACGAAGTGGATTTGGAAGGTGAGGCAAGAGCCGTTGGTATTCCCTTCCACACTTGTCAGCTCGTCCGTGCAACCAATGGGTTTGTCGCAAGCGGTTCGAGATACGGTCCTACATGCCGCAGAGGCTGCTTTGACCGAGTCCGATGTCTTTGCAGTTATGGACAACTCTGAAGTCAACAAGGGCCGCGCACTCATTAATATTGAAGCTGAAACCGAAGACGCACTTCTGAGAGCATACGAACGGGTGAAGAAAGATGTCGAACAAAAGCGACTTGACGGCGTACCCATTCGGGTTTACCTCATGAACAGCCTGACTGTGCACCTTCACTCACGCCTGGCACAAGGCTTCGCTGGAGAGAAGCTCAACCGTTTTATTAGCGCAGTACGTAAGGTCGTAAGGGTGCGACAAAGCAACACACTGAGTGTCACTGAACGCAAACTGGACAAGAGTAGCTTCCGAACCTACGTGTTTGAGTCGGATGACGAAAATATTCTCCGCACACTTGAGCGTGAGATTGACAGTATGTATGCCACAGAGTCTTTCACATTCCTCAGTGCGAGCGTCTCGAGCGAGACCAAGAGGGATCAAATCGCGAGTCTTTTCTCTTCTTTCGGAAAGAGATATCTCAGACAGATTGAGAGTGAGTGGAACGATCGATCCAGTAACGAACAAGCCGAAGGTGGCCAGCACGGCCGCCACGCAAGCTTCCTCTCCATTTGGTACGAGAAAGGCAGTCACAATATCATGTTGATTGGTTCTGATCAAGCGAGAGCATGGGCGAAGCAGAAAATCAATACCTACATTGAGCAATGTTTGAATCTGACTTGCGAGCGCATACGTTTCAAAACCAAGCTGACACCTGATCTCAAAGCAACTGTTGGGACGATTGTCACAGAGGCTGGCTGCGCCTTTGACCTCATCCTAACCGAGCGTTTGCTATGGGTGTTAGCGTCGGATGAAGTTATTGCTCGATTACGTCGGGGGTTGGAGGAGCTACATCTAGTTCGTCCCGCAACACTTCTCAACCAAATGTCCACTGAAGCCAAAGCTGACATATCTGTACAGTGCTCTGGCTGCTTCGACAACATCAAAATCAGCGACGCTCCAGGAAGTACTGAAGGGGGCGCGTTCCGTTTGCAGCCTGGACCGCTCAGCTGTGGTCACTGCCTTTGCGATGAGTGCTGTTTTATGCAAATGTTCCACTCGAAGCAGTTCAAGTGCATGTATCCCCACAAGGATCAAAAGTCGTACCCATTCCCTATTTCAACTATCCGTAGCGTCGTGACGGACCCATCGGCTTGGTCATCCGTCTTGGAAGACGCAGTCATTCAATATCGGATAGAACATAAGGAAGAGTTCAAGATTTGCGGCTTGAAAGGATGCAACCAGATCTATCGTTTCAATCCCAGTGCTCCAGTGCGGACATGTGATGCATGTGGTGAAGTATATTGTGTGGCTTGCACAGAAGCTTGCGGCAAGAAAATCCTGCCACATCCAAATCGGACATGCGGGGAGGTCCGAGCAATGCACGACGCGGGCCTCAACGCTCTCATAGAGCAAATTGGCTTGCAAGTCATTGCATTAAGGACACCTTGCTGTGGTGCGCTTTATCTTGATCACACGGCGTGTTGCTGTGTGACGTGTTACCGTTGCTCTAGAGAATTCTGTGCTCTCTGCATGGCATACTCTGCAGGGCCGAACGCAACGCATACTCACATCAGGACTTGTACCAACAATCCAGGTAGCGGTTACTTTGTTGATCCTGAAGAACTCTTTAGAATTCATGCGAGTTTGCGGACTAAACGTTTGCGCGAGTTGCTGACGTCAACCCCACTGACGAAAGAGCAGCGCCAGGCGTTAGTGGAGGTTCTTGAAGGTGAATTGAAGAAAAAGGGAGTCGATCTCACGACCCTTCTCGCTACCATGGGTTGAGTTATTTTGTGTGCCCTTAGCGAGAAGGGTTTGTTTACAATGGCAGGCACGACAATGAGAATACGCATATAGACACACTGCATGTCCTGCAAGAAGAGTAATAAGGCCCTTGGCCTTGTTAGAACAATGTGAGTGGAGTCGGAATCAGGTAGAGATGCAGCTCAGGTGAAGTGTGACAACCTGTGTTGAAATAGACACCGAGCTTGTCCTAAGACATGGTAGTATACATATGTTGCCATGGTTTGATTGTCTCAAGTCACCACTGCTACGGCCATAGATGAACTACTTTATTACACAGCTATTCGTGCGGCGATGCACCCTCTTCATCATTCGATGCTCCCGCCTTCCCATCGCACTCGAAACCGTCCACACCGTTGTTACCTTCAGCTGACATCTCTGCCAGCTCATTCTCGACCATGTCAAGAATCTCACCTTCGTTTGTGATATAAATGGGCTTGCGCTTTCGAACTTCTTCTCTAAATCGCTCATGAGCGATATCCCACACACTCTTCATAGTTGGCTGGTCTTGACCATCCTTGGGCGGTTGATTCAGAATCCCATTCTTGATCTCCTCTTGGGATGGAAGATAATCAGCCAGAGCTGTCCTAGCCCACCACGACAAAGGAAGCTTCTGTTCTCGAATTGCCTTTGCGACGATGGAGTCCTTCTTTGAACGAGAAGTCCCACTTCCCTCCTTATGTTCTGTGCTGGATGACACTGATCCTGCAGTCGCCGCTTGATCCCTAGCTGAAGGATGCTTTTCTCCTCTAGCCTCCTGGAGTCGGTCCTGTATCTCCTGCACAACATTTCCGATGTGTTCTCCAAACGTTATCTTTTCCGCCTCGATTGCTTCTAACTGGTTCATCTGATCATCTGGAGTATCACGAGAGAAAGTGCCATCAGAGCCGATACCCGGGATGAGCGTAACTGCTTTGGACCTGGATCGATCAGCGATGGTCGTCAAGTCGATTTCGTCCTCGCCGACGAACGCACGCTTCCACCACATGACAAGGCCCTGAGGTGCCATCTTGTAGAATGTGATTTCCAGTCTTCGACGGTGTTCCTATAGCGATAGGATGGGTGGAGTTACGTCACATCGCAGGTACGTTAATGGAAGCGGTGTGCGTCTCAGGGTAGCACATGCACATAAACATACACATGTCCTTCGTGGTCATTGCTATGCTGTCCGTGGACTTACCATTTCATCACCTTCGAGATCCCAAATTTCCCAGTACCCATCAAGATCGTAAGTTTGATCTGATTCGGCGAGGTACTTCTGGAGAGCCAGATCTCCCGTCTTTAGCAGGACATCGTCTAAATTGTCCTCACCTCCAGCACCGAGTCCAGCCCTATATTAACGTTGTATCAGTGAGATTGCAGGAGGGGTGATGGATTCATTGCTACGGGGAACTCGAAGGCGGCACAGCAGTGCAAAATACAAAATTCGCGTAAAAACCAGCGCATTTCGTCCATTCCCAGACCAAGAAATGCCTCTGCAAAGATATCACGACTATGCCCTACATACCTCGGTTGTGCATGCTCTTTCTCCAACACAACGGGATAAGCAAGCTTCTTTCGGAAGAATGGAGCACCTTCTCGGTTCTTCAGCACGATCACGAACCACCCATCTTCCAGCAGCACTTGCACGTGCTTCCCTAGTGTGCCCTTCGGTAGAATCACGTTCAGAGTGACCGAGTGCTTGTCTTGGCACCACATGTACTCGTCAGGGCTTGCGCTTCCGTTCTTGACCATCTCTCGGATTTTCATGAACGCCTTCCATTGAGGATGATCCTCCGTGATTTCTTCCGCTGTGCTTTCGTCAGCTCCTGTAGATGCTGGTTGGTCTTGATCTGAGGCTGTGGGCGCCTTGCCACCGTCAGTCATGCTATCTGTGGTCTCCTCGTTCGGTGTGCGAGACGAGGTTTCTGGTGAGCCTCGGCTGGGATTGGTTGCCTCGTTCTTCTTCTTGCGTTCGAGTTCCTCCTCGCGCTGTCGACGCAGCAGCTCACGTGCCTGCATGAGAAGCTCGATGTCAAGGTCACGTTCCTCAAGTTCTGCATCCGAGATCTTGCTCAGCTAGAGATGCGGGGGCCGAGTTCAGTGCGGTTTGAGGATCCGTGAGGATTGGGTTCCGACGTGTGCAACGTGTGCAGGGGTCGCCGGGGTCGTCCGTCGTCCCTGTCAACATCCATCTGAGGCGCCATGGCGCACTGCACTTACCTCCGAGATAAACCTCGCATCGTCCATGTCCTGCTCGTTCTGTCGTCGCCTGACAGTCTCGAGGTCGCCGACGTCGATGACATCCTCGCCGGTGTCGTTGTCGTGGTCGGGTTTAGAAGTATGACTGCTCATGTATGGTGTAATAATATACCACAACTATCCGTTTCACTACGCCTCACCAGCCGTTTTGAGCCAGTTAACTACCCAATCAATCGAGTCAATTCAGTCAATTCAATACACTTTTATACTTCTTGTTGAACTTCACAAACTACTCTCAAACGGGGAAATCCCGCTTTTGGGGGTGCGTCGGGGCGTGGCCCGGCGCAGCCGCGAAATCGCACCCACATGCAGCAAGCGCACGACCTGGCAGTTGCATCCGAGACAGATCCTGGCGTTCGGCCTCTTCACTGGTATGCGCGACGCGTGCAACGCCAGTCGGAGCTTCCCAGCTTACTTGCTATCCGTCCTGGCCCGGATTTTGTTCTCCCAGAATTTTGAGTTGGAAAAAGGTATAAAAGGAGTGAAAGCGCGAGTTGCAGTGGTGAATTTTGAGAGGATTTTTAGAATTACAGTGGATAAACGCGTCCACAACCGATCCAACCCATCATTGCGCCACACGCCCACCGGCATACCCGCCAAACACTCACTTTTCCGACCTTCCCACTCGCTCTTTCCCTGAATCACCCGCTTGCTTGGTATCCCGTCTACGGACCTGGACAGCGGAGAGCGTGCGAGTGCACACGCAGGGTCCTTACCGTCCTCGAGAAACACCCCAGGCGCCACGTGGCACGCGGAACAACCCGCCTCCTCACGGGTACAGCCCTGCGAAGAACAACCGGCTTCGTTGGAAACTCACCGGAGTGTGTGCTGAGTATACGCACTGAGCGCGCAGTGAGCCGGGCCAGACTGTAGGCACCACAGATTGCGATTGGATTGCATCAGCACTTGTCAGGCTTGCACATACCCTGCGTTCGCAACGCCGTAGTGACGAACCAAACGAGTTGCTAGACCCGATTGAGATTGCGCGCTTGATCATATTGCATTTAGGCTCAGGCTCATCACACGCTGCGTCCATACATTGTCCTAGGGTGACATTGAGGCTATCGCAGTTGTGTAGGACACTTCCCCCCGGAATAGCTCAGGAGACACCACGAATACGTAGCCAGTACATCTAAGTCGATGCTGGCGAACTCAAATACCACCCGCGCTGGTGGCAGTGGAGGCACTAACCAGTCGTTGCAGCCGCAGCAGCAACAACAGCAACAACAACAACAGCAATTTGGCCTGTATTCCTACTCCCAGCAGTCACAACAACACGAGCAAATGCAGTTTCAGAGATTACAATCATCACATGGTATTCCATCGTCCCTATTTTCACTGAGTACGTCGGGTCAGAACCTCACCAGCATCGTGGCTCCCACTTCAGCATCCGTCTCCAACTCACCGCATGACTTCGGTGTACTTGGAATGGAGTATTCAACTGCTTCGAGAGCCGGCTCCGGCTCAGTGTCTGGAGGTGCCGCGTCCCCGACCATGCTCGCGAGTGTCGCACCTTGGTATGCTTCGGAGCACCAACAGGGAGTCCAATCCGATCCCGACATCCCACCAGCCCGCACGCCTGACTCAATGTTGAGCTCGGGTACTTCGTCTACTCATGCCACGATCAATTCTGGCAACTTTAATCCCAATTCTATTACGAACATGAATGCTGGCGGATCACTGCTCTCAGGCACACTTACCAACGCGTCTGGGGGTAAACAAGGGATAGGCAGTACTTCAGTTGCGTCAGGAAGCGGATTAGGCTCTCACGTGCCCGCGATGTACGACTACACGCGCGGATCATTGGAGATGTCGCTTGGCCGGACTGGTGACAAGGGCACCTCCCCTGGGTTCTCCGCATACGATCCGTTTGCTGGAGTACCTATGCAGCCCCACGCGCATTCGTCAGCTGGTGGCCAGTTGAATCAGCCCTCTATCAACGCTCCCAACCCATCGGCCCAGCTCTACATGACAGGTGGTACGAAGGGGTCCGGCACAATCTCATCCGGATACAGTTCGCCCACCACTCTCAACGCGACCCTGTCATCCCGAGTCATGGGCCACACAACCGATTCAGCTAGCCACCACCTGGCAACAGGCTTGATGGGTGAAACTGGTCCCCATTCAATGAATGTTTCCTCCCCTAGCAGTCACAGCGTCAGCTACACTAGTAACGCGGGCCATTACTCTAGTCTCAGCCCCTTAAATAATCACAACACAAGTTTAGGGCTTGGTGGCTCCATGCATGGAGTCGGTGGTACATCCGCATTCCCGCAAGCAGAGACAGCGAGCGTCGTTCCAAACTTCCTCTCGCACTCGATTGCTTCACCTACCAGCGCTGGCACCCGAAGTGCGTCATCCTCGACCGCGACCTCCCCACGCAATAGTCAATCCGATTTCGCAATGGGCTACTTTGATCGATCTCTCGCATCAGGAGATGACAGCCAGCAGCTCATGCACACCTCACTAGGTCAGCAACTGCGACAGCAACAGCAACAGCTGCAGCAACAGCAACAGCAACAGCAACAGCAACAGCAACAGCAACAGCAACAGCAACAGCAACAGCAACAGCAACAGCAACAGCAACAGCAACAGCAACAGCAACAGCAACAGCAACAGCAACA
>Ga0180217_1000525_pt1 | contig 59608 bp, 88 predicted proteins | sample eDN3rd37CBELigOP_FD_128521 | JGI IMG/M metagenome (GOLD analysis project Ga0180217, IMG submission 128521) | Enriched Organic Plus compost microbial communities from Emeryville, California, USA - eDNA 3rd pass 37_C BE-Lig OP (version 2) (version 2) ...
AGGTTCGTAGTCACCACCGTGGTGACTACGGCTCGGATTGATTGATTAGCGCCGTAGCGCGTCGATCGTCGCCGTGCCATTCCGCGACGTCCTCGTTCGTTTCGAAGAATGGCGCGACGTCGGAGTGGCAGTAGCAGTCGCAGTCGGCATCCGACTCGGCGTCCCAGCCGTCGCAGCCCACTCCGTTGCCCTGACACTCCGCGCTCACGTTGTAGGCGTCCTCGTACCACGCATGAGCGTTAGCCACCTCAGTCACCCCTTCCAGTCAGTGAGTCATCCGGCGCAGGCGTACCAGCCGGCGGCGTGGTCGCACCCGTAGTGATCCTCCACGGCCTCCCGGATCGCGGCATCGCTGCCGTAGAGCAGGCCGTTGCAGTCGCCCCACTCGTGACCGCAGCACGGGAAGTCCTCGCACAGCCCGCCGTTGTCCTGCACGTCGCACGAGTGCCCGTTCATGAGCCCGACGTCTCGTGAGGAGAACCCGCACTCCGGGCACACCGGCGCGGGGATGCGCGGGTCCAGGTGCACGCCGCTCACAGCAGGGCCTCCATCGGCTCGGCGCACCAGTCCAGGAGCGCGTTGCGCAGGGTCTCCGCGTTGCCGCCGTACCCCAGCGTGAGCCGCAGGATCGGCACCGCCAGCGCGGTGCGCTCACGCACCTGCCGCATCGCGCCCCTCGTGTCCGCGAGCGCCTGGGCGTAGGGGTTGGGCAGGCCGTTGAAGCCGTACTCCTCGCACGCCGGGCAGATCGGGTCGTAGTCCACCCACAGGTTCGTCCCGTGGATGCACTCCGGCGGGCGGAACCCTTCCTCCGCGGCGACCTTCGCCATGTGGTTCCAGTCCTCCCGCGCCCGGGCCTGCCACTTCTTGACGACGCGCACCCGGGCCGCCGCCACCTGGATCAGGCGTCGGTGCTCGTGCTCGCTGAGCGTGCTCGTGCTCACTGGTCTGTCCCTTCGCTGGTCGCAGTCACCACGGTGGTGACTTCGGGGATGAGCGGGTAGTGCGTGGTGACCGCCGCCTCCGGGCGGTCTAGCCCCCGGTACTTCACGAGCCCGGGCTCCTCCGTGGCCCGGTGCCCGGGCCGCCGTCGCCACCCCGGGTGCTTGCGCAGCGCACGGTCCACCAGGCGGCGGCGACGGTCGGCGCGCAGGTGCGACCACCGGGCAGTGCCCGGCTGCTCGCGCTCCCACACGCTCACCCACCCCGAGGTCGCACGGTCCTGCCCGTCGAAGGACAGGCTGACGACGACGGTCACGCTGAGGTAGGGCACCACCTCGCCCGCGTCGTAGTGCCACGTGCGGATGTACGCGGGCACCGGGTCGAGGAACCCGTAGTACGTCGCGGGGTCGATGTGATGCGTCGTGGCGTAGACCTCCTTCACGAGACTCGCCACCCCTCGTCGGGCTCGGTGTCGGGCACCGAGTCCACGCTGTAGGCCAGGCCGAGGTCGTGGCCGCCCTCGTACCCAGGCGTGGAGGCGTAGATCGTGCCCCGCGCCTCCTCGCGCAGAGCCATCTCCTCCATCGCCGACACCGCAGCGCTGTACCCAGCGGTGGTGTCGGTCTCCGCGTCCTCGTGCTCGATGCGCTCGTCCCGCAGGTAGAGCCACGCCTCCTGCGGCGTGTCGAACACGAGCGGCGTGGTCTCCGGCAGGTAGCCGGGGGTGTTCACGGTCGCGATGTACCGGGTCACGATGCTGTCCTTTCGTGAGGTTCTGGTCGTAGTCACCACGGTGGTGACTACGAGCGGTAGAGGGTGTGGCCGCCGCTGGCGACGAAGTTCGCCCAGGCGTCCTGGAGCGAGGGGGCGTAGGTGTGCTCGCCCGAGCGCAGCCCGGCACGGACGTGCGCCCACATGCGCCCGAACTCCCACGCGCTCGTGGTCTTGGCCGGCTTGCCGTCGTCGATCGTGAGGTGCCCGAGCACGGGCGGGTGGCCCTGGTCCATGCGGCCCCAGGCGTACCAGTAGGCGCTCACGTCGTCGATGAGCGTGGGGTAGGAGGCGTCGGGCAGGTCGCTCAGCGCGGTGATGACGCGGTGTGTGGTGGTGCTCATGGTGTGTCCCTTCGGAAGTCACCACGGTGGTGACTACGGCCGGTTGATGAGGTGGGCAGGTCTCGCCCAGCAGGAAAGACGTTACCAGAAAGGCAAGTGAAAGTCAAGTGGTGGGGATGTTCCGTGACCTTCCAGCGACCGTCTCACACGAGGCGGCGACCGATCCGCTCGTAGTACGTGCGCACCCACTCCTTCCCCAGGCGCGGCCCGTACCGCGCAGGCTCCACGACCAGGCGCGGCCCGCGCATCACCGGGTCCGACACGTAGACCTCCCCGGTCTCGACGTCGGTCGAGAACAGCACGCTGAACGCGCGGCGACGCGGCTCCTTGATCGTGGCCGTCACGCAGTACACGCCCGGCAGCCCGTTGAGCACGCGGACGTCACGCACTTCGATCTTCGTAGGCACGGTGGGTCTCCTTTGCGAGGTAGAAAGGTGCCGAGGTTTCGTGAGGTTCCAGCACGTAGTCACCACGGTGGCGACTACGCCGACAGCGGCTCGTAGGCAGCGAGCAGTTCCGCGCACGGGACGCACCTGCACGCGGCCGGAGCGCGCGCGACCGTGATCGCCTGCCCGCGCCTGAGCGCCTCGTGCATCTTCGCCAGCACGGCCCACCCGCGGACGGACTCCTCCCGCGTGGTGCCGTCGGGTTGCGTGGTGCTCAGGTGGACACGGGTCATCTCTCGGAAGCCGGCGGCCATGCGTTGCGTCCTTTCGTGAGGGGTAGTCACCACCGTGGCGACTACGAGGGGCGATCTTTCGTGAGGTTTCGTGAGGTTCCAGACACTCGTGACCTCACCCGCGCATGACTGTGCGCAGGTTGGGGCGCGCCCGTGGGGCCGGGGTCGGAGCCTCGCCGGCCCCACGGGCGCGAGCGTGTGCGTGCGCGCGTGTGTGCGCGGGCGCGCGTACGTGTGCGCGCGCGTGTGTGCGTGCGTGCGCGTAGGCGCGTGTGTGTGGGCGTGCGTGTGTGTGTGCGCGTACGCGGGGGACGTAGTCACCACCGTGGCGACTACGCCCCCCGCTCGTCACCGCTCCACCGGGTAGGCGACGCCGTCGATGTCGGCGAACGATGATCCGGTCCCGTTGCCGCGTTCGTCGGCCCACCACACGCAGTTCTGCGAGTCTTCCATCTCGCACGGTGGCAGTAGGTGGCCGGTCCCGTCGACGATGACCCATGAGTGAGTCCCGGGCGCGATACCGCGCGTGAGCGTGTCCGCGTGCGCGCTACCGACCTCCCACATGAGCAGGCAGTAGATCGCGAGTCCTAGGCCGACGACGATGCCGAGGATGATGTCGGCCTTGCCTTGCCGCCGACGGCTGATGCGCGTGCTCATGGTCTGTCCCTTCTCCGTAGTCGCCACGGTGGTGACTACGGCGCGGCCCGCTTCGGTCCCGTCCCGATTGGGCATATGCCCATCTTATCAGAAAGACAAGCGAAAGTCAAGTGAAGGCAAAGGGTCCCGTGAGGCGTGAGGTCCCGTGAGGCGTGAGGCTCCGTGACGTGAGGCTCCGTGAGCCGGCCGCCGGCCAGCGCACACACGCGGCCGGACGGCGCGCCTGACTCGCACGTCACGGTGGAAGGACGACGACGCCAGGCACACACACGCGGGGCACGTACACACGCGCGCGCGTACACGCGAGCTGATGGTTGAACCCTCAACAGTCGAACCTTCAACGGTTGAACCTTCAACCGACCGGCGGCCGTAGTCGCCACGGTGGTGAGTACGGCGACCGGCGGCCGTAGTCGCCACGGTGGTGAGTTCAGCCGACACTTCCTCAACGCTTGACATGCACTTACCTACGTGTGTACAGTCGACTCATCGACGGCGACACCGGGTCGCCGCCACCTCTCGGAAGGATCAACTCTCATGGCACGCAAGTCCGCTAAGTCCGTCGCCACCGCTCGCCGCGCCGGTGTCGCCAAGCAGAACACTCTCCCGACCGGCGCAACCGCGGTGTCCGCGGTCGCAACGCTCGCCGCGCTGGACCGGTCCGCGCTCGCGACCCCTGAGGGTCGCGCTGAGTACCTGTACCTGTTCAGCGCCGCCGAGACGGGCGTTCAGGTCGCCGCCGAGACTGTTCGCGAGCACCGGCCTACTCTGCTGGCCGTTATCGCGGGCGACATCCTCGCGGCGCCCGGCAAGGGTCGCGACACCTACAGCCGCAAGGGCAAGATTGCCACCGCCGGTGTCCAGGTGCCTCGCGCGTCGCAGGCCTACACTGCCGCGCTCGCCGCGTCTATGGGCCGCACGAAGGACACCGCGTCGAAGTACGTGTCCGCCGCTCGCCGTTTCCTTGCCATGATGGGCACCGTTGAGAACGGGACCGGCGACACCGCGTCGCCGCTGGACCCGACCGCGACCCCGACCGCCGAGATGATCGCGGCCGCTGATCGTGCTTGGGAGTTGGCGGCTCGCGGCGACAAGCCTGTCCAGGGCAACGGCAACGGCAAGGGCAACGGCAAGGGCGACCCCGGCGACGGCGACCCCGGCAAGGGCGACGGCAAGGGCGAGCCGCCGGTGGCGAGCACCGAGACGATCGTTCGCGACGCGCTCCAGGCGATCGCCGCGCAAGTCGAACTGATCGCGAGCGCGCTCGCCAAGGATGAGGACTACGCGCCGACCGAAGCAGTCCGCAAGATCAGCGCCCGCCAGGCTGAGCGCCTCGCGACCATCCTCGGCTAGCAACTCACACAACGGGACCCCCGCCGCACACGATGCGACGGGGGTCCCGTCACGTCCCCAGACATGCCATGAGCCGCACACAACGGGGCCCCACGGCCGCGAACACGCGCTTCCCCACCTCCTACCCCGGGTCAATCAGGAGGCGGGCGCAGGGCGGGGGAGCAGGCTGGCCGGTCGTGTTTGTTCCGTTTTCCTCCGTTTGGGGTTTTGGTGTTCTTGCTGGTGGTGGGGTTGTTGTGTTACGGGAACTCAGGGTTGCCCACGGGCGGGTAAGACTTTCTGTGTTCTAAAAAGGGGTTACTGTGATACCGTATTCTCACTATTAGCCCCTCCCGGACCCCCGTAGCGGTGGCCTGGGAGCCCCACGAAGGGACACCAACCCCATGACCGACCCCTCACACACCCCAGGCGGCGGCACCACCTGCCAGGCCCTGCTCAACGGCTGCCCCAACACCCCCGTCTGGCTCGCGACCACCGTCCACGCCCACACCGAGCAGCACTGCACCACCAGGCTCGTGTGCCAGACGTGCCGCGACGACCTCATCTCCCTCGAAGCGGTCCACGCCGCCTACTACGGGAGCGCGGTCCTCGTCTGTCTCGCGCACGAGACCCGCAGCGACGTCACCTGGAGGCCCCTGTGAGCAGCAAGAAGCCCGGCCGGCCCAAGGCCCTCGCCCCCAAGGACCACATCGTGCCCGTGCGGCTCACCGCCAACGGGCTGCGGCTCCTCGACGAGGTCCGCGGCGGCGTGCCCCGGTCGGTGTTCATGCGGAACCTGTTGAAGCAGCACCTGGAGAAGGGACAGCACCGATGAGGTACCGGAAGAAGCCCGTCGTCGTCGAAGCCCGACGCTGGTACGGGCGCGACAACACCTCCGACGTCCTCGCGTGGGTCGCGCACAACGGCGGCAAGGCCCGCCTCAGCAGTCGCGACGGCGCACACCACCTGGAGGTCGACACCCTCGAAGGCACCACCCTCGCCAGCGAAGGCGACTGGATCATCCGGGGCGTCCACGGCGAGTTCTACCCGTGCAAGCCCGACATCTTCGAGGCCACCTACGAGGAAGCCCGATGAGCCACCACCCGGCGAGCCGGCGCATCCACCACGTCGGCGTCATCGCCCGCACCCTCGCCGCCCTCGGCCGGTGGGCCACCTGGCGCGGCGGCAGCACCAAGGCCGTCCTCGGGTCCATCACCCGCGCCACCCTCGCCCTCGGCATCAGCGGGTTCATCCTCGCGATGTGGGTGTGCTGGCTGATCGTGCTGCTCTCCGGCGTCATCGCCCTGTGGATCATCGCGCTCCCCCTGATGATCACCGCCCGCTGGTAGCCTGAGCACCGCGGACTGATCCTCCGAGACAAGCCCCGCCTCCCCGACGTCCCTGCCCGACGGGAGGCGGGGTTTCGTCTACCCTCAGCGGCATGGCAGTGAGGATCGAGCCCGCGCTGCGGCACCTGCTCGTGCCGCTCGCCGACATCCACCAGCACCCCGACAACCCGAACAACGGCGACCTCGACGGGCTCATCGAGTCCATCACCGTCAACGGGTTCTACCAGCCCATCATCATCAACGAGCAGGGTGAAATCCTCGCCGGCAACCACCGGTACCAGGCGATGCACGCCCTCGGGGAGACACACATCCCCGCGATCCGGGTCGACGCCGACCGGGAGAAGTCGATCCGGCTGATGCTCGTCGACAACAAGATCACCCGCAACGGGTGGGACGACGGGGCCGTCATCGAGCGGCTGCTCGCCGACCTCGCGGAGTCCGACATCGGACTCATCGGCACCGGCTGGAACGAGGACGACCTCGCGCAACTGGTTGCGTCCTCGCAAGAGCCGTTGCAGTTCGGCGGGCTCGACAGCAAGGTCGTCATGAACGTCACATGCGACAACGCCGACGCCGCGCGCGACCTCGCCGCGGAACTGATCGAGCGCGGCTACGAGGTCGACCTCGGCTGATACGGCTACCATCCCCACCAGGGAGGGTTGCCACATGCCGCGCAAGGTCGACGCGATCGACTCCAAGGACATCGAGCCGGACAAGAGCCTGCTCGACCCCAAGGAGAAGGCCGCCATCGCCGAAGGGGACAACGAGACCCGGCGCGCTGCCGCGGTGAAGATGCGGGTCGCCGGCGCGGCCTACACCGACATCGCCGAGGTGCTCGGGTACGCGACGCCGGCCACCGCCCGCCGCGCCGTCGAGCGGGGCATCGCCGACGCCGCCGCCACCGAGGAGACGATCGAGCAGCAGCGCTGGCTCGTCGACCGGCGGCTGGAGCGGCTGTTCGCCGCCGTCAGCCCGAAGGCGCACCGGCCCGGCCCCGACCAGTTGGAGTACGCCGCCGCCGCGCTGCGCATCCTCGACCGGAAGATGACGCTGCACCACCTCGGCGGCACCAACGTCACCGTCACGCCCAGCACCGAGCGGGTGCGGGAGGTCGTCGCGCACTTCGAGCAGTTGGCCGACCGCGGTGACGAGCAGGAGGCTGACGTCATGGCCTTCGAGGACGACGCCGAGGCCCACGTGGTCGACGCCGAGGTGGTCGAGGACTGATGGCGAACCCGTACGGGAACATCGCCGGGGCGTCCGCGCAGTCGAAGCCCGGGTGGCAGGAGCGCCTCGTCCAGATGGTGCGGGACGCCGACACCGGGTCCGCGCGGTCCCGCAACAACCTGCGCGGGGGGAAGTTGTACGCGCAGTGCGACCCCGAGATGCTCGTGCTCACCACCGAGGCGGCGCGGTCGCGGGGCATGACGACCGCGGCCTACATCCGGCGCGCCGTCGCCGCGTTCGTCGCGCACGACCTCGAAGTGCCGTTCGAGGAGGTCACGAAGTACGCGCCGATGCCGCTGCCGTTCGGGAAGAAGTCGGCCGACCTGTCCCCCGGCAAGACGAAGCGCACCACCGACGACGGCACCGGATTCGGTTCCTGGGAAGTAAAGGGTAGCGAAAGTGGAGTGGAATAGCGCACACTGGAGGCATGCCCAAGGTCCGGCGCTCCTACCCCCGCACGCACTGCCTGCGGTGCCGACGCCTGCTCATCAAGGGGATGACCTTCCACACCACCCCCTACGGCCGGGTCCTCTGCCGCGACTGCGCCAGGGAGTTCGCCAGTGACCGTCGACGCGAAGGCGCTGCTCGCTGAGGTCGAGTCCTGGTCGCCGAAGGCGCAAGCCGAGTTCGCCGACCGGCTCTCGAAGGTCGTCGGCACCGAGCGCCGCATCTGGTACTGCACCCGGGGGCGGTCCTGCACCGGCGAACCCCACGAGGGTGTCCCCTACAACCACGCCCGCAGCGACCAGTGGCCGCCCGCGGGCAATGACTGGTTCGTATGGTTCCTCCGCGGCGGCCGCGGGTCCGGCAAGACCCGCACCGCCTCGGAGTTCGTCCGCTACTCCGCCCGGTACGTGCCCTACATCGCCTGCGTCGGCATCGACGTCCGCAAGATCAGGCAGACGATGATCGAGGGACGCTCGGGCCTCATCCGCATCTGCGAGTACGCCGGCATCGACTACACCTGGGAGCCGTCGAAGCGGGAGTTCACGTTCGAGTCCGGCCCCGGCGCGGGGGCGAAGGCGATCATGTACTCCGCCGAGGAGCCTGACCACCTGCGCTCACCCGAGCACGGGCTCGCCTGGCTCGACGAGCCGTCGCACTACGCGCTCATCGACGACGTGTGGTCGAACCTCAAGTTCGGCCTGCGGGTGCCGGGGATGCCCGGCGGCGCGAAGGTCATCGCGACATCCACCCCGCTGCCGAACAAGTGGACGAAGGACATCTCCAACCACCCGCGCACCCGGCTGTCGGTGGTCTCGACCTACCGCAACCTCGCGAACCTCGACCCCGCCTTCCGGGAGGCGGTGCTGGAGGAGTACGAGGGCACCCGGCTCGGGCGGCAGGAACTCTACGGGGAGATTCTGGAGGACGTCGAGGGCGCGCTCTGGCGCAACGACATGATCCGCTACGTCCCCGAGTCCGAGCGCGAGGAGGCGGTGGAGCGGCTCGACCGCATCGTCATCGCGATCGACCCCGCCGGGTCGGTGGACCGCAAGCGCGACGAGACCGGCCTCGTCGCGGTCGGCCGCTGGCAGGACGACCGCGCCCAGCACCGCTACCTCGTGCTGGAGGACGCCTCCGGCCACTACTCGCCGAACGGCTGGGCCGAGCGCGCGATCCAGATGGCCGAGAAGTGGGGTGCGGAGCGCATCATCGCCGAGCGCAACTACGGCGGCAACATGGTCGAGAACACCATCAAGACCGCCGACCCCACGATGCGGGTCCAGACCGTGCACTCCCGCCGCGGGAAGGCGCTGCGCGCCGAGCCTGTCGTCGCGAAGTACGAGCAGGGCAAGGTGCTCCACCTGGAGAAGATGGAGGGCCTGGAGGCCCAGCAGACCTCATGGGTTCCGGCGCAGTCGCCGTCGCCCGACCGCGTCGACGCGCTCGTGCACGGGCTCACCGGGCTCGGCCTCTCCCCGCGCCCGGGGAAGATCGCCACACCGAGCGCATCGCAGATCGCGTCCCTGTTCGCTCCGCGTCGTTAGGATTCGCCTCATGGCTAAGGGGTTCGACCGCTGGTACATCACTCGACGGGGAAGTGATGGGAGGTTCGCGGCGATCTTCCAGCCCGACCACCGGGCCGATCCGCGGCCGGACCCCGAGCAGTGCGAGGAGAAGTACCTCTTTGCAACGCTGGGCGAGGCGGTGAACTACGCCTCTCGCAACTACGTCAGCGACGGCATCGTACTGGACGAGAACCTGTGATCGCTCTGCTCGTTGCCGCAGCCGTCGTCGTCATGGCGGCGGCTCGGCTGACCCGTCTGGTCACCCAGGACTCCTACCCGCCGGCCGCGTGGCTGCGCGCGAGGTGGGACGACTGGACCGAGGAGTCCGACTGGAACGTGCTGCTGCACTGCCACTGGTGCTTCGCGCCGTGGGTGGTGCTGCCGCTGCTGGTGGGGGCGTACTTCGCGCTGGACCTGCCGCCGTTCCACTGGTCGCACCTCCTCTGGCTGTTCCTGTCCTGGATGGCGATGTCGTACGTCGCTTCCTGGATCGTCAACAACGACGAGGGTCTCGTCATCGTCAAGGAGGATCACTAGGTGGCACGCGAGCGACGACGCGGGATCGTCAAGCCGTCGGGGGTGATCGCCTCCGCGTCCGAGGTGCGGACGCGCAAGGCGCTGTCCGACGCGAAGCGCAACAACTCCTGGCAGCAGGAGGCGTGGCGGTTCTACGACACGATCGGCGAGTACCGCTACACGATCGACTGGCTCGGGGCGATGGTCGGCAAGACCCGCCTCTACGCCGGGCACATCAACGAGGAAGGCGTCGTCGAGGAACTGACCGACGGCCCGATCTTCGAGTACGTCGAGGACCTGTTCGGCGGGCCGGCGGCCAAGGCCGAGACGATGCGGCAGTTGGGCATCCACTTCTCGGTCGCGGGCGAGGCGACGATCATCGGCACCTCGCGCGAGGTCACCGACGGCGAGTTCGTCGACTCCGGCTGGTACGTCGCGGCGTCGTCGGAGGTGACGGCCTTCGGCGAGGAGCCCTACCAGAAGTACCGGGTCAACGGGGTCGAGGTGCCCGGCGACGCGCACGTCGCGGTCCGCATCTACCAGCCGCACCCGATGCGGTTCGGGGAGTCGAACAGCGCCTCGCGCGCCGCGCTCGGCATCCTCGCGGAACTGGAGGGCCTGACCGCGCACACGATGGCGCAGATCAACTCGCGGCTGTCCAGCGCCGGGGTGTGGCTGCTCAGCGACGAACTGACCCTCCCGACCCGCCAGACCGGGGAGGACGAGGAGGTCGCCGTCGCCGACTCCACCCCGGACGAGGTGATCGCCACCCTGATGAGCGCGGCCAGCGCGGCGCTGCGCAACCCCGGCTCGGCCGAGGCGCTCATCCCGATCGTGCTCACCGCGCCGGCGAGCGCGATCGAGGCCAGCAAGTACGTCACGTTCTGGACCCCGCTGGACGAGCACGCGAAGGAACTCCGCGACGAGTCGCTGCGCCGCCTGGGCCTGGCGATGGACGTCCCGCCGGAGGTCCTCACCGGCGTGGCCGAGACGAACCATTGGGCGGCCTGGGCCTCCGACGAGTCCGGCATCAAGGCTCACGGCGAGCCGCTGGCGGCGCGCATCACGCAGGCGCTCACCGAGGGCCTGCTGTGGAAGTACGCCCGCTCGCTGGAGGGCGAGTACCCCGACATCGCGCAGAACTACGACACCTTCGTCATCGCGGCTGACACCTCCGCCATGCGGCTGCGGCCGAACCGGGCGAAGGAAGCCCTGGAACTCTACGACCGCGGGGAACTGTCGGCGCGGGCACTCATCCGGGAGACCGGCTTCGACGAGGGCGACATGCCCACCGAGGAGGAGTACCGCACCTGGATCACCCGGCGCATCGCCAACGGCTCGGCCACGCCCGAGCAGATGGCGGTCGCGCTGCGGCTGCTCGGCGTCGACATGCCCGGCCCCGAGCAGGTCGAGGTCGACAACGGGCGCGAGCAGCGGCCCGCGCCGTCGCTGCGGGAGTTCCCCGAGCAGGGGCCGCCGGACCGGGAGCGCGGGCTGCGCCGCAAGGAGCGCCGGGAGGAGCAGCGCGGGCTCGCGGCGTCCGGGGGGCCGAGCGAGGCGCTCGTGATCGCGTCGTCCCTGGCGATGCAGCGGGTCATGGAGCGCGCCGGCAACAAGTTGAAGAACAAGGTCGGCCGCATCCCGGGGATGAAGGCCGTCGACATGTACCAGGAGTTCGGCGACGGCGGGGTCTCCCACGAGGAACTCCTCGACGACGCCTGGACGCACATCGAGAGGATGAGTCAGCGACTCGGCGTCAACGCGGGGTCGCTCCAGGCGGCGCTCGCGGCCTACGCCACCGAGTTGTTCGAGACCAAGGAGCCGATGAGCGAGGAGCGGCTTCGCGCACACCTCGCCGGGGTGAAGAAGGGGTAGCCGTGGACGACATCAACGGCCTGGTAGCGACGGCCCTCCGCACGGGCGACTGGTCGCCGGTGCTGGTGGCGATCGACTCGCTCTACGCGGAGAAGTCCGGCAGCATCCGCGGCATCACCCGCCACCTCGACGGGGTGACCGCGGCGCTGGAGCGGGTGGAGCCGCAGGACAACATCGAGGCGCAGGCGGCTCGACTGGCGGACTGGCTGGTGATGTCGACCGAGCAGGCGGCGGTCCGCACCGAGGCTCGCGGGCTCTCCCTGGTGTGGCGCACCGAGGACGACGACCACGTGCGCGCCGAGCACCGCGCCGCCGACGGCCAGCGGGTCCAGCCCGGCGAGCCGTTCACCGTCGGCGGGGTGCAGATGTTCTACCCCGGCCAGCCGGTCGGCGACCCGTCGCTGTGGTACGGCTGCCGCTGCCACCTGGAGGTCGTCGAGGAGGACCTGACTGCGGCGCTCCAGCCTTCCACCCCGGAGGGCCGCAGCGCCGTCGTCGTCGCGCTGCCCGCCGACGGCGACCCGGTGCGCGAACTCGGCCCCGAGGAGTCCCACCTGACCCTGGTCTACCTCGGGGAGCAGGAAGTCGGCGAGGAGGTCGAGGACGCGATCGCCGAGTACGCGCAGGCGCTGAGCGAGACCATCGAGATGCCCGTCGTCGGGGTGGACATCCTCGGCGAGGACAACGACGCGGAGGTCCTCATGCTCGCCCCCGACACCCCGTCGCAGGTGCGCGACGGGCTGCTGGAGGTGCTGCGCGAGCACGGGCTCGACGACGCCAGCGAGTGGCCGGAGTACACCCCCCACGTCACGCTGGGCTACATCCCCGAGGGGGAGGAGGGGGAGGTGCTCAAGCCGCCCGAGGCCATCACCTTCGACCGGCTCGCCATCTGGCGGGGCGAGGATGAGCCCGCGGTCACCTTCCAGATGGGGCCGCCGATCGAGAGCGACGACGAGCCGGACCTCGACGAGGACCCCTTCGACGACGGCGACGAGTTCGTCCCGACCGCGGTCATGTTCCACGGCGTCATGGTCACCGAGGGGGTGGGCACCGACGCCGACGACGGCCTCGTCCGGGTGTTCACGCCGAACTCGCTGGAGTGGCGCGAGCCGCCGCTGACGCTCACGTTCGAGCACATCGAGGAAGGCCGCGCCACCGAGGTGCTCGGGCACATCGACCGCATCTGGCGGCTGGAGTCCGACCCGCGCAAGATCGCCTACGAGGGCACCTTCGACGACAGCCCCGAGGCGGACCGCCGCATCGGGCAGATCGCGAACGGCACCATCGGCAAGGTCTCGATCCACGCTGGCGGCACGATGGGCACCGCCAGCGAGGAGGACGAGAACGGCACCCGCACGGTGGAGTTCACCCGCGGCCGGATCGCCTCGCTCGCGATCGTGCCGATGCCGGGCTTCGAGGATGCCTTCATCGCGCTCGGCCCCTGGCCGGAGGCGGAGGAGGACCCCGAAGTCACCACGGTGGCGACTACGCCCGAGGAGGAGTCGCTGGTGGCCGCGGTCTCCGAGGAGCCCTGGGACGGCTCGGCCAGCCGCTTCTCCCCCGAGGAGTGGAAGCGCTCGTGCATCCTGCACGTCTGCGACGGCGACGAGAAGTCCTGCCACAAGTTGCCGATCCGGGAGCCGGGTGGTGCCCTGTCCCGCGCCGGGGTGCACGCGGCCGCGGCCAGGATCAACCAGGTCGACGCCCCGGCTGAGGCCATCGCGAAGGCGAAGGCGTCTCTGCGCAGCGCCTACGACGAACTCGGCGAGGACCCGCCGGAGGTCATCACCGCCTCCGGCCAGCCGGACACCCTGGTGGCCGCGCTCGGGGACTTCAAGCGGGGCGCGGGCTGGGTCACGAACCCCGCCGACACGCGCCGCCTGCACCGGTACTGGACGCAGCCCGGCCAGCCCGGCTACGCCAAGATCGGCTGGGGCACCCCCAACGACTTCTACCGGTGCCGGATGCACCTGGCGAAGTACATCAACCCGATCTACCTCAACCGCACCTGTGCCGAGTGGCACCACGACGCGCTCGGCATCTGGCCGGGGCAGCACTCTGCTGGAGGAGCCATGACCGCTGCTGCAACTCTGCCGGACACCTTCGTGCCGCCGGCCGAGTGGTTCGAGGACCCGGGTCTGACGGCTCGGACCCCGCTGACCATCACCGACGACGGCCACATCTACGGCCACCTCGCGACGTGGGACCAGTGCCACGTCTCGTTCGGGGAGATGGCTGGCAAGTGCGTGCTCGCGCCGCACTCGGCGACGAACTACGCCTTCTACCGGCTGGGGAAGGTCCGCACCACCGGTGGCGACGTCGCGGTCGGGCAGATCGTGCTCGGCGGCGGTCACGCGCGCGACGGGGTGAACCTGTCGGCCGCGCAGGACTTCTACGCGAGCACCTCCCGCGCGGTGGCGGACGTCGCCGTCGGCGAGGACTCGGTGGGCATCTGGTTCTCGGGCGCGGTGCGGCCGAACATCTCCCCCGACGACCTGTACGCGCTGCGCGCTGCGAAGTTGTCGGGCGACTGGCGGCGGGTGCGCGGCAACCTTGAACTCGTCGCCGCGCTGGCGGTCAACGTGCCCGGCTTCCCGGTGCCGGAGATGTCGCTGGTCGCCTCGGCCGACGGCGACATCCTGTCGCTGGTCGCGGCGGGCATCGTCGCCGACGACGAGGAGGAGGCCGCAGCGCACGAGGCTGCGGCCCAGGCGTCCGACGTTGCGTACGCGACCCTCGTCCGGGACGTGGCGCAGTCCATCGAGAGGATCAAGGCCGCGCAGGCGGCGAAGGCAGAGTTCCGCCTGCACAGGGCAGCGCGGGCCAAGGAGCAGATGAGGAGCATCTGATGGCATGTGGGTCGTGCGGGCGAGGCAAGTCGTCCATCAAGATCGTCTACGAAGTCACCTTCAAGAACGGCCAGCCGAAGAAGGAGTACGCGACGAAGTTGGAGGCTGACTCCGCCGCTCGTCGCGCCGGTGGGGGCACGGTCCGGGCGAAGCAGAAGGTCTGATCGACGCGACACACCGAAGAAGCCGCCGCGTGTTGCAAGCGTGGCGGCTTCTTCGTGCTACATTCCCGCTCAGAAGCCAGGCTCGGTCGTAGACCGTGGTCAGTCTGACCCAACGTCTACGCAGGAGTGAGAACCGTGGGCTTCGAGATTCCCGAGAACGTCGCCGCACTGAGCGACGAGGACCTCGCGTCGGCCATCGACACGGCCTACGAGGAGGGCACCGCGCTGTCGAGCGTCGAGGACGCCGACATGACCGACGAGCAGATCGAGCGCGCTGAGGCGCTCGCCGCCTTCCTGCGCGAGGCCAAGGCCAGCCAGGCCGAGCGAGCCGAGAAGGCCGCCCAGCGTGCGGAGCGCATCGCTGCGGCCAAGGCTGCTGTCACCCCGCCCGAGGACAACGCCGAGGACGAGGACGACGAGGCGGAGGAGACGCCCGAGTCGCCCGAGGAGCCGGAGGACCAGGCTCCCGTCGTCGAGGTCGAGGTCGAGGAGACCCCCATCGTCGAGGCCGAGGAGGACGTCGAGGAGACGCCCGAGCCGGTCGCGGTCGCCGCGTCCGCGGCCCCCACTGCCCCCGCTCGTAGGAAGAAGAACGCCGTGGCCCGTACCGCCCAGGCACCCGCCGCCGAGACGCCCGCTGTCGACTCGCGGCCCCGCCCGTCGATCATCGCGTCGGCCGACGCGCTGGACATCCCCGCTGGCAAGGGTGTCGAGTCCCTGGAGGACCTCGTCCCCTCGCTGATCCGCCGCTGGCAGTCGTTCGCCCCGAGCAGCCCCTACGGCGTCGGCGAGAACCGCTCGGCCCGGCAGCGCTTCGGCCTGGCGTCGATCGCGGTCCAGAACCCGCTCAACGACACCGACATCCCGGACGCCTCGGAACTGCTCCGCCGCGCCGCGGACGAGTCCCGCCTCACCAGCGAGCGCGGCGCGGGCTCGCTCGTCGCGGCCGGTGGCTGGTGCGCGCCGTCCGAGACCGTGTACGACCTGTGCGGCCCGCTCGCGAGCAACGACGGCTACGTCGACCTCCCCGAGGTCACGCTCCGCCGCGGCGGCATCCGGTTCACCAAGGGCATCGATTGGGCCACGCTGTTCGCTGGCGACCTGTCGACCGTCGGTGGCACGCAGACCGAGGCCGAGGCCGAGGCCGGCGAGGAGAAGGACTGCATCACGCTGGAGTGCCCCGACTTCGTCGACCACCGGATGGACGCGGAGTACCTCTGCGCGACCATCCCGCTGCTCACCGAGGCGGGCTACCCCGAACTCGTCCGCGACTTCCTCCAGGGCATGGTCCTCGCGCACCAGGTCAAGATGCGCCGCAAGGACCTGGCCGACATGCTCACCCTCGCGGGCACGGCGGTCTCGGTGGCTGGCACGTTCCCGAACGCGCTGAGCATCCTGCACGCCCTCGAACTCGCCATCCTCGGCGAGCGTCAGCGCCACAACATGGCGGAGGGCGCGACCCTGGAGGTCGTGGTCCCGACGTGGGTCCGGGCGGTCATCCGCGCCGACCTGGCGAACCGGACGGGCGTCGAGATGACCAACGTCTCGAACGCGCAGATCGACGCGCACTTCTCCACCCGGGGCGCGCGCGTCCAGTTCGTCAAGCGCTGGCCGGGCCTCGACCTTGACCTGTCGGGCGGGGTCGCGGTGGCCTACCCGAGCACCGTCGAGGCGCTCATCTACCCGGCGGGCACGTTCGTTCGCGGCCAGGCGGACGTCATCCGCCTCGACGCGGTGTACGACGCGCCGAGCCTCAAGACGAACATCTACACCGGCCTGTTCGTCGAGCAGGGCCGCAAGGTGTTCAACCGCTGCTACGACGCGAAGCGCATCTCGCTCCCCGTCAACCTGACCGGTCGCACCGCGGCGGCGGACATCGTCGCCGAGTGGGGTGCGACCGAGGGTGGCGGCGACGACACCCCGCCCGTGGGCGAGTGATCCCCCACCCGGGCGGGACTGATCCCGGTCCCGCCCGGGTGATCCACCTACGACTGATGGAGGAGGGGAGATGCCCGGACTCAACATCGGACCTCGCGAGGTCCCTGCGCCCCTCCCTGGGGGCCTGTTCTCGGTGCTCACGCCGGAGGACGCTGGCGACCGCATCATCGGCGGCATCACGGCCGACCCGATGGTGTGCGGGGAGGTCTCCAGCGCTGAGGGCTGGTGCTTCCCGACTGCCTCGGTCGACCCGGACTTCGAGCCTGTCGAGAAGGAGCCGGTGGGGTTCTCGGACTTCACCGAGCAGGAGGGCAACGGGGCCGGGTTCTACACCTACCTGGCGCTGGAGTGCTACCTCGACGGCGGGGCGCTGGCCGCCGACGCCGAGCGGGCCTACCTGGCCGGCGAGGAGCAGGCTGTCGGCCTGCGGCTCGTCACGCTGCTGGACGCCCTGTCCGGCGGGACGACGACCGCTCCTGACCTCACGGACGCTCTCGGCACGGCGGAGAACTCGCTGCGCTCGATGGCCTTCCCGGGGTACATCTTCGCCAGCCCCCGCACCCTGATCCGACTCGGCAGCCACGTTCGTCCCGACGACGGCGCGCTGCGCACCCGGCTCGGCTCGCCGCTGGTGGCGGTGGTCGGCGCGCCGGACGACACCCTCTACGTCTCGGGGCAGGTCACGCTCTACCGCGGCAACCTCGCGACGCACGAGGTCGCCTCGCCCAGGACGAACCGCAGGTACGTGGTCTCGGAGCGCCCCTGGGCGGCGCTCGTCGACTGCGGGGCCGAGACGATCGAGGTGGTGACCGAGCCATGACAGATGAGGTTTACGTCGTCGGCCGCTCGCGCGAGAACGCGCGCCGGCTGCTGGCGATCGCACGGGACCTGGACCTGGAGACGTCGGTGGTGCGCACCACCGACGGCGGGTACCTCGTCCCCGAAGATGTGGCGGCCGTCTATGACGGTCAGGGCAGCAAGGAGCCCGAGCCGAAGCCGGAGGCCACCGAGGAGCCGAAGGCGCAGCCGAAGCGCAAGCGGCGCCGCACCAAGAAGTCCGAGGAGACCACCGAGGACACCGCTGAGACCCAGGACAAGGAGTAACCATGCGGTCCAAGTGCTTCACCCCGGTGCGCGCCCCGCGGATGCGGGTCACGCGCACGGACGGCTGCGGGCGTCCGGTCTACGGACCGGACTCGATGGGCGTGTCCCGCGGCTTCGTCACCATCACGGCGACGGGCAACTCGGAGGAGGGCGAGGCGATCAACGTCACCAACGCTGGTGGCGAGACCTGCGTCTACGATCCGCCCCGTCCGCGCTTCCTGAACTTCACGCTGGAACTGGCCTTCTGCCAGGTCGACCCGGCGCTGTTCTCGGTCCTGACGGGCCAGGAGGTCATCACCAACGAGGACGGCGTCGCCGTCGGCTTCTCGGTGAACTCCGACGTCGACACCTCGCTCACCGGCTTCGCGCTGGAGGCGTGGACCGGCGTCCCGTCGGTCGAGTGCTCCGACGACTCGGCCAGCGAGGGCACGTTCGGCTACATGCTGTGGCCGTTCGTCACCGGCGGCACGCTCGGCGACCTCACGCTGGAGAACGGCGCGGTCACCTTCACCATCTCGGGTGCGGCGACCAAGACCGGCTCGGCCTGGGGCTCGGGTCCGTACGACGTCGAACTCGTCGGCGGTGTCCCGTCGCCGCTGCTGCGGCCCGTGCAGACCGGCGACCACTTCCGCACCCTCGTGGTCGAGGTGGCTCCGCCGCCGGACTTCTGCGGCCTCCAGCCGGTGCTCGACCCGACCGAGGGCGACCCGCTGACCGACATCACCGTCACCCCCGACGGGGTGAACGGCCTGGAGGTCACGATCGACCCCACGCCGGCCGGGTCGGAGCCGTGGGCCGTGTGGCTCGGGGACGGCATGTGGGACTACATCGAGACGGGCGGCTCGTACGTCTACACGTACGACCAGGCCGGCACCTACACCATCACCGCCCAGCGTGGCGGTGCGACGGTTACCAAGACGGTCACCGTCTCCTCCTGATGTTGGTCGGGGGTGGGTCGCTCTCGGGCGGCCCACCTCCGTTCCGCTAGGTCCGAAAGGAATCCGCGATGGCTCTCAACGACGCCGGTCTCGACGCTTTCACCGCCTCCTCGCCTGGGGCGACGCACGTCTCGCTGCACACGGCCGCGCCGGGCACGAACGGTGCGAACGAGTCCAGCGCGGGTCGGCTCGCGATCACATGGTCGGGGCCGACGAGCGGTGGCGACATGGCTGCGGCTGCTCCGCTTGCGTTCACGGGCGGCGAGCCGAACGGCGACATCGTGGCGGTGGGCCTGTGGACTGCTGCCACGGGCGGCACGTTCCTCGGCTGGCTGCCGACGACGGGCGACACCGCCTTCAACGCCGAGGGTGCGGCCACTGTCACGTCGCTGACCGTCTCGGCTACCGCTTCCTGATCGCCGCGGGCTCCGTCACCGACGGTCCGCGGATTTGGGCATAGCACCTGGAGGTAAGCCGTGGCGATCACTTACGAGGCATCCGGCTCCACGTCGATTACCTCGGCTTCTTCCTCGTGGTCGTTCACCCCGGACGCGGGCACTATCGCGGGCGACGTGTTCGTGGTGCAGGTGTTCACCCAGGACGCCGATGCCAACATCACTGTCCCGCTCGGTTCGATCGCGATCGCCGTGAACAACGACGACCTCCAGTCCCCCGCTGGCGGTAACCGGGTAAGTGTGTTCGCGTGGCTGGCGGGGTGGGACGCCCCGGGTCCACAGACTGTCGGCGTCTCGGCTGCTGCTGAGGGCACGATCACCTGGGCGCGCTTCCGGGGCGTCGACGCATTCAACCCGTTCGATGCGTTCCAGTACGTGTCGGACGGAGGCGGGTCCGCAGTGTCGGACTTCTCCACACCTGCGGTGACGACCACAGTCGCTGACTGCTACATCCTCGCTGGACTGTGCATCGACGCCGGAAGTTCGACTCCGACTCTGTCCGGCCCGTCCGGCTCCTGGACCAACCTGTTCCCGACCGTCTCCCCCCGCAAGGGTGCGATGGCACTCAAGGGCGTGCAGTCCTCGCCTGGGTCGTCCGGTGCGGTGACCGGCTGGGGGTCTAGCGAGGGTGGCACCGCTGACGCACCCCGCGTCGGCTGGCAGGCTGCACTCCGCCCCCGCATAGGCCCCTACCTGCGGAGCACGCAGACCTACGGGTCGGTCGGGCTCATCGACACGAACGCCAACCCGCCGACGCTCCCGGCGCCGGCCCTGCTGGCCGAGGGCGACCTGCTGCTGGTGGCGGCGTTCTTCGCGCAGGGGATCGCGACTGCCGGCGAGCAGCCCGTCCCGGACGGGATGGTCCGCCTCACCGACATCCCGGTCCCGACGACAGGCGACACCCGCCGCGGCGTCGTATTCGGGGCCGTGGTGGAGGACCCCGCAGACTTCGCTGGCGGGATCGAACTGCGCTCCCCTGCGACGGCGACGCGCATCGCCGCGGTGGCCCTCGCCTACCAGCCGTCCGAGGGCAAGCGGCTCGACCTCGACGCACTGTCGGTCCCCACGCCGACGTGGCACACCTCGAACCTCACGGACATCCCCTTCCCCGCGGGGGCTACGGGCGACCTCGTGCTCGGCGTGGTCATGACCAACAAGAGCGCAAGCCTCACCTACACCTCGCACACGCCCGTCGGCGGCGGCATGCTGATCCGGTCAACGCGCGCGGTGAACGGGACGACCGGCAGCCAGGCGGACAGCGTGGTCTCGGTGACGCAGGGCGGCACGGGCGTCACGTTCAATCTCCCCCAGGCCAACGGCATCGGCATGTCCATCGGCATCACCGAGGTCGATGGCGACGACCCGGAGCCGAGCGGCATCTGGTTCGAGACGGACTTCACCGGCGGTGCGCCTGGCACCGAAGCGACGACCGCCACCGAGCCTGAGGTAGACATCTTCACCTACCCGATGGTCTACGCCTCGGTCCCGAACACCCCCTTTCAAGGGGTGCGGCCGCGGACTGACGGATACTCCGAGGCGCGGATACTCACCGAAGGCCGGACGAAGTGGCGGGCGGGCATCCGGCTGTACTTCGAGTCCAGCACCACGGCGACCGGCTACTACTACGCGATCGGCGCTCGGATCGGGAGCACCCTGTCCTTCGACACCGGCCTGCGCGGGAACTCGACCACGGGCAACCGTCACGGTTCGACTCGCAACAACTTCACCTACGTCGGCGAGACGCTGCCCAACGTCATTCAGGCGGGGGAAATCTGGTCGTACGAGTTGCTGTACGACGAGGGCGACGTCACGGTCATGATCTGGGATCACGGCCTGGCGTCGAGCCCGGCGCTGGACCTGTCCACCCAGCGCGCGCCGGACTACACCTGGACCTACACCTCCGCGCTGGAGACCCCGACCGACTGGTACTTCGGGCCAAGCGGTGCTACGGGGGTCTCGGCGATCCTCTTCGACGCCTGGGCCACCGAGGGTGAGCGCCGCGAGGGTCCCGAGCCCGACCCTGCGGTCACGCATTGGGCTCACAACGGTTCCAGCAGGCACGACCGGTTCCTGGTCGCGGCCCGCGTCGAGGACGCCGAGAGCGTCGCGATCGAGTACAGCACCAGCCCCGACTTCGCGGGTGGCACCACGAGCGCGGCGGTCACCGAGCCGCTCACGCCGGATGGGCACTACCGGCTGGAGGCGACCGGTCTGACGCCCGCCACCACGTACTACTGGCGCCTGGTCGTCAACGGCAGCCCGACGGGGCAGACCGGCCGCACCAAGACGCTCGCAGCACCGGGCGGGCCGGCGGACATGCGGATCGTGTGGGGCTCGTGCTACTGGTCGAACGCCAGCGCGGTGTTCCCGCTCATCGGGGCGCACGATCCCGACCTGATCGTGCAGGTGGGCGACGACGGCTACACCTTCTACAGCGCCGGGGAGACGAACCCGAACCCGGGCCAGCCCTACCCGGCACCGGCGGACACGGCGCTGATCCGAAGCATCCGCGACGAGGTCTTCACCCGCGTCGGTCGGGCCACGATGACGACGGCGTTCCCGGTCGAGCACATGTACTCCGACTGCGACGGCCTCGGCGGCAACATGGACTCCACCGAAGGGGCTCCAGAGAACGTGCAAGAGGCGTGGCGGCAGATGTACGCCCACTACCTCGACCACGCTGACACCGGATTCCGCACCTGGGTTTCGGGCCGAGTGCGCTTCATCGTGGTGGACGAGAACACCGCCTCGGACGCGAAGAACTCGCCGCAGTCCCCGACCAAGAGCAAGTTGGGCGCGGCGCAGAAGGCGCTGCTGTTCGCGGCGCTGGACCAGGCCGCTGCTGACGGCCACTTCGTGGTGCTGTTCGGAGACGGACCCTGGTACGGGGCGCGCGACAACAGCCTGAGCAGCACCGGCATCGGCTACAACAAGTACGACGACGAGCGCACCGAAATCGGCCAGAAGGTGCAGCAGTGCATCGCAGACGGGATGCTCGGCTTCCACCGCTACCACGGCGACGACCACACCCTGTACGGCGACTCCGGCGCTAACAACGCCTGGGGCGGATTCCCGGTGTACTGCGCCGCGCCGATGAACGAGACCTCGAACACCGGCACGATCGCTACCTACGACGCCGGGAAGTGGCCGACGACCCCGGCGGAGGCTGGCAGCGCCCGCCAGTACGGCGTCATCGACATCACCGACGACGGTGTCACCATCACGGTGCGCACTCGGGGTTTCTCCTCCACGCCGTCGGAGCCGACCGAGGTGGTGCGGTACGACCAGACGCTGACCTACGCCGAGCCGCCCGCGGAGGTCAGCGCCAGCGGCTCCATCGAGCGGGGTGGCCTGGCGGTCGTCGAGCAACCCGTGGTGCCGCCCGCCGAGGTGAGCGCCAGCGCCAGCATCGTCCGCTCGGGCGCTGCCGTCGTCGACTCCCCTGCCATCCCGCCCGCCGAGGTGGAGGCCAGCACCGGCGTCACGCGCGGCGGCCTGGCTGTCCTGGAGGCTCCGTCGGTGCCGCCCGCCGAGGTGTCGGCCAGCACGGCGCTCGTTCGCTCTGGAGTCGCCACGGTGGCGGCTCCGACGGTGCCGCCGTCGCAGGTGCAGGCCACGGCCTCCCTGTCTCGGGGCGGAGTAGCCACGGTGGCGACTCCGACAGTGCCGCCCGCCGAGGTGCAGGCCGCCGCCTCCCTGTCCCGCTCTGGAGTCGCCACCGTGGTGACTACGGACGTGCCGCCGTCGCAGGTGCAGGCGCTCACGATGCGGCTGCTGGCCGGGCTCGCGATCATCTCGTCCGCGCCGGTGCCACCGGCCGAGGTGCAGGCCGCCGGTTCGATCGTGCGCGGGGGTGTTGCGCGGATCAGCAACGGCCAGCGAGTCCCGATCCTGGACCCTGTGATCGGCCCGTATCGTAGGCGTACGCTGATCGACCCTGTGGAGACCTGATGAGCACCGTCATCCTGCACCCCGCGGGCCGGGACGACGCTCGCTGGCGGCTCCCGAACACCGACGGCTCGGAGGCGCTGGTCGTCTCCCTCGACGACGGCCACACCTGGCACCCGCTGGTGTACGACGACGGCGAGTGGGTGCTGCGCGTCCAGGGCGAGCGCGCGCTCCCCCTCGACCCGAGCGCGGTCACGCTGCCGTCCGGGCTCCACGGGGCGCTCATCAAGGCGGAGGCCAGCGGCCTGATCCTGCTGCGCGACGCCGGGGCTGTGCTGATCGAGAGCGAGTGCACCGAGTGGCCGGTGGACTGGTCGGCGTGCGGCGGCGCACCGGAGGACCCGGACCTGCGAGCGCGCGCCGAGTACCTCGCGACCACCACCCTGCGGGCGCTGACCCTCGGCCGCGTCGGCGGCTGCCCCATCACGGTGCGCCCGTGCGCGCAGGGCTGCGTCGACGCGCACCTGCCCGGGCTGGGGAGGCTGCCGTTCTTCCCCCACATCGGCCCCAGCGGCCGGTGGGTGAACTCGTGCGGGTGCAGCGGCTCGTGCCACTGCGGCCAGGCGATGAGCAGCGTGGTGCTCGACACCCCCATCGGCCGGATCGACGAGGTGATCGTGCACGGCGTCGTGCTCGACCCGTCGTCCTACCGCGCGGAGGGCGGTCGCCTGTACCGGCTCGACGGCGAGCCCTGGCCGGCGTGCCAGGACTTCTCCCAGCCGTACGACGGGGAGGACGCCTTCTCGATCACCTACCTCAACGCCTACCCCGTCACCTACGCGGGTGCGGTGGCCGCGGGCGTGCTGGCTCAGGAGTACGCGAAGGCGTGCTCGGGTCGCTCGTGCTCGCTGCCCCCGGGTGTCGTCTCGCTGTCCCGGCAGGGGGTGTCGATGGAGTTCGCGCGCGACCTGTTCGACGGCGGGCTCACCGGCATCCGGGAGGTCGACGTGTTCACCTCGCAGTACAACCCGAACCGGCTGCGCGTGCGGCCGATGGTGTACTCGCCGGACCTCGTGTCGCCGCGGCGGGTGCCCCGGTGATCGGCACGACCCTCGCCTCGCTGCGCGAGTGCCTGTGCGCGGAACTCGCGAAGCCGAACTACGCCGGCCAGACCGAGGACGTCTGCTTCTGCGGCGTCGTCGCGGGGGACTCGACGCTGCTGGAGTACGTGCGCGACCAGGGCGTCATGGGGTGGGTCCGGCTGTCCGACACCTTCCCCTCGCAGCAGTTCCCCGAGGCCGACGCCGAGTCGAACGTCTGCAACTCCACCTTCCTCGCCTACGAGGTGGAGGTCGGGATCGGGCGCTGCGCCCCCATCGGGGACCGGGTGCCGCCGACCGAGGAGGAGTGGCTGGACCTCGCGCTCGCGCAGGCCAACGACATCGAGCGGCTGCGCCGGGCGATCCACTGCTGCCTGTCGGGCACCGATCAGCAGTTCGTCCTCGGGTCGCTGGGGATGATCGGCCCGCAGGGTGGCGTGCTCGCCACCTCGTGGACGGTGCTGGTCTCCGAGCCGGTGGGGTAGGTCGTGTACACCCAGCGCGTCATCTCAGTCACCTACCCGGTGCAGATGCGCCGGATGTTCCTCCCGGCCGGGGAGGTCTACTCGTGGTTCCAGCGCAACGTGCGCCGGCCGATCCATCGCAAGGCCGTCACCTCCGCCCCCAGGGGTCGCAGCGGCCACCTCGCGCGCAGCCACGCCTCCCGCGTCCAGGGCACGAACCAGTACCTCCTCCGCGTCGAGGTGTGGAACAGCGCCCACTACGCCCGCTCGGTGCACGACGGCCACGCCTCGGCGATCATCGAGGGCCGTCCCTGGCTGTGGGTCGGCGTGCAGGGTCCGCTCCTCCCGGACACCGACGGCCCGGTGCGCATGTTCGAGGTCTCCGGCGTCGGGTTCAGCACCCACCCGAACGCGAAGGGGCGACAGCCCTGGATCGCCCAAGCCATGCGGTGGGGGCTAGCCCGGAAGCGACTTCTCTGACGGTACGCTGACGCCAATACCAGCCGACCCGAAGGGACGCAACTATGACCGTGACCGAGATGGACGCCGCGGTGGACGCGCAGATGCGCGACGAGGACGAGCACATGGAGGTCGAGTTCGACGGCCTGCTCGACGAGGACGGCAACACGCTGAAGGTGAAGGTCAGGTCGATGACCGGCGGCCAGGGCGTGGCGCTGATGAACCTGATGAACCGGCTCAACCGCCGCGGGACCTCCGACGAGACCGCCGCGAAGTTGATCGGCCGGTTCGCCATGCTGATCGTGTCGCTGGTCGTGGAGGAGGAGGACCGCGACTACATCGAGGACGAGATGGCCCTCGGCAACGTCAACGCCGAGCACCTCATCGACTTCTGGCGCAAGATCGCGGAGGCCGATGCCGGACGCCCTACCGAGTCGCGTACCGACTCGTCGCGTACGCCGAGCAGTCCTGGCCCCTCATCTCCGGCGAAGTCGCAGCGCAGGGTGCCTGCCTCGAAGCGTTCCCCCTCGGGAGGTTCTGCGACGTGATCTACGCCTGGATCATGAACCGCCTGCCCGCTGAGGACGACAAGGGCGGCATGACCCGGGACCAGTTCGACCACCACCTCAACCTCCCCGATCCCGCGCTGGACGGCCGCCGGCTCACGTCGGCGGCCGCCCCAGCCGGGGTCGACTCGGGAGTCGAGGCCCTCGCTCAGTTCTCAGCCTTCGGATAGGGAGTCCAGATGGCCCGCGGCCCCAAGGTGGGTGATGCGTACATCCGCATCACCGCTGACGGCAAGTCGGTCCGCCGCGCGCTGGACAAGTTGGAGGCTGACAACCGCAAGATTCTCGGCAAGGGCGGCAACCTCGCGGGCAAGGAGTGGTCGGCCAACTTCGACCGCGTCGTCGCCCAGCGGGTGCGGAAGTCGTTCAGCGACCTGTCGAACGCGACGGTCGACGGCGACTTCTCGCGGCTGATCCGCTCCCACGAGGTGGTCGAGGAGGGCGTCAAGCGGATCAAGCGCGAACTCGCCGGGTGGGAGAAGGGCTACGTCCGCATCGGCAACCGCCTGGTGAAGTTGCCGCGCGACATGCAGAGCACGATGCGGCTCACCCGCGAGCAGCGGCTCGAAATCGAGAAGATGCTCGACCTGTTCGAGGAGCAGGCCGTCATCGAGCGCTCGCGGCAGCAGATCGCCGAGGGGAACCTCCGGGCGGAGAAGGCTCGGGCGCAGGCCGCGAAGCAGGCGGCGAAGGATGCGCTGCGGGCGGACCGCCTCTGGCGCACCACCGCGCAGGCGCGGGCTCGCCACGAGAAGGAAGTGCTGTCGATCGGCCGACAGGTCGTCAAGCAGTACAACGACATCGTCAAGGCCCAGCAGAAGGCCACCGAGGAGTCGGTGCGCGCCGCCGAGCGCAACGCGAAGGCCGTCGAGCGGCAGCGCAACGAGCACGACCGGCTGGCGAGTTCGGTGCGCGACCTGGGTCGCCAGGTCGACATGATGAGCAACAAGACCATCTCCTGGTCCCGACGGGACCGGGCGGCGGTCGAGCAACTGCGCCGCGAGTGGGAGTTGCTCACCATCAACCTGAACAGCGGCAAGTTCGACAACCGGACGATCATCCGGCAGTTGACCGAGGTCCAGCACAAGTTCCGGGACACCGCGGTCGACATCGACCGGCAGTCGAAGGTCATCGGCAGCAAGGCGACCTGGCTGCGGCGGTTCCGCGCGGAGTTGCGCTCGATCGACCGCGACTCCGGCCGGGTGACGAAGTCGATCAACGCGATGCGGTCGGTCATCGCGGCCACCGCTCAGACCATCGGCTCGAAGTTGTCGCAGTCGTGGAAGCGGATGGACTCCACGGTGCGGCTCGTGCTGACCCTGATCGCGTCCGCGGCCGAGCATGTCGCCACCCTGGGGTCCGCGGTATCTTCCGCGGCCACCGCGGTGCTGTCGAGCCTCGTCTACGCCCTCGGGATCGCGATCCCGCTCGCGGCGGGCCTCGTTGCGGGGCTGCTGGGTGTCGGCCTGGCGGTCCAGGCGTGGAAGTCGATGTCGGAGGAGATGGCCTCCTTCCAGCGCGCCGTCGAGCGGGTCAAGGACGCCTGGTCGGAGCAGGCTCAGGCGTTCGCTGACGCCTGGGCACCGGCCCTGATCCCGTTCCTCGACTCGATCAGCCGCCTGATGGAGGTCTCGAACCTCGGCAAGACGCTCGGGGGTGCGTTCGCTGGCATCACGGACGCCTTCTCGGGGGTCATCAACGGCCCCGGTATGCAGGCGTTCCTCACCGCAGTGCAGGGGCCGCTCGCCGCTGGCATCGAGTCCTTCGGCCAGGGTGTCGCGAGCGTCACGGACGGCCTGCTGTGGCTGTTCGCGGCCGCTGCGCCGGGCTTCCAGGTGCTCGGGGACATGTTCTCGCAGTGGGGCGGCCGTTTCTCGGAGACGATGCAGCGGATGGCCGAGGACGGCACGATCGCCGACTTCGTCGACCGGGCCATCAACGCGTGGCAGGACCTCATGGGGGTCATCGGCCCCCTCGGGAAGGCCCTCGGCAACATCTTCAACGTCGGGGAGGAGTCCGGCGGGCGGCTGCTGGAGCGCCTCGGCAACATCATGGAGCGCTTCGAGGAGTGGACCTCCTCGCTGGAGGGCAAGAACGCCCTCGCGGAGTGGTTCAAGAACGGCGAGACCGTCATGGGCGGCCTCGGCGATCTCATCGGCGGGGTCAGCGAGGCGCTCGCCTCCCTGGTCGACGCTGGCACGGTCGCCCGGCTGACCGACTTCCTCAGCAGTCTCGGCGAACTCGCGCCCTACCTGGCCGACGTGCTGCGGGTGGTGTCCAACGTCAACATCCTCGGCGCGCTGGTGGACGCCCTCAACGCCGTCGGGGCCGCGATCCAGCCGCTCATGCCCCACCTGGAGGCGCTGTCCCTGATGCTCGGGCAGGCGCTCGGGGCGGCCATCACCGCGCTCACCCCGCTGCTCATGTCGATCGGCGAGGCGCTGGTGCCGATCATGAACGCCCTCATGCCGATCGTGACGGCGCTGCTGCCCGTGCTCGTGCAGTTGATCGCCTCGCTGGTGCCCGTGCTCGTGCCCGTGATCGAACTGATCAGCGTCGTGCTCGCGGACGCCCTCACGAACCTGCTGCCGATCATCATGGCGATCGTCCAGGGCATCCAGACCTACCTCATCCCGATCATCGAGTCGCTCGTGCCGGTGCTACAGAACGTCGTCGGCTTCATCTCCGCGCTCATCAACGGGGATTGGGCCGCGGCCTGGGACTCGCTGACGAAGTTGGTCGAGAGCGCCTGGGACTTCATCGTCTCGCTGGTGACGAACGCCTCCGCGTTCATCGAGTCCATCATCATCACGGCGATGAGCGCGTTGCAGCAGAACTTCGCCAAGTCGTGGGAGGCGATCAAGTCCTTCGCCGCCTCGTTCTGGCAGTGGCTCATCAGCATCGCGCAGAGCGGGATGACGAGCCTGCGGACGAACGTCAGCAACGCCCTGGCGAACGTGCGCACGTTCTTCTCGAACGCCTGGACCAACATCAAGACCGCGGCCAACAACTTCTGGAACAGCCTCATCTCGGCGGCCCGGACGCAGTTGAACAACGTGGTCACCGCGGTCAAGGAACTGCCGACGAAGATCAAGAACGGGCTCGTCAGCATCGCCAACACCGGCATGCAGATCGCGAGCGACTTCATCAGCGGCGTCGTCAACGGCATCACCAGCGGCGCGATCCGCGTCAGGGACGCAGCGATCAACATGGCGAGGTCGGCGTGGGACGCGGTCAAGAGTTTCTTCGGCATCGCGTCGCCGTCGAAGTTGATGCACCAGGCCGGTCTCTGGCTGACCCAGGGCCTCGCGCAGGGTCTCCGGGCTGGCTCGGGGCAGGTTGCGAGCGAGGCGAAGCGCCTGGCGAAGAACACCTTCACGCAGTACGAGAAGGAGTCGACGCGCCGGTTCCAGCAGTACGCCAAGATGCCGAACGGCATCCGCATCATCAGCGGCGCGTTCAAGGAGGTCGCGCAGGAGTCGGGGCGGCGGCTGCGCGAACTCCAGGGGGACATCCGGGAGACGCAGGCCAAGATCAAGGGGCTCTCCTCGATCAAGAACCCGAGCCGGTCGCAGCGCAACGCACTGTCGCAGGCGAAGGACGACCTCAACGAACTCCAGGGCAAGGCCGAACTCGCGACGAAGTACCTGCGCGACCTCGGGGAGAACGCGAACAAGGCTGCCGCGGATCAGGTGAAGGCGGTGCGCGACCGGCTGGAGGACGCTCGCAAGAGCCTCTCCGACCTGCGCAAGGAGTCGCAGAAGATGCGCGAGAGCGTCGCCTCCAGCCTCCAGGGCGCGCTCTCCCTCGGGTCGGTCGTCGGCCAGGACGGGAAGGTCTCCCAGCCGGACCTCAAGAACTACCTGCGCACGATGGCGTCGAAGGCGAAGAACTTCGCCGGGGCGCTCAAGAAGTTGGTCGCCGCGGGCCTGCCGCCAGCCCTGGTGCAGGAGATTGCCAGCCTCGGCATCGAGAACGGCCTCGCCGTCGCGGAGGCGTTCCTCGGGGCGTCCAAGGCCGACCGGAAGGCGATGGTCGCCGACTTCACCGCGTTCAACAAGGCCACCGACAGCGCTGGCAAGATCGTCGCCGACCAGATGTACGGGGCGGGCATCGACGCCGCCGCCGGCCTGGTGCGGGGCCTCACCGCCGAGCACGCGAAGGTGAAGAAGGCGGCCGAGACCCTGGCCCGCAACATCGCCGGGTGGACCCGGAAGGCGCTGGGCATCAAGTCGCCGTCGCGGGTGTTCGCCGCGATCGGTGAGCACATCGTCGAGGGGCTGGAGCAGGGCCTCATGGGCAACGACGCCGAGCGTGCCGCGCGCCGCCTGGCGCAGTCGGTCGTCAACGGCGCGGTGTCCGACGACATGGTGCAGGCCGGTATCGCCGCGGCGGAGATGTTCGCGAACGGGTTCGGCCGGGGCGAGGTGGCGGTCGCTCCGCCCACGATCACCCCGGTCTCCACGGTGGGCGCGCTGCCCAGCCGTAGCCAGTTGGCGGGCGGCGGCTCGGGCGGCACGACGATCGTGCTGGAGGAGGGCGCGGTGGTCGTCCACAGTCGGGCCAGCGATCCTACGATCGTGGCTGAGCAGGTCGTGGACCGCGTCATCGTCGCCCTGGACGAGCGCGAGCGCGACCGGGCCTACTAGGAGGCGACGTGTACCGGGGCTACCTGGAACTGGCGGGCATCGAGGTCATCAACGCGATGCGCACGTACGCCTACGCGCGCAACGCCGGGGTGCGGGTCGAGAACGTCTACGACGCGCCGGACCTCCCGGCGCTGCTGCTGCACGACGAGTACCGCACCCCAGCGCTGGACGGCGCGCCCTGGTACAACGCGCACGTCCCGGACAGCAACAACTTCTTCGGGTGGATGCCGACCGCGCTGACCGGGTTCGACGACGACACCACGCAGGCGACGGCGACGGAACTCGTCAGCGACGGCGGCGTCTCCTCGATCGAGCGGCAGACGTCCCGCGAGATGCGCGTGAAGGGCGTGCTGGTCGCCAAGGACGAGCACGCCCTGGAGTACGGCCTGTCGTGGCTGCGGGGGGTGTTCGCCTCGGCGAACCTGCGCGCCGGGTACGAGTGCATGGGGGAAACCCTGACGTTCCTCGCGTCGACGCCGGAGGTGTGCGACGAGGCGATCCCGCCGCTGGAGCCCGCAGGCCCGGACACGCCGTACCACGAGTGCCTGGTGGGGTACCTGCGGCAGTTCCACCGGGTGACCACCCTCCAGGGCGTGAAGGTGGTGAAGGAGTTCCCGCGCGACGCCTGCCCGCGGCTGGTCGAGGTCGAGGTCGTGCTCTCGGCGGGGGTGCCGCACATCTACACCTGGCCGATCGACGTCGGCCGGTCGCAGTTGGAGCCGACCCTCACGGTCGAGAACCTCGTCCCGAACCCGGCCCCGCAGGCCGGGTCGACGTACGGCTACACCGCCGCCCCGGACGTGACCCTCACCGCGGCGGCGGACGCCGGGTGGCCGACGAACACCTCGCTGACCGCGGAGTACAGCGGCACCCACAACGGGCAGGAGGTGTGGGTGCAGTCGGCGGTCCTGCCGGGGATCGCGCCGGGCGAGGCGCACACGATCCTGTTCCACGCCGACACCACCCCGGCTGCCAGCGGCACGCCGGGTGTGCTCTCGCGCCGGGTGCAGGTGCTCTACAAGTCCGGCGGCGTCTCGCAGACGGTCATCACCTCCCCGGTGCTGCTGCCCTCCACGGGGGAGGCCGACATCCGGTGGGAGTTCACCCTGCCGGTGACCGCCACCGAGGCTGTCGTCCGCATCCACGCCCACACCGACCGGGTCAAGATCGGCGGGCTGCTGGTGGCGCGCTCGGGCACCCTCGGCGACGCTGGCTTCTTCTACGGCGGCACCGCCGACGACGGGCACTGGACGTACGAGTGGGAGGGCACGCCACACCAGTCGAAGTCCCTCGCGTACTACAACCCGTCGCCCCCGTTCACCATCCCCAACGTCGTCTGCGACCCTGACGTCGACCCCGTGGTGCTGCGCCGCAACGGGGCGCGCATCCCCGGCCCGGACGTCAGCAGCACCCTGGGGTGGCTGAACGCGGCCTCGGCACCGACCCGCTTCAACGTGGCCCGCGTCTCCTCGGGCACCCTGGCGGCCGACGCGAACGGTTACGCCTCGACGCAGGCGATGCGCTCGACCCGCACCTCCACCTCCCCCGACGCCCTGATCCTGAGCATGAGGGGCGTCGGTGGGAACGTCGAGGTCGAGCCGCAGCAGCAGACGTACTACTCGGTGTGGGCGATGTCGACGCAGGCTGGCGCGATCGTCAGCGGCACGGTGGGTTTCTACCCGGCGTCGGGCACCGGCAACATCGGCAGCACCACCCTGGCGAACCGGACGCTCCCCGCGGCGAACACGTGGTACCGGCTGGACTGGACCTTCACGCCGCCGGTGGGGTGCTACATCTTGAAGGTGGACATGACTGTCAGGGTCGCGTCGGGCAACGCCCCGAGCGGCAGCCAGGCGTTCCTCTCGTCCGTCCTCGCGGGGCCGACCACCCAGGACAACACGACGTACTTCGACGGCTCGACGCCGCAGGACGCGACCTACACCTACCGCTGGGAGGGTGCGCTCTACGAGTCGCCGTCGGTGGCGCACGCGCAGTCGTCCGACCCGCTGCGCGACCCGGACTGCGCCTTCATCCCGCTGCCCCCGCAGCCGCCGATCGTCATGGACGAGTGCCTGGAGTCCCCCGAGGATTGGGTGCGCTACAGCGTGCCGATCCCGGACGACATCCCCGGGTACGCCCTGGTGCCGCTGCTCGAACTGTCCTCGGGTGCGGACGCGGTCCGGCAGGTGCGTCTCCGCCTGTACCCGGCCCCGGAGAGCGGCGGCGCGCAGGCCATCGAGGAGTGCGCCTACATCGGCGAGTGGGTCGTTGCGTACGTGCCGCCCGGCTCGACGCTGGTGATCGACAGCCGCACCCGCACGGCGTACGTGGACTTCGGGTCGGACCGCCGCTCGGCGCTGCACCTGCTCCGCGGCTCGGACGGGAAGCCGTTCGTGTGGCCGGTCGCGGAGGGCGGGCGTCCCTACTACCTGACGGCCGACTTCGTCCCGGCCTCTGACGACACCTCGGTGCGCGTGTTCGTCGCGGGGAGGACCTGATGGCTCTCGGGCGCGAGGAGCACTCGGTCGCGCTCGCCGACCGGGGCGGCACCCGGATGCTGGGCTTCCTCGACAGCATCTCGCGCGTGAAGTGGAACCGCATCCGCGACGACATCTCCGAGGCTGAGGTCATCATCGAGCGGCCCAGCGATGAGTGCATCGAGATTCTGCGGGAAATCGGCACGAGCCGCACCGAGATGGTCATCTTCCGGGGCGGCTCCCGCGTGTGGGAGGGGCCGATCACGCTGGACCGGCGCACCCGCGACCGCGTGGTGCTCCAGGCGAAGGACGTGATGCACCACGTCTACCGCACGGTGATGAAGAACGGGTACAGCAACGCCCACCCGAACACGAGCACGGTCGTGCAGCGGGTCGCCCACATCATCACCCAGGAGATGGCCCGCAAGGAGGCGCTGGTCCCGCCGCACAACATCCTCCCGCACCTGACGGTGATCGAGGGGGACGAGGGTGCGCGCACCGCCGCGGTGACGAAGCCGTTCGAGATGACCCTGTTCAACCACATCGACAACCTCGCGGCCCGCGCCGGGCTGGAGTACACCACGGTGGGGCGGCGGATCATCCTGTTCGACGGCTCGGCCCTGATCGGGCAGACCCCGCCCGTCACGCAGGACGACATCTTCGGCGAACTGATCGTGACCGAGTACGGGATGGAGGCCGGCACGTACGCCGTGGTGACCGACGGCGAGGGTCAGGCGGGCGAGGTCGGTGGGCACGACGGCTACTACGGGCTCATCGAGTTGCTCGACAACGCCTACGGCGAGGAGGCCCCCGACGACGACCCGCCGGACGTGAACATCGCGGAGTTGCGCTCGCAGGCGCGGCGCAACCTCGCGGGGCGCAACCCGGCCCCGATCACGGTGCGGATGCCCGACGGCACGACCCTGAACCCCGATGGGGTGTTCGAGATGGAGCATCTCGTGCCGGGGGTGTGGGTGCCGCTCTACGCGAAGGTGCCCGGTCGTGAGATTGCGCAGATGATGCGGCTGGACGAGGTGCGCTTCGAGTACACCCCGCAGGGCGAGTCGGTGGCGATCACGCTGTCGCCGCGGCCGTCGGCTGGTGGCGGGACGATCATCGTCGAGGAGGAGTAGCCTCCGCAGGATCGTGCGGCTCAGCGGCTACCATGCACCCAGGAACGGTGCGCGTCGTAGACGGCCCCTCGGTTCGCCGACCCTCTGGAGTCTGACATGGCCCGCTCCTGCAACTGCACCGACTCGTGCTCGTGCGTCATCCTCGCGGGACCGAACGTCGCCGTCACGGGGACCGGCACCCAGGCGAACCCCTACGTCGTCTCGGCCGAGTCGCTGCGCACCCTGATCGAGGTGGGGGACTCCCCATCGCTGGACCTGACCCTCACGGGCGACGGCACGGACGTCGACCCCTACGTCATCTCGGGCGTCGTCACGATCGCGCTCCAGGGCCTCAGCGACGTCGAGAGTGGCACCCCTGACACCGGCGACGTCCCGACGTGGGACGGCACGCAGTGGACCTACTCCCCGCCGTCGGTGCCGCCCGGCCAGGTGACGGCTGGCGACGGCCTGGCTGGCGACGGCTCGATCCCGAACCCGCTGCGTGTGCGCACCTCCGGCGAGTGGGGCACTGCGCCGCTGGACACCGGCAACCAGGACGACGGCCTGCTGGTCTACCTCGACTCCACCGGCGCGCTGCGCGCCCAGCAGCCTCCCCCGGTCCAGTGGAGCGCGATCCAGGGCATCCCTGCGGGCGTCGGCCGAGTCATCTGGGTCTCGACCAACTCGCCCACCTCCGGCGACGGCGCGAACGGCGACGTCTGGATCGAATACTGACATGGCGGTCACCTGGGGGTCCGGCAGTGGGTCGAGTAACCCTCATTACGTAGGCATCGACTACTCGATCAACTCTGCGCGCACGCAGATCACGTGGGCGTTCTACGTGCGCGCCACCTACCCGGTCTCGGACAACCAGACACTGACGCTGACGGGTGCGCTCAGCGGATCGTACAACTACTTCAAGGACGGCCCCGCTCAGCAGCACATCGTCACCCGCACGCAGAACGTCTCCCCGGGCCAGACCACCTCCGTAGGTGCCAAGGTCTCGGGCGTGTACAACGGGGGCACCCCGTCGCACTCGCGCAGCGTCACGGTCCCCCCTGTGGTTCCGAGCGCACCGGGCACGGCATCGGTGACGTCGCTGGGGTCGACGTCGGCGTCGGTGACGTGGAATGCGCCGTCGAACAACGGCGGCTCCCCGATCATCGAGTACCAGCACCAGCGGGCTCGCAACTCGTCCTTCACGTCCGGCGCTGTGGCCTACACGCAGACGAGCCGGTCCAAGACCCATACGGGCCTGGACCCCGGCACGACGTACTACGTGCGCACGCGGGCTCGGAACAGCGCCGGGTGGAGCGGCTGGTCGGGCACGAGGTCTTTCACCACCGACCCGCTGCCGCCGCTCGCACCGGGCGGCACGTCGGTGTCTCTGGTCGGCAACCAGCCCCGCATGGAGTGGAGCGCTGCGGCGACCCGCGGCACCCCTGTCACGGGCTACCAGTTGCAGCGTGCCTACAACTCGTCCTTCACCAGCGGTGTTGCGACGTCGGCCACGCTGGCGGCGAGCGCCCGCAGTTACACCTTCACCGGCACGTTGACGCCCGGCAGTACCGTCTACATGCGGGTGCGGGCGAACTCGGCCGCTGGCTGGGGCGCGTGGTCCACCGTGCGGTCGGTGCTCATCCCTGGCGGCGTGTGGGCGAAGGTGTCGGGGTCGTGGCGGCGCGGCGAGACGGTGTGGGTGAAGGTCAGCGGGTCGTGGCGGCAGGGCCGCGTCTACGTGAAGGTCGGCGGATCATGGAGAGGGTGAGCAGGGTGACCGAGAAGTACAACCTGGGCGAGGTTGATACGGAGGACCTCAACACGGAGGTGCTCGACGCAGAGGGCGTCGAGCAGCACGAGCAGCACGTCCACGACCAGCCGCCGGCGGGCTTCGAGCCCGACTCGGACGCGCTCGCGGACCCCGACGAGCCGGAGGAGTGGCAGGGATGATGGTCTCGCCCGTCAAGGGCTATCTCAGCAGCGGGTACGGCACCCGGAACGGCGTCAAGCACGCCGGGGTGGACATCGCCACCGGCGGTGTCGCTGCGCCCGTCTACGCGGCGTTCGGCGGCACCCTGAGCAACATCGTCCGGGGCCGCAAGCGGTACCAGCCTGCCAGCCAGGGGCCGGTGGTGGCCCCGGGGCGCTCCGGCGACGGCGGTCAGGTGCGCAACCCGGACGGGGAGCGCCAGGTCTACATCCATGTCCGCTTCCTGGAGAAGTGGAAGAACGGCGACCGCGTGGAGGCCGGTGACCTGCTCGGGTACGTGAACCTCTCGGGCAACACCAGCGGCTACCACCTGCACTTCGAGTGCTGGAACAAGAACGGGGTCACCCGGAACCCGCTGATCGACTTCCGCGCGTTCGGCCTGGCGGTCGGCGAGACCCCGCGGCCCCCGAAGAAGGACACCGCCCCGGCGAAGCCGAAGCCGACGACGCCGAGCAAGCCGAAGGGCTACAGCAAGGCGGTCGAGGACTGGCAGCGCCGCCTCAACTACTACGCGAAGGCCGGGCTCTACGTCGACGGCGTCGAGGGCACCGTGTCGAAGCGGTGGCGGGCGTGGGTGCGGGAGGCGCAGGCTGCGCTCAACAACTACAACGGGGTCCGGGGGAAGGTCGTCATCGACGGCGACTACGGCCCGAAGTTCCGCGATCAGGTCAAGACTGTGCAGCGCCGCAACGGCCTGTACCCGGACGGGGTCATCGGTCCGGTCATGATCGCCTGGATGCGGCGGCAGGGCAGTCGCATCAGCAACAGGCCCAGCAACCGGCCCTGAGACGGAGAACCATCATGGTCGCCATCGACATCGACATCATCACGGTCATCAACTGGCTGGTCGCGTTCGGCATCCCGCTGCTCGTGGGGCTGATCGGCCGGAAGGTCAAGGAGAGCCTCGGCCGGGTCATCCTGCTGCTCGTGCTCAACGCCGTGCAGACCGGGCTCGGCGAACTCGTGCGCGCCATGCAGGAGGGCACCACGTGGTCCTTCGGCACCTGGCTGTTCACGCTGCTCGGGGCCATCGCGCTGTCCACCGGCTCCTACACCGGCATCTGGAAGCCGACGGGCGCTGCCGCTGCCGCACAGGGCAAGACCGGCCGAGACTCGGTACCTGACGCCGCGTGAACACCCGTTACGAACGTCCGATCCGCGACCGCCCGTTGGAGGTGGCCGCGGGTCTGATGTTCATGGCAGCCGGGATCATCATGCTCGCGAGCATGATCTTCACCGGCTCGCCGAACTTCGCCCCGCGCTACCTGCGGGAGGCGGCCGACTGGATCGTGGTGCTCTACGCCACGCTCGCGCTGGCCGGGGGGCTGCTGATCCTCCACGGCCTGCGCGGGCAGGCGTACGGCGACTCGTTCATCGGGCGCTGGGAGGAGGCCATCGGCCACATCCTCATCGCTGGCATCGGGGCGACGTACGCCTGGGACCTCACCCTGGGGGGCTTCTCGGCTCCAGGGAACACGTTGCTGCTGGCGTTCCTGTTCGGGCTCATGACCGGCTCCACGGTGCGAGCGGTCGTGCAGATCAGGCGGAACTTCCTTGCGGCGCGCGTGCTGTCTGAGGTCGTGGCTGAGCAGGAGAACGGAGACCACGGGCCGCGGAACGCCTGACGGGGGAGCATGGACAGCGGAGTGGTCATCGGAGTCCTTGGACTCCTGCTGGGGTCTGGCGGCATCGCCAGTTTCTTCGTCGCGCGCGCACAGGCGAGGAAGGTGCACGCGGAGGCCGAGAAGGTCGAGGTCGACACCGACGTCGTCGAGCAGAAGGTCCGGCCTGAAATCGACGCGATCGTGGCGGACACGCTCGGCAAGACGGCGACGACGCTCTCGACGGAGAACCAGCGGCTCGTGAAGCGGCTGGTTGATGCTGACGCCACGATCGAGCAGCAGGCCCGCACGATCCGCGAGCAGGCCGTCACGATCGACAAGCAGAACGACACGATCACGGACTACCGCCGACAGGTGTCCGAGTTGACTCGGAAGTTGGCCGCGGCGGAGTCGATGCTCAACGACGTGCGCAACCAACTCACGGCGCTCCAGCGGATGTACCCGGACCCTCCGGCGGCGACGGTCTGAGGGCATACGAAAGCCCCCCACCAGCGGTGCTGATGGGGGGCTTCGTAGTCGCCACGGTGGTGACTACGTCGTGGACGGGACGGTGGGTGTGGCGGTGAACTCGACCTCGAAGGTCGCGTCCAGGAGGGTGACCTCACCGGCGTTGTCGATGACCTCCACCTCGTCCGGGCGGGCGACCCCGACGGTCAGCCTGTAGGGGGTCGTGCCGAAGAACTTGTCGGCGAGCAGGAAAGCCTTCTCGACGCAGGAGACGAGGTTGGGGCCGCTTGTGACGAACCGCAGGCCCTCGCGGGTCAGTTGGAAGGGTCGGTCTGCGGACATGTGTCCTCCTTCGGGCGACCGCGGGTGATGACCGAGTGCTGGGTCGCCTTCATGTGGCGCTCGATCTGTGTCTCCACGCCGGCGCGGGCGCGGGGGTCCGGCTGCCAGTCGCAGCCGTCGCAGGTGTGGGTGTAGATGACCTCGATCATCCGAGCAGCGACTCCGAGTAGACCTTCACCGCCAGCCCGGCCTCCCGCGCTCGGCGCATCGCGTCGACGGTGTCGTGCGACCAGTGCGCCGCCTTGCCCCGGCACACGGGCTTCGTGCACGGCCCGGGGAACGCGAGCACGAGGTCCGGCCGCTGGTCGATCATGCGCTGGTTGCGGCGGGGCTCGGCCGCGCGGCCGAGGCCGTTCCAGTCGGCCACGTAGACCTCGGTCTGATCCGGGGGCCAGTGCTTGCGCACGATCGCGTCGACCCCGGTGGGGCAGTCGCCGACGAGGATCGTGGCGTCGGCGGGCACGTGGCGCGCGAGCGCGTCGAGCACGGTTGCCGTGTCGGTCATCCGGCGGTAGCCGGTCACCATCACCTTCATGTTGCTGTCCCTTCGTTGGTGGTGCTCATCGCCCGGCGCGGACCCGTCCGAGGCCGTGGGTGGCGGCGAAGTCCATCGCGTGCGCCGCGCACATCCGCACCTGGGTCGGCCACCCTGGGAGCCAGGCGACGTGCGAGGTGCGGTTCGGCGCGGCCACCGGCCGCGTCTTGGTGACGTGCATCTCGTCGATGCACAGGCCGCACATGGGCGGGTCGGCGAGGCGCTCCTGGCGGACGAACCCGCCCTTGGGGGCCTTCACCTTCCGCGTCGGGGGGCGCTGCGGCTGCTCGGGCAGCCTGAGGTCGAGCGGGTCCTGCTCCCACGGTCCGCTCATGCCCGCATCCACATCGTGCGACCTCCCGTCGTTGCGTCCAGGAGGAGGCCGCTGGTCATGCCGATGGAGGCGACTGCGTCGTCAGGGTCGGCCACGTCGGTGTAGGCCGCGACCATGAAGTCGCCTGGCTCGTCGTCGGTGCCGGGAATCTCCTCCGGCACCTCCACCAGGATGTAGTGGTGGCCGGGTCGGAGCCGTCCGAGCGCCTCCTCGACGGGGGTGTTGGAGACGATCTGGACGGTGATCGTGGGCTGGGTCATGCGGTGCGATCCTCTCGGTTGTTCCGCTTGCGTAGGCGGGTGATGCTGAGCCGGTCGTGCGCGGCTCGGGTGGAGGCGGCGACGTGGGTCTCCGCCTGGTGGACCCACCGGACGGCGTACTCGCCGGTGGACCCGGAGACCCCGAGGAGCGTGCGGCGTGCGCTGGCCTTGCGCAGCGCCGCGGTCTTCTCGTCCTCGCGGGCCTCGATGTACTCCTTCACGGCCACGAGGGCCTCGGAGTCGGTGATGAGCCCGCCTTCGGCCTTGTTGTCCAGCGCTCGGCAGGACAGGAAGTACGGGCACCACCCCTCGCAGAACTCGACCGAGGGGTCCTTGGACGCCTCCTCCTGGTTCAGCACGGCGTAGATGACGTCGTCGAGCCAGTCGGCGGCTGCGCGCACGACGTCCATGCTGAACGGCTCCAGGTCGACGTGCGGCATCTCGACTTCGCCGGTGCGGTCGATGAACACGTTGCCGACGACGCCGCCCTCCTCGCGGAGGATGCCCGCCTGGACGGCCCCGAGGAAGTAGAGGTGCCGCTGGAACTGGTACGACTGCTTCACCGGCGACCGGGCCACCGTGGGCAGATTCCCGGGGGCCTTGAAGTCGAGCAGCATGTTCCACTCGGGGATGATCGCGTCGCTGTGTCCGACGACGCGGCGCTCGGGGTTGCCGTTCACGCTGGGCAGGGTGATGAGGAGTTCCTGCTGCGTGATCCACCCTTCGGCCTTGGCGAGCGCGGCCTCGGCGTGGTCCCCGATCGCGGTGCCGATGAAGGAGGGGAGGTAGTGCTCCTCCTCCTCGTCGAACGGCATTTGGAGGACCATGCGCCGGGCTTTCTCGCGGCATAGGCCGATGTCGCTGACGCCTAGCCGGAAGTCCTTCGACTGGAGGGACCGCTCCGACTGGTGCGCGGCGGCGTAGAGGGCGTCACGGACGACGAGAGCGACCTGCTCGGCCGTGACGGCGGGGGCCTCACTCGTCACCTGAGCCCTCCTCAGGGTCGACCGGGGGCTCCTCGGCGGCGGGGTGCCAGTGCTCCATCTCGTAGGGCTGCATCTTGACGCCGTCGTCGTCGAGGTAGTCGCCCTCGTAGGCGATCACGACGGGCGGGCGTCCGGCGATGCGCGTCTCGGCGAGCGCGAGCGCGCCGGCCTCGAACACGAGCGAGACGGGACGCGCCCCCATCTCGGGGGTCGCGAGGTACTCGGCGATGCTGAGGATGTTGTCGCGGGTGACCTGGACGATGCGCTTGGTCATGATGCGCTCGTGCAGGCCGAACATGGTGTGCAGGTCGTCGTAGCGGCTCACGGTTCCTCCTGGTGGGTGGTGCTGGTGGCATCATCTTGGACCGGGCGGGGTGCCACGGTGGTTGCGCCCACGCCGAGCCGTCGGAGCCCTTCTTCGATGCGGTCGGCGCGATCCCTGAGCCAGACGGCGAACATGGGGCGAGAAGGGCTGCTCGGCAGGGCGGCCCCACTGAACGGCTCGGCCAGGTCGGCTGCCTGTCGTAGCGCCGAGACCGCACCCTCCGCCTGCACCTGGCGGTCGTGGGCGGCGAGCCAGCGGTTGAACGACTCGCTAGCCTCTACGAGGTCGTAGGCGGTCGGCTGGTCGTGGGAGGTGTGAGCGACCCACGCCTCCAGCACCTCGTACTTCGTCGGCGTGTACTCACTCATCGCCCGCCTCCTTCCAGCGCGGCGCGGAGAGGCCCGAGAACCTCGGTGTCCACGTCCAGCACCACGCGATCCGGGAACGGCCCACTGGCCGCGCCTCGGCGGCTCCACTCGTCCGCCAACGCCCGCACCCGCTCGATCACCACGTCCCGCTGGCGCACCTGCTCACCGAGTCGAGTGTTCGCCTCGTCCACGCGCAAGCACTCGGCCTCCAACTCGTCCCGCTCCTTGAATACGGCCTCGTAGTCGCGCATGAGTCGCCGCCAGTGCTCGCGGTAGGTGTCCCGCGCAGCCTGCAACTCGCGCACCGAGCGCTGCAACTCGCGAACCCGCTCGATCAGCGCCTCCCGGCTGGTGTCGTCAGCGGTCATCGTCGGTCCCACCACCCTTCTCGCTCGTGCTGCCGCACCCACGGCGGCTCGTAGTCCCTGACTTCCTCCCGGAACGCTTGCGTGTACCCCTGCGGAGCACGGCACACCTCGCATGACCCGGAGGCGCAGCACTCGCTCATCGCTTCCAACTCCTCTCGTCTTCCATCGAGTCGGCGGTTGCACGACACCGCACGCGCCAGGCGTCCCACTCGCGACGACCCCAGAGGATCACGGGCAGCCCGGCCGGGCCACCGAGGGTCGGGCGGGTCTCCGGCGGCGGACTGCCATAGGCGCGCCACAGCGGCGCGTGCGGCCCATACTGGTCTCCGCCGATAACGTCGCGCTTGCCGCAGTGGGAGCAGGCGACGTAGGCCCCGTGCCAGATCGCGTCATGGACCTTCGTCCAGGCGTGGCGGCCACGGAGGCATCGCCCCTCCTGCCGCCAGCGCTTCAACCGCACGAGCGCCCTCATCGTGAACCTCCTGGTTCCGAATCGCCCGGTTGCGGATCGGCCTCGCGCCAGTCGTAGGTGTAGGTCTCGACATAGAGCGCCGTGAACTTCTTCATGACCACCGGGCCGTCGTGGCGGTCGCGGTGCATCGAGCGGTGCCGTGCCACGCCGTGCGACTTCAGCGGCTTCGCACAGGTCTCGCACTGCCAGGTCATCGCCGCTCCCTCGCTTGGTCGCGGACCTCCTGCCAGCCGCGCTCGTACCCCAGGCCCCAATCCGCGTGATCGAGGGTGCCGGGCTCGTACGGGTTGCGGGTGCGCACGAGCCGGTAGTTCGCGCGGTAGCCGTTGTGGCGGCGTTCCTCCACGATGTCGAGCCAGATCGAGCAGTCGTCGGCACCGGCGACGTTGCCCTCCTCCCACGCGGCGCTGCGGACCTCGGCCATGAGGGTCACTGGTCCTCCACCGGGGTGCCGCCGAGGGCGCGGCTGACGAGAGCCTCGGCAACCTCGGCCGTGGGCGCGGCCTGCTGGGACTGCATCTTCCGCTCCAGGGCGAGGAGCACCCGCTGCCCCTCGTCCTCGCTGATGGCGTCGAGGCCGCTCACGGCGCGCCCCGTGTACCTGCGCAGGCCGGAGGCGCGCTGCGCGTCGCTGAGCATGAGGTCTCCAAAGAGAGCCTCGATCGCGCCGCGAGTCTCGGCCGTCAGGGGCGGGCCGGAGGGCGCTGCGGGCGGCGGCGGCGTGCCGCCCCACGTCTCGGTGCCGCCGCGCTGGTGGACCTCCATGTCGGGGTCGGGCTCGTCGGTGGGGAGCGTGAGCGCCTGGAGCAGGAACGTGCGGTAGGCGACGCTCATCGCCTTGCTGACGGCCTTGTCGCCGGAGTCCGCGGCCTGGCCGTAGGCGCTGCCGGTGAATGCGGACCCGTCCTCGGCCATGACGGTGTACTCGACGTGCACGATGACGCCCTGCATCACGGCACCCTTCGCGGTCTCGTACCGCTCGGTGGTGATGTCGGTGACGTTCGGCAGGATCATGACGCCGTGCTCGCGCAGCGCCGGGCCGACGGCGTTCATCACGGCGTCGATGCCGCGGAAGTTGAACCCCTGTTGCGGGTTGCGCTGGTTCTTGCCGAGGCCGAGCACGGTGCGCATCACCTCGACCCAGCGGCGGTGCACGAGGCCGGTGTCGTCGGTGGGGGGCTCGGTGGTGTTCGTGGTGTTCTCGGCCATGTCGAGTTCTCCGTTCAGGTAGGTGTCCCACCCCATGAGGGCGGTGATGGTGTCTCGGGCTTCCTGGCTGCTGGGCCAGTGGTGGCGGGATCGTGGGCGGCTGACAGCCTCCATCTTACTACATCTCCCTCCATTCGTCCAGGCGTACGAATGGCCGCGCCCCCGCACCATAGGGGGGTCGGTGCGGGGGCGCGGCGGTCTCGTGGAGGGTCAGCCCTCCGTGATCAGGCGACGGCGAGCCAGGCCGATGCCGACACCGCCGAGCAGGAGCCCGGCCGCGATCATGGACAGCGGCCGGACCGAGCCCTCCGGGCCGGTGAAGGCCAGGGTCTCGACCTCGCGGTCGGTCGCGTCCGGCACCTGGCGAGGCTCCGGCTTCACCGGGGTCTCGCTCGGCTCCTCCGTGGGCTCCTCGGGCTCGGCCGGGACGGTCGGCTCCTCGGTCGGCTCCTCGGGGGTCGTCGGCTCCTCAGCGGGCGGGCACTCGACCGGCTCGGCCACGACGACGCGCTGGTAGATGCGCTCGATGTGGCTCTCCTCCTCCACGAGGAGCACCTCGCGCTGGTCCTTCACCTTCCAGCCGTCGCCGGTCGGCACCTCGGTCATCCACGTGGCCGGGATGTGCTTGGCGAACTTGTACTCCTGGTGCGACTCCTCGGGGATGGCCGGGACGTGGCGAGCGAACTTGTACTCCCAATGGCCCTGCTCCTCGACGGCGGGCACGTAGTCGGGGTTGTCGACCTCGATGGTCGGCTCGCCCTGCGCCGGGTGCTCGATCGTCTCGGTCCAGGCGTCCTTGACCTTCTCCTTCTTGGTGTGCTGGGTGCGCTCGTAGTACGTCACGCCCTTGCCCGGCTTCTTGTTGTAGCCGTTGCCGTCCGAGTCGACGTACTTCCAGGTGTCGTTGTCGAGCCAGATGAAGCCGTGCCCGCCGTGCTTGGTGTACTTCCACAGGGTCTTGTACTCGGCGGGGTGCTCGATCGTCTCCGTCCAGCCCGGCGCGTAGTCCGGGTTCGGGATCACGATGGTGGGGGTGCCCTGCGCGGGCTGAGCCTCGACGTCGACGACCCAGCGCTCAGCGATCTGCTTCCAGCCGTCGCCGGGCGACTCGGTGACCCAGCCGGTCTGCTCGTACTCGCCGGGCACGTACTCCTGGTCGATGACCGTGCGCTCGGCGATCTGGACCCAGCCCTCACCCTCCGGCGTGGTGAGCACCCAGCCGGTCTGCTGGTAGAAGGCCACGAGGTACTCGGTGCCGTACTCCGCCTCCCGGTCGATGACGGTCCGCTCGTCGACGACCTCCCAGCCGTCGCCCTCGGGGGCCTCGGTCAGCCAGTCGGTGGTCTCGGTGGTGGCGCTGCCCTCGCTCGGCACACACACCTCGCCGTCGGCCCACGCCGGCGCGGTCGTGGCGAGCGCGAGCCCGCCGCTCAGCAGCAGCGCCCCTACGGCGCTCGCTGCGGTCTTCCTGTTCCTCATGCAGGTGTCCCTTCGGTCTCGGAAGTCGCCACGGTGGCGACTTCGCGCTGGGTTGTTGCCTGCCGGATCACATCATCCGCCAGGCGGGAGAGTCGCGCCATGCGCGCGACGTTCAGGGTTGCGATCGGCTCGACCGCGAGCAGCGCGCCGACCTCCATGCATCGCAGCATGTAGTCGGTCATCGGCTCCCCGTTGATCGGCTCGATCAGGTACCTCGACCCGCGCATCCTCACGGACTCGCGGATCAGGTCGAGGTCGGTGCTGGTGTCGGTCATGCCGCGTCCTGCGCCTTCGCGAAGATGGTGTAGGTCCTGCTGTCCGGGTCGAGCCGCTGGCTGGCCTTGATGCCGTCGTGGTAGCGGAGCGACTGCCGGACGCTGGAGGCGCGGTTGAGGGTGGCACCCTCCTCGACCACGTACCACTCTTCGGGGTGGGCGCGCAGTTCGGCCACGACCTCCTTCCAGTTCCGGCGTACGCCGGGGAGGGAGTCGTTGGTGAGCCGCTTGTACTCCACGGGCCGTCCTCTCGTCTTCGTCCAGTTTCGTGCAGGTTTCATCACTTTACACCCCCTCCCCCGTCTTAGGCAGCATCACCGGCTGAGACGTTCCGTCGCAGCGCAGCGTCACCCACCCCATGAACCCCTTCACGGCGACCCGGCCCGGCTCCACCGTGTCCCTCGGGACGATCAGCCCGAGGTCGCGGGCGTCCGCCGGTCGGGCGTGCACGGCGTCGTGGCACGCCCGACACAGCGTGATGCCGTTGCACGGGCAGTGCGTGTGGTCGTCGCGCACCCGACGCGAGCGGCGGTGGTGCCAGTCGGTGCCGTGCAGCCCGCACCGGAAGCACGACCCACGGTCCCGCGCCGCGAGCATCTCGCGCGAGCGGGTCGGGATCGGGTTGCCCTTCTGCGGTCGCGCCCTCACGAGTCGACCTCCAGCGCGGGGTGCAGGTCACGGCGCAGCATCGACCTGCTCCACTTCGTCCATCGCGGCCTGGAGCAGTGCGATGGAGACGACCTTGCGCCACTGCCGGAGCGTGGTGACGTCGTGCCCGGTCTCCGTGTCTGCGATGCGGTCGCCGTTGATGACCAGACCCTCCCCCTGCGCCGTGAGCACGATGACGACGGGAGCCCGGTCCAAGATGACCAACTTGTCGTCGAGGAACTCGTCAGTGGCGACGGCGTCAGCGAGAGCCTCCTTGACCCACTCGGGGACGGCGGCGTTGTCCTGGATGTAGTGGAGCGCTTCCCGCGCCGTCGGCTCAGTCATCGCCCTCACCGGCCTCCGGGGCTGGGTAGAACGCGGGGTACATGCGGTGCATGTTGTCCTGCGCCCACGACTCCTGCGCGAGCACGACCATCCACTGCGGGTCGGTCGTCTCGACGAACTCCACGCGCGAGGTGTTCGTGGCCTCGTCGTAGGTGACGTCGACGGCGCGCATGATCGAGCGCTCGCCGTAGGTGTACCCGGCGATGTACTCGGTGTCGCGGATGTCGCCGGGGTAGTTGGCGAACCCGCGCCGGGCGTTGGGGTCGGCGTCCTGTTCGGGGAGCGTGGTCATGGCTGATCCTTCCGAGGTTCGGTGAGTCGGTCGTCGAGGACCGCGGTGAGCGCTTCGCGGAGGCCGTTCGGCAGGTGGCCCTCGTGCAGCGCGGTGGCGAGCGCGTCCTCCAGGCTGGTGATGCGCTCGCGGAGCGCCTGCCTGGACTGGAGGCGGCGGTAGGGGCTGGTCGGCAGAGCGCCCACGTGCTCGGGGAGCACGTAGACGTGCGAGCGGTTCCGCTTGAGCGCGAGCCGCTCCACTCGCCCCGCCTGGTGCAGGGTGGAGAGCACCTGCGAGGCGGTGCCGTGCCCGACGTCGAGGCGGCGCTGGAGTTCCGCCTGAGTGATGCCGGTGCTGCCCAGCGCGCCCAGCAGGCTGACGGTCCGCTGCTGGTAGTTGCCGGTGAGCCCGTGGCCGTCGAGGTAGCGCACGCGCTCCTCGCTCGCCTCCGAGCCGCTGTGCCCGCTGGTGCCGTCGGCGTACCTGTAGGTCATGCCTCCCACACCTCCACGCTGATCTTCGTCATGCTGTGCTGTCCCTTCGTGATGCCTCGATGAGGCGGATGTACTTCGGATCGGAGGAGCGACAGTCCTTGCAGACGGGGGTCGCCGCCCCGGTGTTGCGGGCCATCTTGATTCCGCAGCGGGCGCAGTTGCGCTGACGCCCGTAACCCTTCGTGCCCTGCGGGATGGTGTGCACCCCGACGTAGGAGGCGCGGTGCGTCATGAGTCGGCGTCGAGCGGGACGAGGCCGCCCCCCTCGATGAGGTCGGCGATCTGCTCGAAGGACCATCTTTCCTCGTCGTTGAGCATCGCGAGCGAGGCCCCGGCGATCGGGACCGCCGTCGGGCGAACCTTGCCCTCGCCGCCGTGCCCGCCGTCGATCCCGGCCCACTCGTACACGCGCCGGTTCGGGTAGGTCACCATCCCGTCGTACTCGACGAAGCGGAGGAATGCGGTCCCCTCCCGGCCGTGGCCGGGGTTGCTGCGCGTCTCCACGACGCCGGCGCGGTAGGCGAGTTCGCAGAGCACGCCCAGGCAGCAGTAGCGCGCCCGCCCGTCGGTGACGTCTTCGCTGGCGAGGCGGGCGGTGCCCTGCTCGAACTCGCCGGAGCGCAGGGCCTTCACCCATGCGGCCTGCACCTCGGCGGGTGTGCTGTCAGGACTGAGGTCTGTCATGTTCTGTCCCTTCGTAGACGGAGTCACCATCGTGGTGACTATGTGGTGTTGCCGGTGACCCGGCAGAAGGCGCAGCCGAGTTCGGCGTCGTACTGGACCCGGTGCGTGATGCAGATGGGGGACTCGGGGTCGGACTCGACGACCTGCGGCACCTCGACGGTCGCGTGCCGCCGCGCCTTGCGCTGCGCCTGCGTCGCCTCCGCAGCCTCAGACGCCTGCTGGAGGTTCATGCCGTTGAGCCACCAGTTCCCACCGTTGAACAGGACCTCGTACTCGCCCTCGTTCACGTCGCGGCCGGTCACCCGGATGATCCCCACCGGAGCGTTGCGCTCGCGGGAGAGGTTCAGCGTGAAGTCCGCCGCACCGTTGAGGCCGTTCGTGCCCGACGTCGACTCCATCCAGTCGCCGGACTCGGACTTCCTCGTGTGGTGCACGACGAGGATCGACACCCCGTCGGTGGCGAGCGACTTCAACGCCGACCCGATCCGGTAGTCGCGCTGGTACTGCGACTCGCCCTGACGGGCGTCGGGCATCACCTTGCCGAGGGTGTCGAGGATGACGACCGGCTGCTGGTCGAGCCGCGGCTGTAGCCACTGCTGGATCAGGGTGAACGTCTGCCCGGGCGGGGTCTCGATCGCGTACTGGAAGTTCTCGGGCAGCGCCTCGTCCCGCATGAGGATGCGGGTGCGGGACTGCATACGCCGGTGAGAGTCCTCCAGCGCCAGCAGCAGCACCGGCCGTGACCCGGCCAGTGGGATGCGGCCGAGCGCGCGCCGACCGATCGCGACCGACAGGGCGATGTCGAGGGTCAGCCAGGACTTGCCGACCTTCGGCGGTCCGGTGATGAGCCCGAACCCCTCGGGGATGACCTCGGGGATGACCCACACCAGCGGCCGGAAGTCCTGCTGGTCCAGCCAGGTGCCGGTGCGGATCAGGTCGAGCAGCGGGTTAGGCAGCAGGTAGGGCTCCAGGTCCTCCGCGCCGTACCCGGCGGCGAGGTGGTCGCTGGAGTCCTTGCCCACCTTGGCCCGCTTGAACACCAGGCTCGCGGCCACGCCGGTGAGGAGGTCCTGCACCTTCTGCGCCCAGGCGTCGCCGGAGTCGTCGCGGTCGACGACAGCGACGACGTTCGCCCCGGTGAGCGGGGTGAAGTCCGCCTTGTCGACGTTGCGCGCACCCTGCGGTGCCGTGGTCGCGTCGATGCCGCGCCGGACCCAGGCGTGCACGTCCGGCTCCCCCTCGACGAGGTAGATCGTGCGGCCCGCCTCGACGGCGGCGATGACCTCGGGCAGCCGGTACAGGGGTGCGACGCCCTTGGTGTCGCCGGACTGCGTGATCCGCTTCCCCGGCCTGCGGGTGACGGTGCGGACGACGGTCCCGGTGCGGTCGCGGTACGGGTAGTTCGTCGTCTGCTGGTTGAACAGGTCATCTCGGGTGAGCCCGAGCGCGCCGAGCACGTCGTCGGTGGCGCAGGCGGCGAAGCAGTGCACGAGGATGCGGTCGTCGCCGTCGGTGATGTGCAGGCTGGGCCTGCCGTCGGGGTGGGCGGGGCACTGCGCGACGACGTCGCCTGGGCGGTGCTCCTCGATGACCGAGCCGTGGTCTCGTAGCCGGGACAGGATGCGCTCGAAGGCGCTCCCTCCCCCAACCCCGGTCCCTGCGTAGAGCGGTCTCGTCACCTGCCCTCCTCTGGCTCGTACATCGCCGTCGTGACCATCTGCACCAGCACCGTGCTGAGCGCCGGTGCCACGATCTGTTCGGCTGCGGGCGTGCTCCAGCCGTCCTCGTTGATGAGGGCGTCGCGGAAGGCTCGCAGGGCCGTGCGCATCCCGCGGCTGTGCTCGACGATTTCGAGCGCGGCCACCGCGTCCTCGAACGAGGCGTTCACGGCTCCACCCGGGCGGTCTCGGTGATCCTCATGTGCTGTCCCTTCGTGGTGGCGTCGTCCAGGCTAGCCCTGCTGCTGGGGCGGCGTGGCCTCCTCGGGCTGTGGTGTGGTCACGGCCTCGTGGAGGAGGTCGTACAGGACCGGGTTGTGCAGTCGCAGCGACGTGACTGCGGCCTTGACGGTGCCGTGCTCGGATCGGAACGCGGTGTAGCGGTCGTCGCCGATGCGCTGGTGCAGCGCGTTGGTGATCGCGCTGGGGCGAATCTTGGGCATGTTGTCCTCCGGTGTGGTGGTGGGTGGGTACGCTGCTGGGGTGAGGCCCCCGCCGGGGTTGCTGTCCCTTCGTCGGCGGGGGCCTCGCTGTGTCAGCCCTCGGGCGTCTCGACCTGGAGGCGCTCGGCCAGGCCGGGGTGCTTCTCCAGGAGCGCGGCCAGCGCCTTCTCCTCGCGCTCCCGCTCGCGCTGGCGGCGACGCGCCTCGCGCTCGCGCTCCAGGGCGGCGTCGCGCTCGGCGCGCTCCTCGGGGGTGAGGCGTCGCCGCCAGGTGAGCCCGCGGGAGGCGTGCTCCTCGCGCATGTGCTCCTCGTACTCCGCGCGGTGGTTCTGGATGAGCCGGTCGAGCGCGGCCTTGCGGGCGGCGCGCTTCGCGCTCTCGTCGGCGGGGGCGTCGTTCGTGACCTTCTTCGGCATGTGTTGTCCTCTCGGTGGGGGTTGCCTCGGTACGCTGCTGCGCACGAGGGGTCTCGTTCTCGGGCTGTTGAGGCCCTCGTTCTTCGCCCGGCGGGGGCGTGATCTGTGGCTGTCGCTCCCGCCGGGCTTTCTACATTAGCCTACATCTTCCTGCGTGACCAGGGCAGAAGGAAGGCCCCCGGCTGTGTCGTCGACCGGGGGCCTTCCTGATGCGTCTCACGGTGTTGCCGGTAGTCAGTCGGCCCGTGCTACGCTCTGCGAAGTTCCATCTCGCTGAGGGCCAGCGTACACGGCCTGACCTGCTAGTCCCAGGTTGAACCCGCGTTTGAGGCGGTACTGCCGCCTACCCGGATTCGGCCCCGGGCACCCCGATCGAGGATGGACTCTCGACGACACGGGGTGTTAGGCGCGCACCCCGACGTGGACAACCACGGGGAGCCTCCCTGGGCTGAGCCAGGGCGAGCCGCTGCGGAGAAGTTGCAGCACCGGTCACCGGTGGAGGGCCACCGGGGTGAGGAGTCACCACGGTGGTGACTACGGCCGGTTCCACCTCGGGTGCAACAGATCAGCGACGGCGGTAGGGGTTCGGGGTGCGCGGCGGCGGGTCGTCGCGGGTCGCGTCGGCGACGCCGTCGCGAAACCCTGCCGAGTGCCCCGACTCCCAGGTGTTGCCGAGGTGCCGCCGCAGCACGTCGACGGCGGTGGCGTAGTCCGGGGCCGCGAGGATGCGGTCGAGGAGTTGCTCGGGGTTCGCCCGCCGCGCCCGGTGCGCGCTCACCGGTTGCCCCTGTTGACGGGGCGGAGGCCGGTCACCGCGACGGCCTGATCGCTCGCGCGGCCGCAGCCTGGCGCAGCGCCAGCCGGGGCTCGTCCTCCGTGCACACGTACCCGTCGACGTGCTGCTCGATCGCTGGCACGTAGATGCGCCGGCGCGACGCACCCTCGGGCACCTCGGCCCCGCAGAAGTAGCACGGGGTCGTCGTCGTGGTGTCACCCATCACTCATCCTCCTCGCTGAACTGGTCGATCACTCTCACGAAGCCCTCCGACGGGTCGTCGCGCGTCCACACCGCCTGCACGAACCGCAGGGAGCATGACTCCTCCCACCACGCCTGCATCAGCGTGAGGTCCGGCGGCACGAGGGTGTAGTCGCAGGCCGTGAACTCGTCCACCTGACCCTGGTCCATGACCAGGTAGACCTTGTGGCACCCGTCCCACGTCATCGCCTTCGCGATGTGCAACAGGTCAACGAGCACAGGCACCTCGCTCAGGCGGAAACCGCGCCTCATGGTGATCATGTCAGTGGTCCTCCTCGATGTACTCGGACCCGGGCGGGTCCTGGCGGGCTTCGACGACGGCTTCACGGAAAGCGAGGCTGTACTCCTCGCGGGTGCGGACCCACTCGGTGGTCTCGTTCCAGTCTTCGCGGGTGTGCCCGGCACCTGCGTCGACGGCGTGGATCACGAAGTCATCACGCTCCACGCCGTCGACGAACACGCGCACATGGACGTCGCCGTCGGGGCAGGTCACGGCGAGCACCTCGATCTGCGGGTCGGCCATCAGACGGCCCTCCGTCGCAGCGCTCGCGTGATCGCAGCACGCCGCCAGTCCAGGCGCGACAACCGCACCCCACGCTCCAGCACGTAGTCGCGCTCGTACTGGTACGTCGTCCGCTTGATCGCGAACGTGCGGCCGTCGATCGTCCGCCTGCGGGACGTGCTGCACCGGGGGCAGAGCCGCACCTGCGTGAACTCCACGACCCGGCCGCGGTTCTCGACGACGAGGTCCTCGACGAACCTCCACGAGTGACCCTCGTCCCGGCAGACGAGCGCGCCGTCCGTGAGGTCGGCCGGGTCCTTCACCGAGCCGCTCACGACTCGCCTCCGAGCCGACCGCACAGGCGCATCCGGTCCTCGTCGGACTCAGGCACCAGGCCACAGCCCTCGCACCGCACGCCCGACACGGCGGTGCGAGGGTCCGTGACCGACTGCCACGAGTGGTTGCGGACCAGCAGCACCGACCCCGCGCGGCGGATGTCCGTGCGTCCGTCGTCCAGGTGCAGGCGCACCATCTCGGCACCACTGCGGGTGGTGAACCGGTCGACGGCCGTGACGATCACGTCGCCGTCGCGGAAGCCGATGATCCCTGCACCCGCGGGGATGTCCGCCGCGAACAGCCGGGCGTACTCGCCCGACCGCACCAGCGGGTTCTTCTCCTCGCTCATGGTCTGTCCCTTCGTAGTCGTGGCTGTGTGAGGAGGTGGTGTCAGCCCGCCTTGAACCACAGCGGGCTGACACCCAGGCCGCAGGCCCGCCTGGTCAGCGGGTCTCCTCGGCGGCGTCGGCAGCGGCCAGCAGGCGGCGGGCGAGTTCGCGAGCCTCGGTGGGCGTCCAGTCGTCGCCCCAAACCCACACCTCGCCGTCGAGCCCGCTGTGAACGTCGACGCGCTCGACCCGCGCGCTCACTTGCCCGCCGCCGTGAACCACAGCGGCTCGTCGCCCCAGCCGCTGCTCAGACCGATCAGGGTGTTCGAGGCGTCGGCGTCCTCAGGGAGCAGCGCAGCGAACGTGCCGGTCGCAGTCCCGCCGTCGTAGAGGTCACCGATCTCACTGGCGTCGTTGGGGATGACCGCCCACGCCGCGTCGTAGGTGCGGCCGTCCTTGAGCCAGGTCACGTTGACCTCGAAGAACGGGTCGACCGAACCGTCGCCCTCGTAGGCGAACTCGACCGTGACCATGACGTACTTGAAGCCGTCCTCCGGCTCGTCGTTGAACATGTTCTCGGCCATGACGGCCGACGTCGCGTCCCACTCGACCTCGACCGGGGTGGACGTGAGCACCGCGCCCGTCTCGTACATCTCGCTCGTGACGAAGTTCTCCCCGATGAGGCCCGGGTTCTTCACGGTGCCGTCGGGCTCGCTCGCGGCGGGCTCCTCCGTGGGCTCCGGCTCCTCGGTTTCCTCCTCCGCGGCCGGCTCGGCGTCCTGGGTGGGCTCGTCGGCGGGCTCGTCCGTGCTGGTCTTCGGCACGGACACGACCGGGTCCTTGCTGCCGTCGTCGCCGAGCGCGTTCGCGATCCCGAAGATGCCGAGCAGCGCGACGACGATCGCGCCGATGATGAGGCCCTTGCGGGACTTCTTCGGCTCCGGGGCCGGCGGCTGCACGCCGGGGAACTGCTGGTGCGGGAACTGCTGGTGCGGGCTGGGCTGCTGCGGCTGGGCGGCGTACGGGTCGGTGCCGCCGTAGGGGTACTGGCTGTTCGTCATGGGGTGTGATCCCTTCGTCCAGGTAGTCACCACGGTGGTGACTACGGGGGTTGATGATGAGGTAGAGAGGTGGTCGGTGCGGGCGGGGGTACCTCAGCCAGCCCGCCCGCACCGACGGCTCAGAACGGCGGCTCCTCGCCACCGCCCCACGGGTCCGCCGACGCCTGCTGGCGCGCCTGCTGGCGAGCCTGGCGCACCGCGGACACGTCGTCACGGATGCGCTCGCGCCGCTCCCGCGTGGCGACCGGCTGGGCAGCGGTCCACCGCAGAGACAGGCCGACCTCCTCGACCTGCATCTCCACGACGGTGCGCTTCTCACCCTCGCGGGTCTCGTACGAGCGCTGCGTGAGGTTGCCCTGCACGATGACGCGGGTGCCCTTCGTGAGGGACTCGACGACGTTCTCCGCCGCCTCGCGCCACACCGAGCAGCGCATGAACAGGGTTTCACCGTCGACCCACTCGTTGGCCTGCCGGTCGAACCTGCGGGGGGTGGAGGCCACGGTGAAGTTCGCCACCGCTGCGCCCGAGGGTGTGTAGGTCACGTCGGGGTCGGCTGTGAGGTTGCCGATCACGGTGACCTGGGTCTCTCCTGCCATGCTGTATCAGTCCTTCGTGTCGTCGTTGTGCGACGTCACCGTCGCGTCCGTGATCGGGAACTCCGAGTTCCAGATGCTCCCGCCCGACAGGAACACCGGGTACTTCCCGATGATCTGCGAGACCTCCGACACCGACTCCGTGAGCAGAAGGCCCTCGGGGTCCGGCTCGGCGGAGTCCTGGAACCCGATGACCCTCTCGTCGCCGCGGGGCTGCTCGCCGTCCGGCCAGGCGTTCCCGGTCTCGGTGTCGACGACGACGTTGGTCGCGTGCTCGAAGCCCTCCGGCCAGTCGAGTGCGTACTTGATCCTCACAGCGCTCCCTCCTCTGCTCTCTCGATCTTGTCCACGACGTCGGTCGCACCCTCCTCCACGAGAAAGACATGCCCTCCCGCGACATGAACGAGGGTGTCGTAGTCGTCCGTGATTTCGACGGCCGTGACCAGCGCCGGGTTGAGGAACAGGGTCCGCACGTCGTCGACGGTCTTCCTCGTGAGCGCGATCATGCGCCGGGTCATGACGCGCTCCAGTCCACGAGCCGCACGCCCACGACCTCCGCGGTCGCCTCGTACTTCGGCGGCACCTCGACGCCGGGCGGGTCCACGTGGAACACGGTCACCTCACCCGTCGCGTCGAGCACGAGGTCGGACAGCACCGCGCCCATGTGGTCGATCAGATACGAGCCCGACCGCGGCTCCACGTCCAGTTCCAGGGTGACTCGGACGGTGCTCATGGCGTCGGCTCCCACACGCAGTAGAGGTCGGCGTACTGCGTGTCGTCGACCCACCGGGAGTTGCGCACCCGCACCCGCAGGCGGCCATCCGGCTGCACGAACGGCGCGGTGCGCCGCGTGTTCGCGGACTTCGCACGGGACACGGGTCGGTCCTCCAGGACCGTCCCGACCTCGCCCGGCTTCTTGCGGCAGGCAGCGACGATCGAGTCCCAGTCCTCCTTGTAGAGAGCAGCCCCGCGGCGTGGCAGGCCCTTCGGTGTCGACATGTTGGTCGTCCTCCTCGTGATGATTTCGTGATGTGTGTGCTGGGATGGGTGGGCGGCCCCCGCCTGCCCCCTCGTCGGCGGGGGCCGCCCCTGGGCTCAGCCCTGCTGCGAGCGCTCCAGCGCGGTGACGCGCTCGGCGAGGCTCTGTGCGACCTCGGCCAGTTGGGCGACCGCGTCGACCATGCGGCTGACTGCGTCGTCGCCGGAGCCGCTCTCCGGCTCGGGCTCCGGGTCGCTGAACTGCATGCCCGCCTCGCGCAGGATGTCCCGCGCCTGGCTCTCCGGCAGGCCGAGGTTGCTCGCGGTCTGGACGAGCAGGTCAGCGATCGCCTGCTCGCGGTTCGCGAGGGCGGCGACGACGTCGCTCAGCGCGGCGGGGTAGGCGGCGACGACGTGCTGGGGCAGGGCGGCGACGATGGTCGTGCGGATGTCGGTCATGTGATCCTCCGTGGTTCGGTTGTCGTGAGCGGTGCCGCTCCCTCGCCCTTCCCGTAGTCACCACCGTGGCGACTACGGGAAGGGCAAAGGTTGGGAACCGATCGCGTAGTGAAAGGATACTACACGCTGGGTCAGGAGATGTCGATGACCTCGACCTCCAGCACGCGGGTGAAGGGCAGACCCTCGCTCTCCAGCCAGGTCTCGACCTCCTCCATCTCGATCGTCACGTCGCCCACGTCGAGGTCGGAGGGCAGCATGACCTGCATCTCCGCATCGACCGTGTAGGTCATGCTCAGCGAGAAGTGGCCGAGCGACGGCGAGTGGTCGCTGCCCACGAACGCGTCCAGCAACTCCCTGTCCTGGTCCGTCGACGACACGCTGTAGTCCGTCTCGTACTCCACCTCGATCCGGGCCGTGACCTCCCGCTCCCGCTCCGCGGACCCGCCCCGCCGCGGCTCGTACCCGTTCTTGCGGCAGAACGCCTCGTACTCGCTGCACCACGAGTCCTCCTGGGCGCGCTCCCCCACCCACGAGAGGACCGCGTCCATCAGGTCCTCCGGGTCGGCGTGGTCGGGCAGGTCGGCCCGTGCCCCAGAAGCAGGCGTGAACGTGAACCGACCGAGGTCCACGGTCACGGCCGCCGGACCGTCCGTCAGCGGTGCGCGGTCGTGGTCCTCCTTGGCGATCCGGTGGAGCGCCGTCGACGAGACGATGCGCGTGTTCTCGACGGCCGCGAGCGTCCACACCAGGTCGTGGGTCTCCTGTCCGTAGGGCACCACCAGCCAGCGGGGGTGACCGTTGAAGACTCCGCGGACCTCGTACTCGCCCCGCACGTGATACGGCGTCCCCGCGAAGCGGGCCGCGTTCACGCCCGCGGTCTCCTCGAACCACTCCTCGAACCCTTCGAGCGCGTCCAGGTACCCGTGACGCAGCCCCTCGTTGTAGAAGTTGACGACCATCTCCCGCAGGCGCTCGGTGCTGTCCGCCCGGGCGTCGGTCTCCTCCGCGGGGGTCTGCGTCGTGACGGTCGAGTCCCCGCCGTAGGCGCGCTGCACGTGGTCGTCCATGCGCAGCCACTGCGACACGGTCACCGGGGTGCCCGGGCTGTAGATCGCCCCGTGAGCACCCGCGATCGGGTGATCCCCCACCGGCCGGGCGAACACCGTGTTGATCCCCAGGCGGTCCTCCACCTTCGCGAGGAAGGGGACCACGCGGAACTCGCCGCCGATGGGGAGGGAGAGCACGAGGATGACCTGACCCACCTGGGGTTCGGGGTTGAGCGGGGCCAGCACGGGGCTGTGGCCCTGGTCGGTGATGCGGCCGATGGGCGCGCGCTCGCCCGGCTCCGCCTCCTCCGCCCCTGCCAGGCAGCACAGCGACGCCTGGTCGGTGACGGCCCCGCTCGGCGTCACCCACCGCCGGCTGTCGTTCGGCTCCTCGCCGTCGCTGAAGCGGTACAGCCGGTACAGCCAGTACGGGTCGATGCGAGCGTCCTGCGTCCAGGCGGTGTCGCTCTCCAGGATGGGGAGCGTCCGCTCCGTGATGGCGTTCTCGGGGATGGTGGTCATGGTGTCTGTCCCTTGGGGGTCGATGGGCTGGGGTGAAGTCGCCACCGTGGTGACTTCGAGGCAGGATCGGTGCACGATCCGCGTCGTGCCGGCGTCTGAGATGACGACGTTGCCGGTGATGTGCGATGCCGCCTCGACGGTGGCGCGGGGGCGGGGCATGGTGGGCATGATCGACGGGTGCTTGTCATCGTTGGTGTCGATCCAGAAGGGGTCGGCACCAACGATCACTTCCGTGCCGGGCGCGAGGGTGTCCTGCTCCCCCTCGACGGGGCGGTCGACCACGAGCAGCGACTGCGAGTCCGCCCACACCCACGTGCGGGCCGCCCCGTCGGGAGAGTCGACCGCGACGAGGTAGTCGCCGTCGAAGGGGTGCCGCCGCACGACGAAGCCGGAGGACTGCGGCAGTGTGTCCGCTCCCCGGCATGGAATCCGCCGCCCGTTGGAGGAGACGTAGTGCGCGTCGGCGAGGAAGTGCACGACGTCGCCCACCTGCGGCCCTTCGTGAGCGATGGGGGCGAGGTCGTCGTGAGCGACGTCCTGACGCTCGAAGGTCTCACCGGCCGCGACGCTGTAGACCAGCGACGGGTCGTCGAAGCCCTCGTCCAGCGACGGCTCGTCGAAGACCTCGTGGACCTGGCCGTGCACACCCCCGGGCAGGATCGCGGTCGAGCCCTGCGCGAACCGCCAGGAGCCGGTCGGTGCGACGAACGGCCGCCCGTCCCGCTGCCGGACGGCCTGGAGCCTGCCCTGCTCGCCGATGAGGCGGCGCACGATGCCGGTCTCGCCCGCGGCGATCCCGAAGCGGTGGATGTCGCGAGTCACGACGATGCTGCTGGCCCTCATCGGAGCGCCTCCGTCACGTCGTTGGCACGGAGGCGGTAGATCGTGGCGCGGCGGTACCGCGCACGCTGACCTTCGACGGTCCGCGGCTGCCGCCGCGACTTCTGCTGGATGGTCACTGGTCTGTCCCTTCGAGTTCGTAGTCACCACGGTGGTGACTTCGGGTGGAGTGTCGGACCTGGCACTCCCGTGCAGGCGTCGTCGTGCGACGCCCACACGGCAGCGGCAGGGCAGGGTGGACCCACCGAGCGGGGCCGGGGCACGCATTCCGGCCCCGCCCGGCGGGGGTCTGTGGTAGGTCAGGCGACCCCGACCCACTCCGAGGTGGCGCGCCGGACCGTCTGCGGGTCGACGTCGCCCCACATCGGAACGAGCGCGACGACCCAGCCGCGCGGGTCGCCCTCGAACACGACCACCCACTTGCCGGTGCGGTACTCGCCGTCGCGCTCCTCGAACGGGTCGGGCAGCGTCTCGGCGAGGGCGACGATGCGCCCCTCCAGGCGGGCCTCGCGCCGTTCGAGGCGAACGGTCGTGACGTCGTCCATCTCCCCGTTGCACCACCGCTCCTGGATGCGGTGGTAGGCCCGGCCGAGCCGGTGCATCTCGGCGAGGGTTCGCTTGATCGCCGGTGTCATGCCGACGTAGCGCATGACGCCGACTTCCAGGTTGTCGAGCGTGGTGCTCATGGTCTGTCCCTTCGTGAGTTCGTAGTCACCACGGTGGTGACTACCTCGGGTGGTCTTGGGGTTCGCTGCCCCGTGGACTGTGTCCACCTTATCAGAAAGGGAAGCGAAAGTCAAGTGATGGTCACTCGACGCAAGGGGTAGTCACCACGGTGGCGACTACCCCGCGTTCACCGACTGAGCGACCGACACCTCCGAGGCGAAGGCCGACCACACCGGACCCGCCACCTCCTGCCACGAGTACCCCGGCGCGTCGTCGTCCGTGCGCAGTTGCGAACGCGCGACCGTGAGCGAGAGCCCAGGCAACTCGTCGCACCACCCGTTGCCGGCGTACGGGTTGCCCAGCCACAGGTTCGGCGTCTCGAACGTGATCGGCGCCTCCGGCTCAGCGAACAGCCACGACTCGTCGAGCCGCACGTACGCCACTAGGAACGCTTCGAGGTAGAGGTCGTAGCACTCCGCCAGGATGTGCCGGATCGTCCCCTCGTGGATCAGCCCCGGCCGGCCCAGCATCACGGCCAGCGCGGCCACGTCCACCTCCCCGTCCTCGTTGCGCGGCACCTCGCCCAGCGGCACCCGGATCGCGACCGACCCGGTGTTGCTGATGAGCCCGCTCAGCGGGTCGGAGTCGTCCCTGTCGTAGATCGCCTCCTCGATCAACTCCTCCTGCTCCGGCGTGAGTTCCACCTCGTCGAGCCACGGCCCATCGTTGTCGAACTCCCGGCACAGCCGCCGACGCACCTCGCGCTCCACCTGCTCGCGGACGTCCGCCACGGCGTGGGAGCGCACCTCGCTGACCCACTCGTCGTACCGCTCCCACGCCGGGTCGTCGAAGCCGTCGCCACGCACCAGCGCAGCGACCTGATCCTCGGTCAGCCTGTCGTCGTAGGCGACGTGCACCAGCGTGAAGGACCGGCCCTGCACCTCGCGCATGACCTCCGCGAACAGCACCTTGCTCAGCCCGTCGACCTCCTCCGCGGCGAAGTTGGCGAACCCCTCCCGTTCGAGCCAGTCGTAGGCGTCGGCGAGCGTGTCGAACTCGACCGTCTTCACCAGGCCGACGGCGGTCAGGTACCAGTTCACGGCGTAGCCGGTCTCGGTGACCCGCACGTTCGCCTCGGCCTCAGCCTCCTCGTGGCCGTCCGGGATGCGCAGCCACACGTCGGCGTAGTTCTTCTCCTGCATGATCCTGTCCCTTCGTGAGGTTCGTAGTCACCACCGTGGTGACTACGGCTCGGATTGATTGATTAGCGCCGTAGCGCGTCGATCGTCGCCGTGCCATTCCGCGACGTCCTCGTTCGTTTCGAAGAATGGCGCGACGTCGG
>Ga0180217_1000528_pt1 | contig 59179 bp, 37 predicted proteins | sample eDN3rd37CBELigOP_FD_128521 | JGI IMG/M metagenome (GOLD analysis project Ga0180217, IMG submission 128521) | Enriched Organic Plus compost microbial communities from Emeryville, California, USA - eDNA 3rd pass 37_C BE-Lig OP (version 2) (version 2) ...
TGTTGTATAGGAGAGGAAAAGTGGGAGGTGTGGGGGGGGGGGGGGGGGGAGGTGAGGAGGTAGGAAGAAGGTAGGGGGAGGGGGGGGGGGGGGGGGAGGGGTAGGAAGAAAATAATAATGTTTCTGAAGCAAGAGCGAAGAAAAAGAAAAAAACAAATGAGAACAACTCTAGATCAGAGCTGCATCAGTTCGGTGGGTTCCCTAACAATCAATCGGGACACTAGTTATTTCGCTGCTTCTGAGAAACAATCGGTGTGGGAAATAGAATGGCGCAAATGCAAGTGTAGGAGGCGAGGAAAATGGGAGAAGGCCAGATATCTGGGCAAAATGGAGTCGAGCTCATGTAAGAGTGCCGCAACAAGCAGCTGGTATAGCCCAGTGTCTTGGTCGAAGGGAATGGCAAGCATGGGGTAACAAACGATTGAGTGATGGGGAAAAGTTATGTACAGCCCTCATTCACAGGTATCTTTCCAATCGGTGTCATCAAATTCTGCCCTTGGTGTGATGGCACAGAGCTTCCGGTCGCAACGGGCAATTTAGATGCAATAAAGGGACTTGTCGATCGTCGGTGGGATAGCCGTGATTTCCGTACCGAGTTCGTGCTCGATACGATAGAGTGCCATACGATCTTGAGGAGTGATCAAGTTAATCGCCAGACCAAGATGACCAAAGCGACCGGAACGACCGATGCGGTGCAAATATGACTGCGAGTTAGTCGGGAAGTCGAAGTTAATGACAACGTTCACAGACTGAATGTCGATACCACGCGTGATCAAGTCAGATGAAACCAAGTTACGAGCCATACCCTTGCGGAACTGGTGGAAGACTCGATTACGGTCTGCCTGATCCATATGCGAGTGAATGTAAAGGCACGTGGTTCCTGACTGGGAGATCATCTTTGCGAGAAGCTCAACACGCTGCACCGAGTTGCAGAAAATGATCGCCTGGTTGATAGATAACTTGGAAAAGAGTGCGGAAAGGCACTGTACCTTTTGGCGCTCCTCCACGAACGCGTAATACTGAGTGACACCCTTCAGAGTCAGTTCTTCCATGAGGTTGATCTCGGAACAACGCTCTGCCATCCACTTGTCCTTGAATGCCTTGACACCAATAGGGAAAGTTGCGGAGAAAAGCATAATTTGGCGTGTCTCGGGAGTCATTCGGAGAAGGTCCTCGACGCACTCCACGAACTCTTGCGACAAGAGCTTATCGGCCTCATCCATGGCAACCATTTCACACTTGGCAAGTGATGCCACCGAACGCTCGCACAAGTCACGGAGACGGCCTGGCGTTGCAACGACGACGTGTACGGTGCCCTTCAAGCGGACAACATCTTCGCGAACTGAAGTACCTCCAGTCAATGCAACAACTTCGACATTGATATACTTGCCTATTGATTTAATAAAAGCGGCGTGTTGGAGCGCCAGCTCACGTGTGGGGACAAGAATCAGGCCCTGAATGTGCTTCTGAGTCGTGTCAAGTCGCTCCAAGATAGGAATCACGAAAGATGCTGTCTTACCAGTACCGTTCTTGGCACGTGCAAGAATGTGGTTACCAAGCAACGCGACTGGAATCGACTCGCCCTGAATGGGCGAAGGGTACTCGTAACCGTACTCATAAATACCGCGAAGCAACTCGCGGTTCAAGTTGAAATCCTCGAAGTCAATGTTCTTGGTGTTCATGACATCCTCAGTCTTGACGCGAGTATCCTTAGGTGGAAGCTTTAAGGAGGCCTTCCATTCCTCCAACTCCTCCTTAGACATTTGCTTTCGCTCTGCATTGGCAGTATTGCTGCTTGGGGACTCCTGCTGTTGCTGTGTAGAGTCACCGAGGGGACCGGCTGTGGGGGGGAGCGTACTTGTGGACATCTTATCGTGTGTGGATCTGTGTGAATCTATGTGTTGCTGTGTGCGCCTGTGCGAACCTGCGTGTGTTTGAACGAGTCTAGCGAGCTTGCCCTCTAGACTTCAGTGGTTGTAATGGTTTCAAATCCTTGACCGCTCTCCTGAAGGGAAAGTGCGCTACAATCTGAGTAGATCTCGTCGGACTTTGGTGGTTAGTGCGACGGGATCAAGTATATAACAGCGTAGTAGTCCTGAAAATACGTTTCTCTTGTAAGGCGAGCGAGGATCTGGTCGAGCGTGTGCGACGAGCGAGTGAATTTGCTTGCGTGGTGAACTCACACACGTGCTTTGAGTTGTTGGCGGACCTGTTGTTGTGGAGCGGGTGAAGTAAATAGGCATGAAAAACAATGTGAGGTGTTTGATCCATGTTAAAAACCTAGTAAATTCGACCACATAACCCGCGGATGGAGCAAAAGCAGCATACTCCCAGGCTAAATGGTTCCCTCAGCTTGTGGTTAGGCCCGACGTCCCCAGGATATGTACGGAGGGGACAGGGATCTATCTTGAAATACGGGGTTTGGCAGACTCATCTTCCCCGGCTCGACCAGTTTACATGTAAACACCCAACGTATGGCGCCGGGATCACCCATATTCCGCATCGAGGTGTGGCTGCTCACTCAAACGATTTTTCCCGATTTTTCGACAATTTCTCCGATTTTTTTGAATTCTCTCGAGCTGGCTGGATGGTATTTTCTCAGATTTTTATAGCCGTATCCGGCTAAACTTCCATTGTTGTCCATTTTTAAATCGCTGGTTGGGCCGAATCTAGGCCAGGACGGATAGCCACAAATCCGTCTCCTGTGCTCAGCATACGCTTGGCTGTATCTCGGCTCTGACGCATTGCGTCAACTTGGACCCCAAAGAAAGAAGTAGTAGCCTTCCGTGCAAGGCATCTGCGGCGAGACTCAACGCCCCTGGCCTCGGCGGAGTTCCCGAACGAACCCCCGGCCATATCCGCGTGAAATGGCCACCATGTTGGTGGCACCCCAGCTGCTGCTATACGCATGCGGGATGTTCCTGGGCGCGTTCATCGCGGGATATGCACCGCTGCTGCGCAAGATGTCGCCTAACAGGATGAGGATGCTGTCGGTGTACGGCGCGGGCCTACTCGTTGGCGCCGTATTCTTACTTGTCATCCCAGAGGGACTGAATAGTGTCTACGGCACTACCCACGCACACGGTCACGCTCATGACTCGAAGCATGGTCACTCAAGTATGAGTCAAGATGGTGGAGCTACATCGATCACCGGAGGTAACTTTGGTAATGTCACATCGCTGCTCGGAGCCTTTGACTACATCATCAACTTTTCTAAGAGCTTGTTCACGTCGAACAATTCGACTCTTGTGACCGCCGAGCCTCCACTTCCAGTCCAGCTCAGCAAAGAAATCACACGCGCGGAGATGGAATCGATAGAAGACTCATCAGCATTCGCAGCCGCGATGAAGCACTCGACCGATCATGGTGCTAGGATCGCTCCAGCCGTGAGCGAACTCGTGTTTGGACCAGACGCAGATATCGCCGGCGCTGTGGCCGAAGAGCTGGCCGAAGATCTCACAACGATGATGCACGGAGGTGGTGAATATTTTGACGGTGAATATGTTGCTGGTGTCGTAAATCGTAACTCTAAAACTCAGAGCCACAGACAAACCAAAGCCTCTCCGATAGCTCGAAAACCACAGTTCTTGGCTGTGCCCGAAGGGGAAGATGATGAAGCTGTCGGCGAAACCGCCCACGAGGCCATGGCTTCGACCACTACGACCGCTCATAGCGCCACATCCGGTGATGAAGATTTAGCAGGTCTGGTGCAATCAATTCAGCACCGTATCGATGTGGCCAACGGCACCGACCCGAGTGAACTTGCAGACGACATTATTTTCCAAATGATCGGCCAGTCAGACGACTCCGGTAAGGGTCAATACGTTTCCCTCGATCGGCTTCGAGCAATTGATTCTCTGTTGGATAGGCTTATTCGGAAGGGAAACTCGCAACAAGGACAGAACACGAGCGTTCCCCAAGTGGCTCCGCCACCAGTCCAAGAACAAACTTTGACTCCGGCAACGACGAAGAATATGACCAAGCAGCAGGCAATAGTGGAGACCCGCGGTGCTCCTTTGACTGACACATGGGCAGAAGAGGGCTTCGAACAAGTGCTCTTTGAGAGCACAGAAGGCGATTCGGAACTTGGTGACCTCGAACATGAGCTCGCTGTTTTGACTGGCATCAAGGCCCGGCTTGAATCGGACGACCCGACATTATCTCTTGACTCTCTTTCCAGCCTCATGGAGGAGTCAGATTCGCCCCACCCTCACACCAGTCCCGAGTATATCGAACCAACGTATTACTCCTCGAATGCAGACTGGGCTTCGGTGTACGTGGGACACTCAATGGTCTTCGGCTTTATTTTCATGTATATCATCGACAAGCTTTTCATGGACGGACCTGGTGGCCACTCTCATGGAGATAGTCACCATGATGACGATTCTGACCATGCACATTTGCCTCCGAACGGTGTGATATCGCCGAGAGGTCGGAAGCTGACCGCTGGTGCGGAGGAGATTCGCGCGCTCAGAGATGATGAAACAGAATCCGAGCTTTCTGATGCAGCTATCCCTACAGCATCTGCCCTTGCACTGAAGTCGATCCAAACCGTAGCATTGGACGGAGATAAAAGTGACTCGCTCTCTGCTTCCTCGCTGAAGGCTAGCGAAGGTGCTCCCACCACTCGATCAGATGCTGTTTCGAGGCAAGATGCACGCAGTGATGAAACCAGCTGTATGAATACGATAACACAAGCCTTGTTTGCAGCAGGTACGGGATCGGTTGGTTTGTTGGTCCATAACGCAGCAGATGGCTTCGCCTTTGGTGCCGCAAGTTTAGACGTGCACGCTGGTCCGCGTGGGTTCACCCTCTTTTTGGCCATAGTCCTTCACAAAGTCCCGATGGCCCTAGGCGTCTTCAGTGTGCTCGTTGGGAAGAGGCTGCCTTCCTCGGTCATCAAGACTTTCCTGGTTGTTTTCTCACTCGCTGCTCCGCTGTCTGCGATCCTTACATCCATTGTTTTAACAGTTCTCGCGGAGCGTCTGGGAAATGGTGCACTAGATAATGGTGTTGTTGGGTTGAGCATCCTATTCAGCGCAGGCTCGCTCATATACACGGTTGGAACTCACGTTCTGCCAGAGTTGCAGCATCACCATCTTGGCAAAAGTCGCTCTCGTAAGGTCTATGCTGCAGCTCTTCCTACTAACTACAACGAAATTGTCATTCTCATCCTGGGTGTCTTCACTCCCATGTTGTTCCCGCTTCATTAGGATGCATCAGTTTATGCTTCCTGTACAGCATCATAACATGTGTATAGTGTAATATAGTCGCTTGTATGATAATGTAGTTTGGACACTCTACGGGGTGCCGGCCAATTCTTGCTGCAGAGCCTCAAGGCGTTCGGTTAATACCGACTTCTTGGTAACCAAGTCATTCACTCGTGTCTGAAGCAGGTCAGCCTGCTCGAAGTCTTCCGCAGCCGACGCTTCTTCAACCATCGCTTCGAATTTAGCTACGTCAGCATTGATTGCTTCGATTTGTTCGACGATAGAGGTCACTTCCGCACGCTTCGCATTCACGCCATCCTCCGTCAAGGACTCCTGGGATGCACTTGAGTTGTCTTGGGGCTCTTCTCCGTCGTCTTGAAGGAATGCAGCGAGAACATCGTCTTCAGTCGCTTCTTTCTCCTCTTCCTGCAGCTGGAGTTGTGCCTCAGGCTGTGACTCTTGTCCTTCCTTCGATTCGAGGACTGCGGCCAACTCCTGCTCGGCCTCTGGCTCTGCTTGAGCTGGGACTGGTTCACTCGGGATGACTTCTGCCTGCTCAGGATCGGCATCTGCATCAACTGGTTCAGGCTTTGTTGGGCTCGACTCAATGGTCAAGGAGCTAGGGGCTGAATCGTCTGCTTGTGGGATTTCAGCGCTCTCTTTCGTTTCATCATCAACCTGAGTTGAAGCAGCACACGACGTAGGCGATGGTGCATCAGGTTGAACCACACTAGTTGTCCCTTGACTCTGAATTTCCTGGTCGCGAGCTTCGACCTCAGCCTCGATTACCGGAACGTCCAAGACCCCTTCAGTTACTGATGTATCCAAGTCCCAGACATTGCCATACCGTTGTTTAAGCTTGCAGGCTTCCTCAACGTGGGTTCGGGCAAGGAGGGCCAGTCGTTCGGATTCAGCCTGAAGCGCATCTAACACCGCCTGATCAGATTGGAACAACGTCGGTTCGGCGGCGAGGTCAAGGCTCCTGTGAGCTGGTGTCTCACCGTCAGCTGACAGAAGGGGAAGGCCAAGTGTGGGCAGAGTTTCACCACGCTTGCACTTTGCAATCTTCTCGGCGTCCTTCATGGCAAGGTACCTGAATTCGCATATACTCTTGTCCGTTTCGAGTTTCAAAGCATAAAGCTCCTTGGCGGTCTTAATGTAATGTGTAGCGATGCCTAGATCTCGTGATGCCTCTTGCTTCTTGAGTGCTGCGCTGGCCTCATCAAGTTGCGACTGGACTTGAGCGCGCTCTGCGAGAAGGGAATCCCTCTCAGCCTTAATTCTCTCGAGTTCAGCCTCGCTTGCAGCCTTCGAATCATTAAGTGCTGCAATGTCCTTGTTGAGTGCGGCTGCTACCTTGAAATTTTTTGCTGCCGCTGCAGACTTCTTCTCGGCGTTAAGAACGGGAATGCGTAGGTTGGCGTTTGCAATAAGCGCTTCATGTTCAGCCTCCTGAGCTTGGAGCGCTTCGCGAGCGTCTTCAAGCTTTCGCAGTTGTTCGTCTAACGATTTCAGCTCTGTACCAGAATCGATTTGCTGCGAGGCCAAAGAACGGTACTGAGCACCAGCTTGTCGAAGCAGATTCGCCGAAGCATGAAGACGCAGAAGTTGTCTACGGGTAGCATCCTCGGCACGATCCATGCGGCGCACGTCCAATTCGATTGACAGATCCTTCAATGCAATTCGGATCTGCTTTTCCAAGCACTTCTCCGCTCGAACCCGAAGTTGCTCGAGTGCGTTTTGAGCCTCGCTCAGCTCGGTCTGCACCTTGTCTTTTCGCTCAAGTGCCTTTCGGACGCGGCGTTCAAAGCCGCCTCGAATCACAGCAATTCGCTGCTCGCAGTGTTCCAATTCGTCTAACTTGGCCCGAAGTTCGCGTTGCTTCTCGGCTAGCTGACGTTCAAGAGCTTGAACCTCCGCCTCTAGAGCGAGCTGCTCAACAGCCAACTTGCTTTGACGAGCTTCCTCTTCGGCTGTCTCAGCGCTTTCGTCACGCTTGATTTTAGCAATCTCAGCCTCAATATTGGCCAGATCTTCATCCAGGTGCTTCATGGTACTGATGGTATGAGCGTGATCAATCTTGACTGAATCGACCTCCTTCTTGAGTGTAGTTTCAAGAGTGCGGCGCTCGTCTTCGATATCTTCCTGCTGCATCTTGCGCTCATGACGAAGGACATCAGAAACCCGATCGCGTACCGTTGTGGCGAGTGTGAACGCCTTTTCAAACTGCTCTAGTGAAACATCCGAGATCAACGCCTCGAACTCTTCAGGAGCCAGACTCTCACGTGATCGTCGAACCCTTTCAGCCTCTGCCTGCATGTGAGCCTCGAGGGTTGACACCTCATTGCGAAGTGATTCTGCCGTCGCTTTGCGATGGGCTATGACTGCATTCAAGGCATCGGCCTTCTCGAAGTCCTCAAGCTCTACAGCCTGCTCTTGCTCCTCCTGGGCCTGTCGCACTGCTTTCTCGGCATCTTCAAGCGATGCATGAAGGGCAGCGAGCTTCTCACGGTCTGCGAAAGCTGCCTGCGCTGCTGCAAAGATAGCTTCGAGTGCTGTGCTCACGGATCGCGTCATCTTTTTGATGTTCTTATCAGCGACATCATGTTCAGAATCGCTCGTTGGACTCAGAGCGTCTTCATCAGCCTCAGACTTGCTCTGGGTCTGGGGAATTTGGCTTGTTGTATCCACAGAAGTCATTCCATTGAAAAGACTCTGATCCACTGGAGCTTTGGAGATTACTTCCACTGAAGGCACTTTAGATACGGCAGGCTGTACAACCTCCATCTCAGCAAACAGGGAAGCCTCCGGTTCGGAGATGGGCGAAGGGTCTACCGTAGAACTATTCAGGACAGCGCTCAGATCAAGGCTTGGGTGTGCTGATAGACCCGCCGCGCTGTTATCCACCTGAGGCGTCTCATTGTCTTGTGCAGGTGAGGTCCCTTCCTCTTCGTCGTCGTCCAAGAATCCGAACGCTGATCCCTCCATTTCTGGAGATTCGGGCTCGGTTGGGGCCGAGGGGCCAGGTGCTGATCCACCCGAGGGCTGTTGATACTGCTGATGCGCCGGCTGTTGGACCTGGGGCTGTGGGATCGTCGTAGTCATCAAGTCCATCCCTGAGAACATGTCGTCCACGCCCCCCATTCCGCTCTCCATCGCGATCGCTGAAGCAGATGTAGGGGCTGATTGGGGAGGAGGTGGTGGCGGATGCGGTACCACGCGGGTTGCCGCTGGGGCTTGTCGCAAACCACTCGGGGGTGACGCCTGGGCAGGGTCTTTCTTGTCTTCCTTCTTGCCCCAGCTAAACCAGGACATTTCTAGAGGTATAACGCGAGTTATGAAGTTGTAACTCCGAAAATGTGAGTGTGTACTGTGATACCCACGAACCTGGCATCGGAATATAAATTCTATCATCACCCACCAATCACTCTATACCGCTATTTGGCCTCCGTACCACTCGATCAGTCCTCAGTTTCAAGAGCCGTTTTTTAGCGTCGAGAGCCTGCCGAGGCTCGTTTCCGGGCCAGGACGGATGCCCCCACGCCTTGGCGCCAAAAATCTCGCAGGGGCTGAAGAGCTGGGGGAGAGGTCTTCGGGGGTGTGGAAGCTGGGTATGGGCAGAGTGCAGGTTTGTGCATTGGTGTGGATCGTGGACTTGACTGTGGTTGAGACTTAAATATGCGATTATTTGTCCCGTACAATGTAGATCTTGGCGCAAGGAAGCGCACACAAATTTGTCCCAGAGCAGGTTGCACCTAGGACATGTCCAAAGACAACGTCAAATCGGCGCCGGCGGCGACAACCGAGCGGGATGCCGCGCTCGAAATGAAGGCAATCAATGAAGAGTACAAAATCTGGAAGAAGAATACGCCCTTTTTATACGATCTCGTCATGACGCATGTGCTGGAGTGGCCTTCACTCACCGTACAGTGGTTCCCCGATAAGGTCTCGCCTCCTGGTAAGGACTTTACCATCCAGCGACTACTGCTCGGCACGCATGCAGAAGACAAAAACTATGTCATGATTGCCGAGGTCAAGCTCCCCAAGCCCGCTTCGGAGCTTTCGTCCTCCGGCAACGATACCTCGCGCGAGGTCGTTGGTGGGTTTGGTGTTACCTCAGGTAAGATCGAGATTGTTGAGCGAATCGTGCACGAAGGCGAAGTGAACCGCGCACGCTACATGCCTCAGAATCCTAATGTCATTGCCACTAAGACACCCTCGGAAGAGGTATTCATCTTCGATCGCACGAAGCACGAGTCGAAGCCTGCTGAGACTGCTAAGTGCACGCCTCAGCTACGTCTTGTAGGCCATGAGAAGGAGGGATACGGCCTGGCTTGGAGCTCGCACCGTGAGGGTCACCTGATCTCAGGTGCCGAAGACAGGCTAATTTGCCTCTGGGACATTGGTGCAGGGTCTTCCTCGCGTGAGACTGAGGTCAAGGCGCTCTCGATCTTCAGAGGTCACACGGACGTTGTTGAAGACGTTGCATGGCATCCCGAGGATCCCAACGTTTTCTATTCCTGTGGTGATGACCATAAGATCATGGTGTGGGATACGCGAACGGCATCCAAGCCTGTCCAGGTCGTCACAGGTCACAACGCCGAGATCAACTGTCTCTCCTTCAACGCCCTTACTTCCAACATCTTGGCCACGGGCTCCAGTGATCGTACTGCAGCAATGTGGGATTGCCGCGCTCTTGAACAAAAGCTCCACTCATTCGAGATTCACACGGACCAAGTATACAACGTTGCTTGGGCACCCTTCGCAGACAACATTTTGGCTTCGTGCTCGTCGGACCGCCGTGTGGCAATCTGGGACATTAGCAGAATTGGTGAAGAGCAAACTCCTGAGGATGCTGAGGATGGCCCGCCGGAATTGCTCTTCTTGCATGGTGGACACACAGACAAGCTGGCTGACTTCAGCTGGAACCCCAATGATGACTGGGTTGTTGCCAGTGTAGCTGATGATAGTGTGCTCCAAATCTGGCAGATCGCTGAGGCAATTCGAGAGGATGATGATGACGCTGATGAAGATGAAGATATTGATCCTAAGGATCTCGAGTAGACGCGCTGACAACATGCAGTGAGTGCTGACTGGTATTTGGCCGTTCCTTGTCGTACAGGCTATCCGCTTTCTGAAGAGTGACAAATAATACATTACACATATGTATTAGAGAATAGCACGGTTATAGTGGGATTGGGTCTATGACAAGGGAAACGACGAATAGTAAATGAATGAAATAGGACAAGAATAGAGACAGTATAAACCACTTTACAGTTGTGAAAGTTATGACAATGGAGAAGTCGTTGAGTCACGTTACTTTCCGGCTGCAGCAGTTCCCGGTCGCTCATAACATGCAGCGATGGCAGAAGCAGCAGTTGCTGGCAGTGCCCCAGCGCCGCCATCTTCAAAATCATCAATAGCAAAGTCATCGTCATAGTCATCAAGGGCCTCCTTGTTCGTTACCCTTGGCTTTGCGGCCTCCTGATGTAATTTGCCATCTCCGCTCGTGTCAGGATGATCCTTCTCATGACTAGTAGTCGGACCACTGCTGCTAGATTTGGCTGTTGGGGAAGCTTGCTCAATTGAGGAACCTGGGCTGCGACGAGTCATTCCGATACTCTCATTTGTTATCATTCGAGTGTCGGATTTTGGCGATTTAGCATTCTCAATTGCACCAGGAGAATGAGATGATGCCACTGACATTGGTCTTCCTCGAGATTGACCACGCTCAGATGGCTGTCCTAGCGCGAACTCGAGTTCATCTGGAGGTAGACTCTCAGCTCGGGTCGGAAGGATGCGGAGACGTGGCCGGAGGGAGAGGTGATCGGCAAGAGAATAGCCTTCTTGTTTCTGCGAGAGCGCCAACCTACCCCTCGCGGACAGGGATAGAGACTCGTCACCCTCCAGATGTGAACGACTCGAATACAGTTCTGTCGTGCTTGAGCGCTCAGTCCGCGGTCGTCCTTTTTTGCCCTTTGTCTCAAGGAGACGCAGTGAACTCTCTAAGTAAGGAGAACCAGTAGTAGTTGAACTGGGTGTCGTCTGGGTCTGATAGAGACCAGGAAGTGTTATCGAGTGACTAGATACATTGGGAGGAAGGTGATCTGCAGATGGATACGCCGAAAACGCCATTTGCAGAGCCCTTTTCGCGGAGACATTCTTTGGAACACTAGCTTCGCTCAGACGAGCGGCAATTTGACAGGATTCAGTGGTGGAGGGCACAAGCGGGGTGCGAGGGAAACCAGTCTGAGTGACAGGTCGAGGAACGGAAGTGTTGGCATCACCCTGGCGTGGTACATAAACCATTTGATGTGCAGCAGAATTTGTCGCGGATGAGTGCATCAAATAGGCTTTGGCTCTGCGACTCGAAGCAGCAGATTGAATGGTTCGGATTTCCTGCTCTAACGCGGAATTCCGAGCTGCGAGCTCCTCAACCTCTTTACGAAGTGCAGCCAGTTCAGCATCACGACCCTCTCGTATTTTCTCTTTCTCGCATTGGGCTTGAATGAGCGCCATATTGCCGTTCACGAAGGCGTGCGCAGTTGAGTACCAGTGACGAATGAAGCCTTGTACAACGATCACACGGGTAGCAAATTCGCCTATGAGTTTCTGCAGCATCTCGATTCGAGTGACGGCACTGGGCTCACCTTGTAATGCAGAGAGCTTCTTCTCGTAGTACCGTCGATGTAGCTCCGGAGACGAGTTCAGGACTGCATTGATATATTTGTCAACCCGTGAAGCCCATTCTGAGGCGTGATTAACGGCCGCCTCCGTACGTGGGATTGGTAATGGCAATGGACTTGGAATCGTAGTCATTGCTTGTAAAGCATCACGACGTGCAGCAGCAGCAGCCGCTGCTTCTACATGTCTAGGTGACTGTTCAGGAGCCTGTGGTGGTGTTGTGTCGCTCGTGTCAGCGGGAGCACTTACACTTGCCGCGTTCGCACTGTTTGTTGGTCCTGCACCAGTAGAGCTCACTGTCACACTGGCCGGTGCATCGGAGTCGGTATTGTAGAAGTGACGGCCAAACTCTGCGAGGAATGCTTCTCGCTGCCGCACACGCGCAGCTCGATACCTGCTGACGTGCTTCTGTTGATCTAGTGCAACCTCTTCCAAGAATGGTGGACTTGGTTTAAGTAATGGTGGTGTGTTGTACATGCCCAAAGATGATAGTGGTAAACCACCCGAGAAGTCGTACTCAACTTTGCCAACAGGGCGTGGAACGTAGCGAAGGATAGCACCGTCGAGTCGAGCCATTAGCTGTAGCACTGCTTCATACAGCAATGCAAGAGCTTTTCGGGTACGGAACTGCCGGAGCACATGTGCTGCGAGGAATTTCGTAAGAGCACGCTTGTAGCGAAAGCGGTCTCCATTCGCTCGAACATGGACCTGCAAAAACAGCTTCATCCACTCCAAATATCGTTGCTCAGCCGCATCAGTCAAATGCTTTACTCGGGCATCTGCCGTGCTCACCTCTTCCTTCAAGCGTTTGGCCTCTTCCTCTCTTCGGGCAAGCAGGGCCTGGCATTCAAGCAGCTGCTGGGACGCTTGTTTTTCTGAAGTATACAATTCGCTGCAATGCTTTTGAGAGATGTCCAGCTGTTTCTCCAAATCCTTCACATGCTCTCGCTCCCTTGATAAGGCTGTTGAAAGCTTATCTCGCTCATACGATGAGATTGCTCGGGCGTCATCCAATTCCTTTGTCTTTTGGCGCAGAACGTCTTGAAGTTGTGTCAGATCGTCGTCCTTTGTGCGGAGTGACTCCTTGAGTTCTTTAATTTCATTCTCGAGCTTCTTCTGTTCATCCTCAAGCTCTTTTACGCGACGGACAAGAGACTGACTTTCAACGCGACGTTTCTTCATTTCTTCCTTCTCTTTGCGAAGCTGTTCGACTTCCGCAAGCAGCTGCTTCACCTGATTGCCACGATAGTAAGGATTAAGTGGGGCAATGGCCGGAGAAGTTGGAGTGACCCCGGTTGCGATAACTTCTGCATAGCCAGCCTCCACTCGCCCCTCCAGCAGCGCTTCGCCGGCGGGGGAACAGTCCGTAGGAGAAGGATCTACGGTCGCAGCAGCAGAAGCAGTCGATCCTGGGATCGAATTCGGGAAGCTCTCGGAACGGATGAAAGGACCTGTAGAAACTCTTCGCGCCTGTACCTGAGGTGTTTGGCCTTGAGCTGTGAAACTATCAGAACTCATAAGGTCAGGTGACGTACCTTCAGCCAACGGAGGAGCCTCTGAGTCCCCTGCATTCGACAGCAGGGACGTGTCAGCAGTTCGGGGTGATGTGGGAGGATAGAGTCCTCCATCTCCGTCGCCAAGTGCGGTATCTGGAGATGATGGTCGATCGCCCATTGAAGCTGAGAATCTATTCTGAGTCTGCTGTCGTTCAAAGTGAACGGATTTGACATCAGCCTCAAAGTGTACTGCGCCTTTATCACGTGCTGCACTATCACTGCTCATCTTCCTTGCCATGGCTCGGCCCAAGATCTTGAGGAGCTTTCGATACAGTTGAGGGAAAGTCTTATCAAGCTGATCAATACCATCATAGAAAATGACAGCAAGTTGGCAGTCGGTCTCTGCACCGACATCTAGCGTGCGTCTGCCGCCCTCAAAGTATGCAACTTCACCAATGAGGCTCCCAACTCCGACTGGCCGTTTCTCATTGCCAACATAAACAGCTGCTGTACCCTGCACGACCAGAGCCAAGAACGTGGCTGGATCGCCTTTCCTGAAGATGGCACCACCAACTTTGACGTTAATGAAAGAGAAGATCCTCGACAGGAGCTTCAGGTCGTCCGCCGTGAGGTCACTGAAGATCGCGTCCTGGCCGCAAACGGTTTCAAGCCGCTTCAGACCTTCCTCTGCATCGATGTCGGATTTGAGAGTTTTGACGAAGCCAGTAGGTTGATGTTGCGGTCCAGCGCCGCGGGATGTGCTGCTTCCACCTGCAGTGCCAGCGCCGCGGGCAGAGCCTGCTCCTGTTCGAACCCTTGCCGGCGTCGGCGAGGGTGAGCTCAGTCCGCCAGCTGTCCGCCTCGAGCCGGGGGTAGTGGTGCCGGCCGCGGAGCTGCCACCGCTGCCGCCTGTGCTACCACCGGCTCCACTCGTGCTGCTCATGCCGCTCGTGTCAGAACGCGCGCAAGAGGCGAGCCAGAGTCGGTCGTGTTTCTCAGAACCTCAGGAGAGGGTCAGAGCGCGCGACCTAGCGAGTGCCTCTCAGTGCTAAGTTATGTAACACGCAAGGGCTTGTGGCCTAGAGAGGTTTATAAAGGGAATAGACTCGGGCACTCAGTGCAATGTCTCTGTTCGCGATGCACAATTCTAACCTCGAGATCGGTGTAACGTCTCCCCTGACCGTTACGCCACTCGCTCGGTTGAGGCAGGTCCTAATGGCCTGAACCTTCCAGTCTGCAGGCACCTGGGCCAGGTCACGTTGACACTGCCATTTCAGTGATGGCCAGTGACTCGCTGGATATACACGTAAACGGCCGCAAAAACTCAGATCCCATGAAGTGATACTCATCAGTAACTTGTCTTCCTTGCCAGTATGCTCATAGCAAGTGGGTGCGTATTAGTAGACGTGACATGATCGTTTACTGGCAGTAACCTCAGGATATTCTCTCCAGTCTACCATGCTGAACAGCTCTCAAAACTCTCTGCCATGGCAGTCTCCACGCAGTGAAAGCGCCTGGTCAGGGGGTGTCGGAATACTCCGCGCTTCCTGAACATGGGGTGTCAGAATATAACTGGTTTGAGTGGTAGAAAACGACGGCTTTTGGAAGCGTCTAGCGTGTGTGCACGCTTTCATTTTGCGAAGATTCCAGCGAAGTTGCTCTCAGGATGAGTGTCGCTATCGAATTGTTGGGATTATATTGCAGAGCACCCAGGATGATCCTCGTACTATCCTCCTTTTCCACTCGGTAGACTTCCATTCATTCGACTCCGCGCTTTTGAGCGACATTTCGCAACTGATGATGCGTGCATCCCCTCTCCGACACATTATATAGGCACATCATGGCGAGCCACGGTATCACGCCCCACGTCTTCCGCGTTAAGACGCTGTACCGCAAGCTTTTGAAGTCCTATTTCAACTGGTTCGGTCTTAGCAGGCCCACTTACCTCGCGCGTGCGCACCAATTGCGCCAGCAATTCGAGAAGTACCGCAACTTGTCGGACCAGCAGGCAATTGAGTCGATTCTCCAGAAGGCTGAAGCATTCGAGGTGCAGTACCGCCATCCCGAGACCTACAAGAGCCTTACGCAGCCTGGAGGCACCATGTTCCAGCGCAACGTTCCTCCTCCGAAGGAGACCTTGTTGCCTGGCCGTCCTTATCTCCCCATGAGCTAAGTTGCAGGGTGTGCAGCTCCGCGGCCCTCGTCGATCTGGACCGACTTTATTCCGATCCAGGCACACTCAGCGGTGTATATGTATATGTAGTGGTTGAAAGTCGATGGAAGTTGGTAGGATGATGCCAGGAGGCTAAGCTTTGGACATGGACAACAAGTGATCTTGTGATGGCTCTTGGTTAGAAGAACCAGATGGAACAACAGCTTGGGGTGTGGTTGCAGCGAGGTTTATCCCTCGCCTGGTGGTGAATGGAAGTAGTAAATAAGAACCCCTCACCAAAGACAGGATCATCAGATTTGTGATCGATCGGCCAGGCCCACCCTGCGACCATTTCATTCGACAAATGACATGAACAGAGAAGTCGAACATCCCTGACTTTGCTATATGATAGAATGTGTGGGAGTGGGACGGTAGGAAGAACAGAACAAGAAAGTCCGTCCACCAGACCTTTGAGGACCGGTTTTCTGCAAAGTAGTTTACTGAAGTCATTCTATGACGTTTCTTCCTCCGTTCCCCAAGGCCCGCACTGTATGCTTAGATATATTGATAATCTGATGGTACATCCCCATAAAGTAGTTAATCCTTCTTACGCGTTTACCGTCGTTCGGTCTAATCTCAGTCCCTGTCAATCCAGCTGCATAGAACATGGAGTCGAAGTCAAGTTTATTAACGAATAAGTATACACATGCGTGCCTGAGGATCCTCAGGCCAAACGCGAAGAACATTTAACTGATTGCCTCTTGATCTGGGAGGGATCTACACCGAATCAGAATGGGCCGAAGGAATCTCAATCGACCTCCATAGAGTCCTCCTCCTGAGCCCGTATTCCCGGTGTGAAAACAATACATTGCCGACACAAGCCTTACTGATCCTTCAAGAATGCACGGAAAGCGTTGTACGCCGTCTCCAGGTCAAAGTACATCTGCCTTGCTTGTTCATCATTTAACTGATCAGCGGCAGACATGTGTACAAGTGTACTCACCCATCGAGCTACGCGCACTCGTGAATCATGATCCGCAGGGAGCTCTTCGAAATGAGCCAACTGCTCCAATACATCGTTCGCTAGTGGATAAAGTTCATCTGCTGCTCGCATGTTCAGCTTCAGTGAATCCATAGCCGTGATGAATCGTTCGCCAATCGCAAGAATCATCTGTCGGCTGCGAGATCGAGCACTGGCATCCTTGCCGTCACCTCCAGCTCCACTAGCTCCACTTGCACCGTATCCTGCGTGCCGGAGTGCCCCCACATGCTCTAAAGTCGCGGGGATGCCGGACTTGATCCTCGTCAGCGCAGCCTCACATTTCAATCCCAAGTCCTTGGCAAACTCTTCGATAGACCCATCAGGGAGCTCACCACTGTTGGAGCTCATCCATGTGCGATATTGGGCAATCAGCTTGGTGCATTCCGCATGGTACACATCCGAGGGTACCGTATCTCTCACGTACAATACCTCCAACTGTTCCAACAGAACGAGAAGGGCATAGAGGTCGGCAAGTCTGTCGTGCCTTCTTGACTCCTACAGTGTGGTAGAGAGGTCGCAGCATCACGGTTTCAAGTGAGTCGGATGCAGATGTATCATACGAACACAGTTTTCGAGCGACACGCTTGGCGCAAGGTCACGTACCTGGATGGAGTCTGAAAGCTTAATCTTGCTTGGGACGAAAGCGTGCTGGGATGGCGACGTTGCCGCACCGCTGTGGTTCGATAGTGTGGGGCTTATTGACATTCGAGTGCGATACTTCTATGTCGCAGCGTCAGATCCTGTCTTGCCCCTCTGGGTATCCTTCTTTCGAGCTTTGTCACCACAAGTTTGAAGTCGAAAAATAGGTCTTTCTTAAGGGCCCGTTGCTCGGTATGCACTGCGTATTCTTGTGTGCGTATAATGCAATTCGATGTATTGTCGTGTGTAGTACTCCACATTTCGATTAGAACCAACACAAACTTTTGCGTAGTGGCGTAAACAGACGTTATTTTCCGAGTGAACTTGCAACCCTCCTCTTCCAAGTGCAGAACGCCCCCTCCGGAGCAAGACACAGCAGGCTGAGACTAGTCGCGACCCGCGCAAATGTTAGCGAAGCTCACACACAAGTTATTGCACCTAACTACATCTAGACCATGGGTAGATATCGACCTAAGAGAGTGCCAAAGAAGGACAAGTCGGGCAAGCGCTCACGCTGGGTAAGTAAACATTGAGGCGCAGCTTCAAGCCTAACCAAGTACACTGCAATTTCGGCGGACTTATGTGATGCATCTCTCTGTCTTCTACCCTACTTTAGTTTGGAAACCGCCTTAAGGACCTGGATCAGATCCAAGACGAAATGAAGAAACCCCCTGTCTTGCCCATCGATGAAGACCTCCCCGGTTTGGGTCAGTTCTACTGCATTCCCTGCAGTCGATACTTTAAGGACAACCCGACCCTTCAGGAGCACATGCAGAGCTCAAAGCACAAGCGAAAGTACGTACGCGAAATGATGTCGATTTGGGACTTAAAGCGCAATGAAGCCTCCTCTGGCTCAAACTCACTAAGGCACGCGTTCCGCCAATTCAAGTCGTTGTGGCATATACGTGGTCTTAGTGTGCCACCCGTGACTAACCTCAAGTCCGCTATGACTCGTTTGACCCTCTCTACCCATCTAGTCTGAGGCTCGCCCTCGAAAAACCCTATTCTGTTAGGGAGTCCGAGTGGGCTGCAGGGATGGCTCCACCCAAATAAGCAGCGCAAGCGTGTAGGGTGATTGGCAACTGCACTTAGAGATAGGTGCATGAATCCTTGTAAAGAAAAGCTATCATCATGATGCTATATGCTTCACTTTAGTTTGTATAACCATCCTCATTAAATGCCCTTTCACAGCCCTGGTGGCCATTCGTCTCATGAGCTTGCGAAATCGAGCTCTCGTGGGGAGAATCAAGGTAGGGTTGGAAGGACTGTACAGAACACAAAATTCAGTCATTTGGACGTAATTCAAGCAGAGGTTTGCTTGGGCAGACACGTTATCCCGGTCCTCCATGGTCTTTACTTTCTACCCCAGGCCGGTGGCATGTTAGATTATTAGTTTAGTGGTAATAAACTTCCAGTGCCAGCGCCTGCTTGTTGTTTAAGTCTTGCCACGACGCTTTTATTATTATCAAGGTGTTATTACCCGGCGCCGAGTTGAACCCTTCGATAAACTAGGCCCTGTCCAAGAATGGATGTTTGAATGCTGGCGCTGAAGGCTCCGATCCTGGTCCTGTCGGACCTGGCTGCCCTGTTGAAGACATGTTTGTGCTAGGTACAGGCTGAACCGGTGCTGCATTTGTGGGTGCAGGGGTCGCATACGCCACCCAAGGCGGAGGCGTCATGGTTGGTCGCGATGAAGCCGGAGATGCTGATTGTGGCGCGAGTGACCCTGAAGTTGGGGAGGAGTTACTGCTCGAGCCGTTTGAACCTACAGTAGTGCTTCCTGCCTCACTCAACTTAGTTCCGGCATCCTCCTCCGCCGCAGAATCCAGACTTGTGTTACCAAATCCTTCATAAGACGATCCGGGACGTATACCCTTCGGGAGCCTTGCGAGCTCGGCTCGTTTAGCTTCTTCAATCAAGAAGTTAGCCCATAAATCTGCTAAGCTTTGTTCACCACTTGCAACTGCATCCGCAGCTGCGGTTGCGTTGATTGATGAGGTTGCTGGGAACAATTCCTCGAGGAAACTCGTCCATCCGGCTTTCCGTTTGGCGCTGGGCTCTTCTACTTGAATCTCGGTCTGAGTGGACGATGCAGACGATTGAGATGTTGAGTCGCCCTTAAACCAGCTTAACGCCCCTGTAAAAATTGAAGATGCAGCTCCAAGTGTACGCTGTTCACGGTGCTTCTTTCGTGCTGCCTCAACCTGTTTCTTTTGAGCAGGAGTAAACTGCAGAATGCGCATCATCAAATCAATAATCTCTTCTTTCCGTTGGGTTTCACCTGGAGGCGCAAGTAAATAGGCTTCCAACAGTCGAACAACAAGTCGGCGATCCACCATGTTTGAAACAAGTCGGTGCGTTCCGCTGTGACCTTCTGCTTGTTCAGCTCTTGGGGAGAGGCCATGTCCATCACCCGCCGCAGAATCGCCTTGGGGCTCATCGATTTCTTCGATCGCTGCCACACGTCGCAGCTCCGCAATTTCTTGTTCAAGTGCGGAGGCGCGCTGTTTCCATGATTGCACCTGTGCATCTTGTTCCTTCAAAGCGTGGCGAACACTGGTGAGCTCGTTGCTAAGTTGATCAGCGAGGGCTTGTGAGGCTTCATAAAGGCTCTTAACTCTCGCGATTTCACCCCTTGCTGCACTTAAGTCTTGATGTAGCCTCTGCTCCTGCTCACTGTTCTCTGCTACAGTTGTGTCGAGCACAGACTGCAAATTGGAAACCGTTCTGTATAACCTCTCGCACTCTGAAGTGAGATTCTGTTCCTGCAGTGTTTTGGCTTGAAGTTCTTCACGTAGACGGGCTAGTTCTTCGTTAACGGTGCTATTGGCTGTCAGCAGGTTGGTCTCCATTTCTTCTCGCAATCGTCTCTCCTCAGCAAGTTGAGAGCGAGTGGACTCGAATTGTTCCCGGAGTTTCACCAATTCCTCTTCCAATGAATCGTTGCGCTGCTGGAGCTGTTCCTTTTCGCTTGTTGCTTTCGCCACAATGTCTCGGAAAGACAATTCACGGGCAGCGGCTTGCTGTGTTAATGACTTGAGCTGAGTGACTTGAGCGTGGAGCTCTTCGTTTCTCGCTTGCACCTCCGCCAGCTCATTCAAGGCCGACTCCAGCTCCCCACGTAACCGCGCCTCTTCGGCCAAGCCTGCCTTCGCGTCTTCACTGATGGTACTCAGTGCATTCGACAGCTCTTGTTCACGCTGCGTGAGGGTTTTTAGACGTTCCTCGGCATTTGTGAGGGCTGTCGACAATTCGGCTTGAGTTTCCAATAGGCTGCGCTCTGTGTGGTCAAACGTTTGCTTGAGGTTGTCAAGCTCTAGCTTTACCCCATTTAGTTCCTCAAGGCGTTGCGCCAACACTTCCGTGACCGCTGCATGCTCCGCTTGCAATGATTTATACTGTGACCGAGCATCAGCCGCATCGCTGTATGCTGCATCCAGTCGCGCTTGAAGCTCGAGGAGTCGCTCATTTAGCAAATTGATCTCTTCTTGATTTGAGACAGGGTGAGGTCCAGCCTCGGGATTACCGGTGCTTATTAGTGAGTTCTGAGCATCAAGCAATTGCATCTGCGCATCTGCCAACTGGCCTTCTTGTTCACTGTAGCGAATCTGCAGCTCGGATAGTTCATTCTTGACCGCAGCCAGTTCGTCCTGGAGCATTGCAACCTGGTCTTCAAGCAGCGTCTTGTCTGCCGCGTGGCTTGCCTGGATATCTCTCAGTTTTTCTTTCAAACGCTGCTCGAAATCCTTGCGCAACTCCTTTTTTGCCTCTTCGAACTGCGCATGGAGTGATTCGGCCGCAGTGCCAGCGGCAATGAGTTTGATCTTGAGCTGTGAGATCTCTTCCTCGTATGCGGCCAGCTTTGCATTGTTAACCGCGGAGGGTGCGGTCTGCAGTGCTGCATCGGTAGTGCCAGTCTCGCTGCTCCTCTGGCTACGGAGATCCTCAATTAATGCGGCATTTTGTGCTAATTTAGCCTCAAGCTGATCTCTCTCAGACTTCCAAGCGTCTTTCTCGGCTTTCCACTGCTGTCGCACGCTTCGGACGGCACGCATGAATCCTGCCTTTAGCTGATCCGCGATAAAGGCGAAGTTGGGATCCTGTTCACAAGCTTGGGCGGCCGCAATCATGGCATCTCTCTCTTCTTGAGTTATCTCTCGCAGAGATCCTTCATGCACATTGGTTAGCTCGAGCAACTCAAGTTGCCGCTTGAGCTCCTCGACTTCCTGCGAACGCATCGTAAGGAGCTCTGCCAGAGCGTCACATTCACGGGTTAGCTCCGCAAGCTTGTTGTTTTGATCATCTGTCACGGTCCCACTACCGAGGGCAGATGGCAAACCGGTAGTCGAGGGCCTTGAAGGAGTCTCGTCGAGTTCATGTGCCAGCACTGATGCGCAGGAACGCACCTGATGGTCCGCCTGGATCGTGGACTGTGAGATGAGTTGGTCTTCGACGGACACGTTTGATTTAAAGGCTATGGCGGTCTCTAGAACCTTATCAGTCGAATTACCTTGAGAATCTGAAGGACCTTCGTCGCGCAGAGGGAGTACATGAGCTGGGGAAGTGCTACTCGACGTAAAGTTTTCCGAAGGAATCTCGGCGCGTGTGAATGCATCAACGCCGTATTCTTCGTCTTCTTCTTGTACCTCTTCATCCCCGACCTGCTTTGGATTTGGAGGACCCGATTCAACTGGAACTGAAGCATCATCGGCATGAGGCGGCGTGGCCTGCGATGTCGACGGCTCGGTCGATGCGATATTTGTAGCTTGTGGAGGAGAACTGTAAGATGCTGTTACTTCATTAACAGTAGTATCCATGTCTCGGTTCTTGGGCAAAGTAATAGGAACTGGATCGGTGATTCCAGCGGGTTCGAGTTCTTCTTCCTCAATATCTTCGTCACTGCCAAGCTCGCCCTCTTCTCCGTCCTCGAACTCCAATTCGGCTAGGACTGCATTGGCTGAGTTTACAGCATTGGTCAAGGCCTGTGCGGCAGCTGCGCGTCCGGATTCGAAGATCGCAGAAGGCGAAATGCTTGCAATCTGGTCTGCAGTTGATTTGAATATTGGATTTTCTAACACTGCGCTACGGAGCAATGCTCCGAAGCTCGAAGGTTCTGCATTTTCTTGAGTTGTAGAACTGCTCTCTTTTTCTGCTGAGCCCGTCGTCTCAGCCTGATCCACGTGAGCCCCAAATGCTGAGTGCGTCTCTTGTGCACTACTCCCAAGCAGTGATCCCAAGAGTCCTCCAGCCAGCCCTGCCTTATCTGAAGTAGATTCCGTGTCGCGAGCTTGCTGTGCGCGTGCATCTGCTGCGGATGCCATGCCTTCGGTCGTACTTGATCTCGTTTCTGAGACAGAGGGCTCGGTCGATGCGGTCCTAGGTAGTACTGTCGGGGTCTGTGCAGCGTGAGGCGGAGGAGCAAAGGAGGATACTACCGCTGAGTTACCTTCTGAGGATGTCACATCATTGGTGTTTTGGACAACAACTGGCTTTCGCGGTGTCAAGAAGGTTGCCCATCCCCCCAGAGATACTGATGAAGACGTGGAACCCGCCGGGGTTGAAGCGGTTGCTCCTGAAGTGGATTTGGATGTGGCGAGAGATGCACTCGTAGATGACGGAGTCCCGAGTTGCCGGCTGCTATCAGGTGACGGTTTGGCAGGTGTTGCAGGCGATACGAGCGAGCTTGATATGCTCGAGGGTGTGGAAGACGCTATAGAACTTGAGGCGCTTGTTGGGCTTGGTCGAATGAGGTGTGGCGGTGGCTTGAGAAAGTCTGGAATCAACGTGGCCATGGTTGTGGGCGTGGTTGTGGTCGTGGTAGCAGCTGCTGTCAGCGACGTTCCTTTCACACTACCGGGAGTCAAATGCTCTGGAACTTTCAGTCCGACCTTCGACGAGATCCCTGGGCCGGTAGCTGCAATACCAACGTTTTCGTTCACTTTTGACATGGAAGCAAGCTCTTCCAGCCTTTTGCGCCTTTCTTCATGTTGTTGCTCACCCTGCTTCGCTGAAAATGAGCCCGTCGATCCCACTTCTTGTGAATTGGCTCTCCCCAACTTATTCGACTCAAGGTCCCGCCTTCCAGCAGTTGCTGTTGTTGTGTTTGACGCTCTAGTACCAGCGTTCATGCCGTGTATGACGGGGCGAGCAGAGGAGGCCGCAGCTTGCGCTGAATTGGCAGCGATTGCCTCGGGATGCTCCTCCTCAGCGTAATCATCATCATCTGCAGTGCCAGCCAGGTCGGCAAGGACCTACATTTCAAGGGAACATGTTAGAGAAAAGAGTTAAGACTTGGTAAAGCGGCATATGGGAGGGTCTGTCATGGCAAGACGCAGGAAGGCACACGTACCTCGTTCTTCAGCGTCTCGATTGAGCGCTTCGCGGCATCAGCCAGCGAGCTCCACTGACTCCACATCGACATAGGCGTACCTGCGCGCGGTCCTCAGAGACCTGTGATGAAGACCGTGCTATATGGCGTGGAAAGTATGGGAATATTGGGTTAGATTGTGTGCTGCAGTCCAAGGTCGCTCCAGTTTGCAATCTAGCAATTGTGTTTTCGACCCTGTGCCCCCCCTCCGCTGACTCGCATGCTTCTCCAATGAGCCCGTTGAAGACCACTCGTAGAAGTGCATATCCCGCACAATGGCAATGTTACCGCCATTAAACCACATACAAAGTGTCAAGATCCCAGAGAACGCCTTCGTAAATTGATCTGGCGCCGTCGGGACAATTGCGAATGGAGCTGGTTCTAAGTATGGTAATGGCATTCTGGGTATCCCATACATGAATTAGGGTGCCAGCGAGCTGCAAAATGATGAAATCGTGCTGTAAGCACGCTAACACTCGTGGGGAGCGTCCGTATCGGGAGCTAGACGCCAGCTTGGATTCGTTGAATTGGCACACCTCCAGAGTGGCTCAAACGCGTCGCGTGCGCGTTGTGACGAAGTGCAAATTGTGTATTTCACATTAGGCTAGGTGGCTAAGTCTTCAACACCACGCTTTCATCTGTGAAGACCATGCCTGTTGCACCCAAATCACTCCTATGGGCTCTCTTCTTAAGCGTCCTAGCACCCGTTCTCGCTGCCGCTGCAGGGGATCTGTGGGGCTTCCAGCCCCCATACTCCCAGGGACAGGTCCCTGGATGGGTTACAAAGGGTAGTGCGCAAATCAAGCAGAACTCAGTCCACCTCACAGCGAAAAGGCCCTCCCAGAGCGGCGCGCTCTGGTCTGCCAAGCCTTCGCGCATGCGAGACTGGGAGGCTGTAATTGAATATCGCGTGTTGGGCGACAAGGTAATGGGTGGAGATGGTTTCGCCTTCTGGTACGCAGCGACTCCTAGCATCCTGGGTCCGGTGTATGGTTCTGTCGATTACTGGCGAGGCATTGGCCTATTCATTGATACCTTCGACAACGATGGAGACGGTAAATCGCCGCTCATTTCCCTCATGTACAACGATGGTACGGTCTCCCATATCGGCGCCGATGATGGTCTCTCACAAGCGCTCGGGCATTGCTCGTTTGCTGTCCGTAACCTTCCTCGACCAAGCTTCCTGAGAGTCCGGTATCAGGACAGAACGGTAACTGTGGACTATGCTCTACAGCCTGGGGACGTGTACCAGCGCTGTTTCTCAGTACCAAATATCATCCTAGACACTGAGATGTATTTTGGCTTCTCCGCCCACACCGGAGACCTAAGCGACAATCATCAAGTGTTGTCCCTCAAGGTTCGTGATTTGACCTCAGACAAGGTGAATCTGGACAAAGCACACAAAGAGTATCTCAAGAGCTTGCAAGAACAGACGCAGCAGCATAATCAGGATGTGCAGACACCTCAGCAATTCCAATCTACAGTGCTGACCTTGCTGAAGCAGCTTCAGACGAGTCACTCTCAAGTCGAATCAACACAGCTCGTGTTGAGCGAAGCGTTGAATGAGATGGCAGAGCATATTACGAACATCAACCAAGTACTCGCTCAAATCAAGACAGAGGGTGTGAAGAGCAGTGGTGTAGCATCAGAGCCGATCCGTACGATTCTGGATGAACGCATCGTCAGTGTGATTCAACAGACAGCTGATGATAGTCAGGCAAGCAAAATCCAATCCGAGCAAGCGCTGCGTGAATACCGCGCTCTTGCAAGGAAGCTAGAGTCTTTCATTGAGTCTGGAGGTACCTCTGCTTCGACAGGAGGTAGCGGCGGACGTTCCTCAGTGTCCGCAGCCGACGTTCGCACTTTATCGACAAAGATTGACAAGGGTCTGAACGAGCATTCTCAGCAGATCCGAAAGCTGGTAACTTCTGTTGAGTCGCTGCGTAACGAAGTGGCTAGAGTCCGCGCAAGCATGGGAGACTACGGAAGCGACCGAAACGCCATCGGCAGTAGCGGTGAAAGCAGTGTGTTGTCCTATTTGGCCTGGGGCTGCGGTGTCCTTATTGTTGGAGCAGTGGCTGCTGCATGGTACAACAACAGGCGGTCTCAGCATTCCAAGTATGTTTCGCAGGTGGGGCGGTTAGGGTGGGACTAACTCTTACGTACGCCTACAAACCAGGGAAACTTGCATCGCCTCTATCCCAGTCACGGTTAGGGAGGGCTCATATGTCTTCAGCATTATTAATCTAGCGTTTTAATCTAGTTCTTGAATTCCATGAATACATTAGGACAATTCGCATCCTGGATAGAACTACTTCGCAAGCCCGTCTGACGCGCAGCAGGATAGAACACAGGGCCCTCTTGTGTCCTACCTTCCCTCGTGGAACTCCGATTTCCAGATGCCCCTATACCGCAGCGGATACCCCAGCACCAGTGGGGTCGAGGCTTGGAAGAAAAAAATCTGGGGTTTGAAACAACTCCGAGAGCACAGTCTTGCATTCGTGATTTCGCTGCTTCCTCAAGTGCATCCGCGCTACACTGTAGATAGAGCGATACCCACGACCGAGATCTTCTATACCAGCCGCAGGTGAGTCTCGCCCGCGAGCGCTTCAAAGAGAGATCGCCCCGTAAGCATTGCTAGTAGTAGTAGACTCTGCGCCTGGTATGTCCGAGTTACCTGAACAGCAGCAAGCAGCCGGCGCTGCAGCCCAGCCCAACGATGGTTTGGTCCTGTGTCACAACCGTGGCGCTGGGTGTGGCTGGTCGGGTACGTACGAAGACCTGGCCGAGCATCTCAGATCGGGCTGCATTGTAACCTTCTCCAAGTGTCCGAAATGTGGCGAGCCCAAGGCGGCATCCACGAGCGCTTCCAACACAGGTCGCGGTGGCACCTGTCAATGCAACGCGCAAAGCAGCCGAATCCAGTGCCCCTTCTGTCCCGTGCTCCTGGCCCGCAGCGAGGTCACGGCGCATATCCAACAGTGTCGTGAGACGAAAGAGCAGTGTCCCGACTGCTTTGCCAGCGTCCTGCGTGCCCAGCTACGCAAGCACAAGGAAGATGAGTGTGGAGCCACGCTTGTACCCTGTCCCTTCTCCGTCCCTGGCTTCCATGAACGACGCAAGCGCGAGGCTGAGCGGAAAGAGCGACTCGAGCGGAGACTCAGGTCGAGACAGGAGGGTACGAATCTCGACGAGGACGAAGATTATTCCGACGATGAAGATGAGTTCGAGGATGAGTACGGTGATGATGACATCTACCGCGATTTGAAGGGCTGCGAGCATGATCTCCTGCGTAGAGACGAGGTACGAAGCCATGTGGCCTCACAGGCAGAGGCTCACTTAACGTTCGCAATCTCGGCACTTAAGGCCCAGCGTAGTTGCTTGGAAGTGACACGCCTAGATTTGGATGATGAACGCGAGGCAAGACAGCGCTTCCAAAAGCGATGCGCTGAGCTTGAAGCGCGCGTTCGCACGCTGGAGGAAGAGGTTTCCTACCTCCGGCAAAAGCTTGAGGAGGCGGAGGGCGATGCAAGTGAAGAATCCACAGAGTCCGAAGTGGATGACATCGATCTCGATGCCGATGAATCTGTCGTTCAGGAAGAGCTTGCGAGAATGGCGCAGCTCCTCCTTGCACCGCAAACTCCCTCTGCAACCGCGTCTTCATCATCTCATTCGTCAATCTCCGCTGCGCCCAATCTCACGCCTGAACAGGCCAGGCGGCAGATTTTGCAAACATTACCACCACGAAAGCGCATGCTGGCTAATCTATTAATCCAGGCTCAACGTCAGCATGTCCAGGAAGTAAGATGTGCGCCCAACGCGCACGATGACATACCACGCTCAGCTCGGTCTGGAAGGTATTTCTATTCCCGAAGCGAGCTCTTGTCAATGCGTCGGTCAGTGATAGATTCATTGGCACATCGAGACAACTATCCTGATGTTGGGGCCCCGATTTACGTCGAAAACAAAGAAGATAGGGTTGCCGCGCAGTCCGCTCTCACTTCTACAACCGAAAATGCTGCAGCTATCGCATTGGCACGACTCAGAAGCAATAAGCAGCAGCTGCTCCAGCAAGTCAAAGCAGATGCATTGAAGACCAAGCAAGCAGACAAGAAAAAGAAACAGCAGCAACAGTCGAAGACCGTGGCCCCTATTATCATGGGCGCCGCTCTAAACGATGGCAAGGGCATCGGTAAGGGTCTGCATGCAAGTGCAGAGCCCGTGGAAAAACTCTGGCTTAAAAAAGGCAAGGAAGGAAAGGGTGGCAGAGGTCGATCGCAGGAGACTATTATTGATACGTCCAAAGCCATCAAGGTCGACTATTATGGCAACAAGGTTAATCCCACGGAACAACGAGAAGAGCTGCCCCGTGCTGCAAAGCCGTGGGTCCCGCGGAGTCGTCAAGCAAAGACCGAAGAACCAGCAGCATCTATACCTTCGGAACTTTCGTCCGCTCCACCTGCACCTGCACCCGCCAAGCCTGGTGAGCTGACTGCGGAGGAGAAAACAGCGGCCAGTGAAGCATCTCGAATTTTCCGAGGAATGCTCAACAAAGTCACGGACGCCAACATTCCGAACTTTGCTGAGAAACTATGGGCTACTGCGCTCGGTCCACTTGCCCGGGCTGAGCAGGTGGAATATCCTCTCGAAACCCTCTTTGAGAAGGCTGTTGCTGAGCCCGCTTTCACAGCCATTTACGCGCGCCTGTTCAAGGCTCTTGTTCGTCATCCCAACGCGCACGCATTCGAACAATATGTCCCGGCTACCTCAGACAAGCCTGAGAGCAAAGTTTCAAGAACTTTGCATTGGGTCTTAATCTCCAGGTGTCGTCGTGAGTTTGAGGCAGCATTTAAGGCCCAAATGGATGCATTGGACGCATCCACATCGGCGGCAGCCAATGAAGGAAGTCATAGCGACCCTGATGCGAAGAAGGCGCGATTGATCGGTGTGCTGCGTTTCTTAGGTGAATTGTACAAGAACGAACAGCTACTTGATGTGATCATGTTTGCGTGTGTTGATCGCTTGCTTGCAGTAGTAGTTGCTCTTGTGTCTGCATCACCCGCAGGCTCGACGGCAGGGGTAGACCCAGCAGGCAATGTATCAAAAGAGCACAAAGCAAAGATTGAAGTCCTGATCGAGGAAATCACAGCTTTGCTTCAGAGCATCCTGCCAACAATGGTCCTTGCAACATCAGAGCGCTCACAACTACCGCCTGCTAAGCGAGATGAGCTAAGAGTTGTACTGGATGGGCAGAAAGCCCGTTTGCATGAGCTCGCTGAGAATCCTGTGCTGACCAAGCGCGCAAAGATTCTGCTTCTCAACCTGTTTGATCAGTGTGGATAGTATAGATGTATGTAGCATACGCAAAATATCCAATAAAATGCCGTAATAACTCTGCATGCACCTGTTTTATGAGCTTATATCTGCAAGCACCATTGCAACGTAGCAGTCCATCTGGCGCCAAAGTCAGAATCTCGAAATCGAACATGGCAGTTTCGAAAAAAAATTCGAGCAAGGTGTAGGATAGGGGGAGGCTTGCTGAGTGTCTGTAGGGGGTGCGACAGTCGCGGGTGCAACCGGGGAAACCATCAAGCGCATCGATATGCATAACACAGACAGCTTGTGACATTGTCAGGCAGAATATTTGATGAAGTGCCTGTTGAGCTGATATATTCCCTCCAATTTACTGAGAGGGGAGTTCACTCCTGTCAGAAAAAAATCCTGACTAAAGCAGACCCACCCACAAAAATATCTTGCGTCAGCGCGTCACTCTCGACAAATCAATATACGCAACATTATCTCCAGTATGGCTACACGGAAACCCACACACAATTTATGTTATAAACCTTCAGCATACGCCGCAAAACTAAAGCCAACAAGTTCTGACCCAGACTCAGGTTTCCAGAGCATGCCTGAGAATACGAGCAGCAAAAGGATACATGAAGGCACAGCTCTCCAAGGAGCCACGACATCGATATTCTCCCGCGTTGGACTTCAGAGAGCTCGCAATACTGCCCTAGGGCTAACATTCCTATTTGTGATCATTATGTTTCTCACTGCTCTCTTCGAAAGCTTGTCGCTCAAACCCTGGGCAAGGCCGGCTCAGAACGAACGGATAGACGACACTACAACGCTTGCCTCGTCCAATGCAGCTAACAAGACGCAGTCGCTTACTCGAGCTGAACGCCTTACAATTGCAACGATCGCGGGGAACGGCACTAGAGTCTCACGCGAGCGAGAACGTGTCATGATTTGGGTAACACCCGTAGGCGACTCTCGGAGAGCCATATCAACAGGCGTTTTCCCTTTTCCGTTCTCCGACTTGTTTCTGTACCCGTCACTAGGCTCATTTTACGGCATCCACAGCTTTTGGCACCGATATATGCTAGTCGGAGCTAAAAGGTTTGCAAAACTCATCCAAAGAGGTCTCCGAGTTGATGACCCTTTTTTCCAGACAAACCAGTGTAGCTCCAAAGATTGTCGCTCCATAGAGCCAGGGCATACGGAGCATCGCACTACGCGGTACCATGTATGGAGAATATTCGATAACACGGTAAATAGCAGATTACACGATTGGTTCTCGCCCAAATCTCTGTACAAAGTCGTAAACGCCACATTCTATGGCATCCTCTATCTAACTCCTGGACTCGTGATCTGGCTCGGCCTCGTATCCAATAGCTTGCAATGACAGAGAAGAATAAACAGACGGGGGCATTGTTATATTAAACAAACAGAACATCCGACCCAATGTTATACTAGCGTTCCGGCTGTTGCCCCAAGTAAAAGTGCCTCCAAGGAAGGCACAGTCAAATCAGGATCGAGAGCGCCTAAGTTCGATGAGGTTGCATCAAGGCGATTTAACTCTTCCTTCAATTCAAATGTAAGCTCTTCTGACTCTGAGTCCCGGTATGATCCGGAGGGTTGGCGGTCACTAGCGTGCGTCCGTGTCGTCAATACGGACACAATATCCGGGGCAGACTGGCATGTAAGACCATTCTCATCATTTGATGACTCCTGATCGCGTATGCTCAGTAAGCTGGATGTGAGCAGTCGACGAGTCATTGCAGACGACATCTCAGGTCCAACTCCCGCTGCGTTGAAGGGCGTTTCGTCCTGTTTTGGCGTCGCAGACTGCGAACTGCTTTCGGCCAGGGCCAACCGTGCGCTGAAAAGCGCAGATAGGTAGTCCGGTACCTGACATGAATTCGTCAGGCTAGTGCCGAGGTCAGCGAAGTAGATTGCACTCGGATGATTTGTTACTGACAGAGATGCAGCGGTATTTGACCCTGGATTCGTCGACACTGGTGCCGCTGAGTGCCAGCCTGCAAGAGTTGTACCATCATCTTCATAACCGAATAGCTCCGCGACTTGACGGCTCTTGAGTTGTTTTTCCTCTTCCATTTGCGTCACCTTTTGACGAAGTGCGGCGGCATTCAGGGTTTGTTCATACAGGGCCTGCTGGATCAGTAATGCATCCCGACGAACCTTCTCATTTTCTTTTCTTAATTGGTATTTCGATCTGAGTTCGTCTCTCAGAAGCTTGATAAGCTGCTTTTGCGCGATATTTAGCGCTTCGAGATCTTGAACAACCGGTTCAGGTACATCATCGAGTCCTAGCCGATTTAACTTGTGCCTAGCATTATCCCAACATTCCGTTCGCAATTTATCGATGCTCTGCAGCTTTGCATCCAAAAGACGATCACTGACAACCGCAGCCTCTGAATTGTGCGATGCCTCTCTGAGGTTTCGGTAGTCTTGATCAGAGGTCGGTGGCAATCGTTGGGCAGTTGCGAAGTCACTAAGGGGCCGGGCATGCATATCGTACTTGCCTGATCGCGCGGCATCTTGCATTGCTGCGACGACTTTCTTTGCGATGCTTTTAGAATCGGTCACTTCAACAGTCGATTCACCTTCCATTTCCTGCTCGTCATCCCAAGTAAATCGATCCGAACTGACTCGCTGAGTTGTTGCCTTTTGTAACCTAGCGCGGACATTCTGACCGAATACACTGGTCGGCATTTGCTCTGCGGAGTAAGCCCAACGATACAGGCCTTGGGTATCGATCTCACCCAAGGCTCCTGAAGAACGCTGAGTCGTGGAGGCGGAGCCTATAGCAGCCTGATAACCAGATATTGGGTTCGCCTTTTCGAAGTCCTTTCTGGCTCGGCTTTGCACTTGCAACGCTTCCAGGGCAGCTTGGTACTTTTCTCGCGCTAGCTGAGTTCGTTTCGAGTATTGAAGGTCCAAATTCGTTGCTGGCGATGGCCTCGCCGCGGTTGGATAAGGGGCAAATGCAGGTCGATATAACTGGGTCATGCTTTCTTTCTGTTGCTTGTTCTTCAGATCAAGTAGCCTTCGTTGTTTCCAAGCAAGCAGTGCTGCCTCACGTTGAGCAACAAGCACTGATGCGTTCACAACTGCAGGTAGTGTATCTGGATTCATGCTGCTATCCAAGCGGTTTGCTCCAGATGTCGTATTCGGCACTTCATCCTCGTCTACATCAACATTGATGTCAGCTGGATCGAGAGTACTGTACGTATCCACTCGAACACTCACCAAACCCGGGTAGGTGGGCTCGAATCCCTCTGCTCTACCTCCCGCGGGTCGAGGACCATCTGCATTCCTCTGAGCCAGACTGGGTGCGTAACGAGGCTGACTAGCGACGACCATGCGGCGGGTGCGACTCACATCCGTTGCGAGAGGGTGTGGCGCGAGTCTAGCTGCGCTTACCGTCGCAACGTTCGAAGTATAGGCCGTTGTTGAGGGCGTAAGTAGAGTTTGGAACTTGGGGATATGCTCACAACGACACCTGCAAGCGGGACAGTCAGGGCAGCCGCAGTCTTCATCACATTCGCAGTCACAACCCCGTTCGATGCGCGTCCTATACATCGGGCACCAGACCCGATGAGAACCAAACTCCCTGACAATTTGAGTAGCTCGTTCGGGTGACTCATCTCGAGCCCGCTCGAGCGCCTTGTCAAACCTGCGGGCAGGGCGATCCTCTTGACACACTCTCTGCGGGACGGCTCGGCTTGCATGGGAAGCCGAACTCTTGGGCAACAGATATCCTCGCTGATACTTCCAGGGCATGTCAGCTCTCATGTCGAATTGCGCTTGGATGCGCAATTCAGGCGTAAGGAACTGGTGTGATTCGGTCATCCGCGGTTATGATATACAGTTTTCCTGATTTATCTCCACTGGGCGTTGCCGACACAACAAGTAATCAGGAGTTATTAGTTTTCGGCGCGAAAGTTTGAAACGCTCCCGAATAGCGCGTGCGAGGCGTCCCGCCGCGCGTTTAAGTTACGAGACGGTCAAACACGCCATTACTGCCACGGTTCTGTGCTCGGAATGAGGATAACTAATGCGAGGCAAGCGCTTTTGCGTGTCTTCCCACCTCTTTACGAGCCAGTTTCCGCGTTGGACACCCGTTTCGTACGAAGGATAAGTTTCCTCGAGCGGCTGAGCAGCACCCTGCAGAGGATCAACAACGACTTCACCAAAGCCGCGCCGGTACCCCCACGAGATCACGAGCTGAAGGAAGAAATGCCCTCGGGACAAAGTCCGAGCCAAGGTCCGATAGAAATGACGCAAGCAGAGACGTCGACGACAGACACAGTGGTGAAGACTACACGTGAGGGGATACAAAATACTGCCTCGCACCGTAGCAACAAGGGTACAATCAATGGTGTTCCGAAATCGTTCGCTGCAACATGGAAACGAGCCACTGAACTGGATGAGTACGACTTCATGCTGTACTACATTCGCAGGAAACGTAGCAAGTGGGCGTACGTGGTGCCCAAGAATGAACCTGCTAAACAGCCACAACCAGCTCAAGGCCCCAGCACGCGTACGTCTCGACCAGGAGGGTATCGACATAGATCGACCACGGACACAGGTTCAAGCCCGACAAATGCCGCAAGTTCGAGTATTACGTCCGGGCAAGGCTTTATAGATTCGTTAGGGGCGAACGAGTCATCTGATTCGCTTATAAGTCCAGGAACTGCTGGAGCTCGACATCAGCCACATACCCGCGTAGGAGATCGAGTTTCTCAACAGCAACAGCAGTTAAACAGTGCTAACCAACGTCGCGAACGGTTCATGAAGACAGATCCCTCGACGAAGGTCACTTCGAGTATTGCGCCTAGTTCTACACACGCTTCAGCAACCTCCCTCGCTGCTTCTCAAATTGATAGCGCCATTGATGATGAAGCTCTGTCAGAAACTGATGGTGAGGATCGCGTGCCCTTCGAGATGCCAACACCCTATTCATCAACTTTCCAACCTTTGTCTTCGCTTCGAACTAAGTATACATCCCACATTATCAGCTCAAGTCCAGCTTCTTCGGCTCAGGGATCCGGTTCATCAACTAGTTTGACAGCTAATACTGGCGCATCCCGAGGTTCTTCTGTGAGTGCCCCAACTTCGTGCTCAACAGGGTCGTCATTTGGCGATTCTCGTGTTAGTTCAGGTGACCCAACCAACTTGGCTTCTTCCATTCCGTCGAGTGTTGGTGCTAGTACTGCAAGCCTGCTCTCTCGTGCATCCCAGTTCTACGCCGGAAGCAGCGCGCCTCAGCTTGATTTGAGCTGGACAGCCTCGACTCCCAATCTCCGAACCGGACTACCCAGTCAGGTTCCTCGTCCTGTGACGGCTCGTAAGAAGACCGATTGGAGCACCATTTTTGGCAGCCATTTGGCGTCTCGAGAGGCCAAGCTTGCGGTGAAGCAGGCTGAAGGACAGTCCGGAATGCCGAACCCATCTGTGGACCGTGGACCGCATCAACCTACCCCTGGAGCTTCAGCTTTTCCGTTCCCCCCTGCCTATCCTTCATCCCAATCCGCAGCACAGTATTCGTCACCTTTATTACAAAGATTATCTCAGCAACAACAACAGTTGCAGCAGCAGCAGCAACAGCAGCAACAGCAGCAACAGCAGCAACAACAGCAACCACTACAGGCGACCCCTTCAAAGGGATCTCCTGGCTCTTCCGAAGCAGAGGGTACTGGAGGAGGTGTAGCAAGCAACCAGAAACCCCCATCATCAAGGAATTCACTTGCTTCATTTGCTGCAGTCGTTGGAACGGCGAATCCACTTCGTAAGGAAACAGTCATTTCCGTTTTCACACGGCAAGGTCCGAAGAAATGATTGAGAATGTGCCGTCCAAGAATTTTATGCTGCTTAGTTGCAGCTTTATGGTTTATTAGTCAGTGGTCGTGCAGATTTAGCTTCATCACGTGTCATGAAGCGTAAGGGAGACACACTCCCTAAAAAATCACTTATCTAGGATTCTTGCATTGTGATCGAAGTCATGCTGCAACGGATCCGACCCGCGACTCGCGGTCGATCGCGCGACTTCTCCTTTCTCTGTAATCCTGCTCGACAGGGATTGCATTATCCGGATGTCACCTCAAGTCACACTCGAGTCGCTTTATTCACTCATGCCCACTCAGTCGCGATTCACACATCTCCGTTCTTCAAGTCTATCGATTCTGCCCAGAGGTCCAGCTAGATCCACATAATAATTGTCACGAGTACTGGGAGATCAGCTGCTCTCCGTAGGGTGTGACTACGTTCCAGCTCACTAGTTTTCTGTGCGGCAACAAATCAGTCACCGGAGTGAGTGACTTCATCATCCTTGCTACCTCTGGTTCAGTCCAAAATCGATTTGAACCCGAGTGGCTGAAAAATATCTCGGTGATTCGATCTCTGTCCGCATGTGTAGTCTATGCATTTTCTCAGTAAACACGATGTGAGCTTCTGTGATTTATACACATGTGGTGTGGCAAGACCTTGGATATCATTTTGAACTTATGCATATTCCGCTGCACGGTGTCACTCCTCCAGTACAGATGCAAAGATTTTGCCCGTTTCACTCAGGGGGCCTTCAGCCTGACGCATCCATGGCGGCGTCTTCTCTCGCGACTGGAGCATCCACCTCGGGTCTAAGTCCTGCAACGGTTGCTGACCGTCTTCAACCGTCGACATGCCAAGCTTCGCAACAACCGCAGGTGTCTCAGACCCAGGATCTACAGTCTCAGCAGCCAGCTCCTTCGCGAGTCAAGAATGTTGCCTGGGACACGCCGAACAACACGATCGCGTTGCATCCGCTCGCGCCACGTACGTAGCCTCATTAACACCACGGGAACGCTTCACAGGCGTCTGGGTCAGGCTCGCAGCTCACGTCTAGGGCATTACTTCGATTCGCCCAGCCCTCTCTGACCCCGATCTTCTCTGGTTGGTTCCGAAGTGGGCCATCAACTCGGTTTGCACAACCGCATCAGCAACAGAGACGAGAGGGGTGCATGACGCTCTCTTCAAGTTGTTTCTGCGCAATCGCCCTATTCGAGTCTTACTGCGGGTGCAATCTGCCGTTTATCGTGATCATAGCCCTGATTTCTGTGTTTGTGTTCAAAATGATTCCCGCATTATCTAGTTGTTCCCTCGGCCACACCCTCGAAGAATAGCGGTGGTACGAGCGAGGCTCTGGCCGCCGAACGTGCCAAGGCAAGTTTCGATGTAACTCTGATGACCAACTTCCTAGATGGCGGCGCAAAAGCGACAGCGAAGCGGCGGTTCATAATCTCTCCGACCAAGAACATGGAGATGCCTCAAAAGTACTCCATGACACGGGAAGAGCTTCTTAAGCATCATTTGATCCACTTCAACTGCGTGCACGATCCATTCACCGACAACTACGTACCAACACGTGAGGAAGTCGGCTGGATGCAAGAGAATACCATGAACAGTGGAAGCATGATGAATCACTGGGGCCTGTTCGTACCTACCTTGCTCATGCAGGGATCGGACGAGCAAAAAGCCATTTGGTTATCAAGAGCTATGATGGGAGAAATCATCGGATGCTATGCACAAACGGAATTAGGCCATGGTAGCAACGTTAGAGGCTTGCGTACAGTGGCGACGTTTGACAAAGCTTCCAAGTGCTTTATCATCGATACTCCTGAGCTAAGCGCAACGAAATGGTGGCCAGGTGGCCTCGGTAAAGTTTCCACACATGCCATTGTGTATGCTCAACTCATCTTAGACGGCCAAGAGCACGGAGTTCAGGCCTTCATCGTCCAGATCCGTGACGAGAACCATAGACCTATGCCTGGCATCGAAGTCGGTGACCTTGGGAACAAGCTCGGCGATGCTTCGAATGACACAGGCTTCTTGCGGCTTCATCGGGTTCGAGTTCCTCTCGATCAAATGCTCTCGCGATACCAGCGTGTCACAGAGGATGGCAAGTTCATGAAGGTGAGGCCAAAAGGTGAAACTGATGAGAAGACGGATAAAGTGTCATACGCGACCATGGCATTCTCACGCGGTGCAATGGTTAGGCAGTCAGGGGGCATGCTTGCACGCGCAGTTACGATTGCGATTCGTTACTCGGCAATCCGCAGACAGGGATTTAAATATCCCTCTGTCGTTAAGTCTCATCGCGATGAGGAGGTTTTGCTCATCGATCATCATGTGCAGAGGCGAAGGCTCTTCACTCAGCTTGCAACCGCTTATGCATTGAAGTTTGCGGGAAAGCACGTCTTGAATCTTTTCTCTCAGCTAGAAGGTGGCTCCGTAGCCGGTGGACTGAGGGATTTGTCTTCGCTAGCGGAAACTGCAGCCACTGCCGCAGGTCTCAAAGCACTTTGCTGTGTTTTGGCTGCCGATGGGATTGAGGAATGTCGCAAGTGCTGTGGTGGTAATGGCTACCTCCTATCTTCTGGAATTGCAGCATTGGGCGCAGATTATGTTTGGCAAACAACTGCCGAGGGTGATACGGTTGTCCTGCTACTTCAGACGGCGCGCTTCAACCTTAAGCAGTTGGCCAAAGCAAGAGGGGGAGAAGAACTCGCAGGCCCGCTTAAGTACTTGGAGCCTCTTGCGTCTCGACCTTTAGGAGGTGGTGACGACAAGGGACTGGCTCAAGCAATTGAGAAGATGTACAAGCCAATTGAGTACAAACTTCCTCAGGACCTTTCCAAAGAATGGGAGATCAACGCATTGGCGGCTAGAGTGCAATGGCTTGCGAACGCGATCGACATGTGCGCGATCGCAGAGCTCGCTACAGCCGAATACGAGCTAGAAGAGGCCAAACAAGCCTTGCTGTTCCAAGAGAAAGACAAAGGCTCTCTTTCGGAGGAGGATTTGGCTAAAGTCTCTGATACTGCTTGGGCACAGAATAGTATTGTATTATGCAGCGCGGCTATTTGGCACTGCCTCGGTTTTATTGTTCATTCCTTTGCGGAATCTATACGTGAGTGCCCCGATTTGAATTGTAGGCTAGTATTGTATCGCCTTGCGGCGCTCTTTGCGGCGAATGTTTTGCTCGATAGGCCCCTCTCTGCGAAATGCATTGAGTTGCTGCCACATTTAACTTTCGGGTTAGCTAACATGGAAGTAAGCGGTGTCGTGGAAGAAGAACTCAAGAAGAGCCATATTTCTGTGCAGGCCTGTGCTAGACCAAATCCATTCCTTGCGCAGGTAACTAAGCTTCGTTACCTGCTTCTTGAAGAGATTCGCACCGACGCAGTTGCACTCGTTGATGCTTTTGATTATCCCAATCGTGTTTTGAATTCAGCCATTGGAGCCTACGAGGGCAACGTGTACGAAGCACTTATGGAGGCTGCTCGTAGGTCGCCGCTTAATCAACAGGATCCCTTCCCTGGCTATGAAGACACGATTCGAAAGAAGTTGGACCTTGAGTTATTGGCAGAAGGTCGGATCGCAGCTGAGAAATACCGTCGTCTTGATGCAGGCGACAAACTGCCGTCCCAACTGTAGTTCTCTTCTTATGATAACGGTTCTTTAATACTAGGTACAATGGGAGATGTGTATTATCATCTAAGGGAAATGCCGCGCTAGTACTTAAGAACAAGAGACGTTTGTCATCTCTTGGGACCGAAAGTCACCGCATAAATATAAATAGATCCAGTGCTCATTTCGACATGCGTTCTTACATGCTATTTCAGCATGCCACACTCGGCTTGATAATCACACACCTAATACAATCTGCTGTTTCTGGCACATTGCGCCGCGCTCAGAGCGTGTTTAGAGCTCATCCTTGGCATCCGCAGGCTTAACTTCTACCTTGATATCCTCAGGGTTCAACTTGATGACATTCTCCTCTGAAGTTGCAGAGGATTCGGTTGATTCGCTCTTGGGCTCTTCAACAGCTTCGTCGGGCAAGTCCTCGAGGGGCTCTTCATCAGCGGGAGCATCAGGATCAAGGTTGAGGGCAGCCGAAACGACGCGGTGGACGCGCGTAGCGAATTCCTCGGGAGTGTCCATCACGAAGCCAGACTGGATAAGAGCAGCATCATAGAGAAGCATAACCTGGTCCTTGGCCGCCTCAAGCTTGCCATCGACAACCTTTGTGTTCAGCTCCTTGATCATTGGGTGATATGGGTTGATCTCGAGGATCTTGCGTGCAGTCATGTACTTGGCCTGGTTAGGATCAGAGAAAGCCTGAACCTTCATGATCTTCTCCATGGTTGCAGACCAGCCGTATTGAGTGGTGGTCAGGACCATAGGCGAGTTGCCAAGGCGTTGAGAGACAGAAACACGCTCGATCTTGGAACCAAGAACCTCCTTGAGCCACTTAGTGAGGGGGGCGAAATCCTACAGACAGGAAAGTGAGGAATACAAGAGAAAGGAGTTTAGTACACCGCTCAGGAATCAGTTGACATAATGCAGGAAACGCCAACACTCTTGTGTACACACTTTAGATTGCTCCACGGAGCATTGTTAATCGGAACGGTTATGTCAGTAAAAGAAAAGTCTTTTCATCGGGCTATACAACTGAGATCATTCCGAGGAATACCTCATGAAGATAGTCCGAAATCAAAGCGTACAGCAACATAAAGTTGCGACATCATCCAAACCATCGATTCAGCGAAATAAACAGTACAATACGGTCGCAAACACGAACTTACCTTCTCTTGCTTCTTGAGCAGGTTCTTCTTCTCATCACCGAAAGAAACATTCTCCTTGGTGAGCGACTGGAGGGGAGTGCCATCGAAGTCGGGAACGGATTGAACGACATACTCATCAAGAGGGTCGCTCATGAGCAGAACTTCAATACCCTTGCGCTTTGCTGCCTCCAAGAACGGGGACTTGGCAAGAGCCTCTTCAGAGTCACCGGTAATGTAGAAAATGCTCTTCTGGGTCTTGGGCATGCGATCAAGGTAGTCCTCGAATGAGATGTACTTGCCGTCGCTCTTAGAAGACTTGAAGCGCAAGAGCTTGACAAGCTTATCCTTGTTGGTGTGGTCATCTAGGATACCAAGCTTGATGGACTTGCCGAACTCCTGCCAGAAGGTGGTGTACATCTTCTTGGCCTTCTCTCGGGCAGCCTTCTTCTTCTCCTCCTCAGCCTTCTCCTCTTCAGTCTTCTCGGGTGCTGGCTCGCCAGACGCCTCACGCTCTTCCGCCTCCTTCTTCTCGTCCTCTTCCTCTTCAAGAGCCTTCTTCTCTTCCTGTGCCATCTTGGTGACCATCTCAAGCACCTTGCGAGCAAGCTTCTTGGACATGACCTTCAAGACACGGTTCTGAGCAAGCGTCTCACGGTTGACGTTGAGAGGAAGATCATCCGAGTCCACAACACCACGAACAAAGTTCATGTAACGAGGGAGGAAATCCTGGAACTCGTCAGTAATCAAAACGCGACGGACGAAGAGCTTGAGCGCGGTGGACTTCTCATAGAAGCGATCGTACAGACCAGGCTCAGCCTTGGACGGAATGTACAACAGCGACTTGAAAGCGAGATCACCTTCAGCACTGAAGTGGAGCTTGTTGAGTGGTGCCTGATGCGACTTGGTCAAGGTCTTGAAGAACTCATCGTACTCCTCGTCAGTGATCTCAGAAGGAGAGCGAGTCCAGATGGCCTTGACGGCGTTCACACGCTCCTTCTCAGTAACATCCTTGGTAACCTTCTTCTTGGTCTTCTTGGGCTCCTTTGCATCAGTCTCCTCGCTGACAACGGTATCGTCGCCAGCAGGAGTCTCGGGTGCGGGCTCCTCAACTTCAATCTCCTCAGTCACCTGCTTTGTGACTTCGAGGTAGATCGGGAAGTTGATGAACTGAGAGTACTTCTTGAGAAGCTCGCGAAGCTTGGCAGCAGACAAGAACTCGCTCGCATCGGCTTTGAGGTGGAGGGTAATCTCCGTACCGCGGCCGAGGGTGTTGCCACGAGGATCAGGTGCAACAGTGAAAGTCGAGTTGGCAGTGGACTCCCAGACGTACTGAGTATCAGACTTGGGCGACATGGAAGTCACAGTAACCTTGTCAGCAACGAGGTAGACGGAGTAGAAACCGACACCAAACTGACCAATCAAGGTCAAAGCGTCCTTACCCTGCTTAGCAGCCTCAACGAACTCGGTAGTACCTGAGCGAGCGAGGATACCAAGATTCTTGATAAGCTCATCCTTGGTCATACCAATACCCTTATCACGGAAGGTAATGGTACGGGCATTCTTGTCAAACTTGACGAGCACATCGAGCTCGGCAAGGTCACCCTCACCCAAGAGTGTCTTGTCGGTAAGCGAGAGGAAACGAATTTTATCGAGTGCGTCAGCAGCGTTGGAGATCAATTCTCGGACGAAGATGTCGCGGTTGGTGTACAGCGAGTTGATGATAATGTCCATCATGCGGTTCACCTCGGCCTGGAACTCAAACTTCTGCTCATACTTTGCGATCTGCTCGCGCTGCTCGGGGGTGAAGATGTCCGAACCCGTCGAGGTTGCCTGCGCGACAACCTGCAGTGCCACTAGACATGATGTGAGTCAGCGATGCAGAGGAAAAATTCAGCGTCAATTCAATATATCTGCGCGCATCACACACTGTTACACAATATCGCCACGACTGCAGGGGCAGAATCAACCGAAGCACGCATTGTTCCAGGCAAGCAGTCTGACCAGATCCGCATTGCGGAGCGGTGGTTTCATGAAAAGACCGGCAAGTCGGCGGATAACGCTGAAAATAATCACGAAAAAGAGTACTTACCGAGTGCAGTGAGTAATATGACAATAAAAGCGCTACGTTTCATGGTCATATATATGCGAATTTCAGTCTTTTAATCAACTTTCATTCGACCGCTGACTCAGCCTCCCGGAGGCTATTTTTCGCTCTGTCCAGGCCCGCGCTCGCACTTGTTCATGGAGATAACCCCGGGATAAGCTCTATCAGCTTATGCTCCATAACACTACAGGGGGCACCACTCCATCACGATTGTCCTATATCTAAGATCTGTGCTCTGAGCGCGAAATCTGGGCCAGGACACTTATGCGCATTTGGTATATACGCGTGCTATCGAGTACACTTGCGGATAGTAATACTTTATTTGGCTAGAAAAGGGTTCGATACCACAAGTGGCACCTGAGGTCGAGAGAGAACACTGGGAATTTGACACGAAGCAGGCCGCCAAAATCGGCCTTTGAATCAGGTGATATCTCCTTTGAGAATGAGTTGAAAACATGGTCTAGTGCGAGTAAGCATTCGAAGTTCCGACGCATGTAAGCCTGTGGAACACTCGTTAATATATCTATCCTGCTCAAACCCGCCAAACATGGTCACAAATCTAGTTACGACGCCCGTTTCAACATGTCCGGAGAAGCAGGAGTAGGTGTAGCCTCAGCAAGCGCTGCTGCCGCAGATGAGAGCAAGACAAATCGCGTAATTCTTGTCACGGGTGGCTCAGGCCTTGTGGGTCAGGCCATTCGCGTCGTGCTCGAGAAGGACGAGGAGATCAAGCAGCTCCACAAGGAAGACACATTCGTCTTCCTCTCGAGCAAGGATGGTGACTTGCGGTACGTTTGATCCAGACAGAGGTTTGCGTTGAGTTCGTGTGGGACAGCCCACACTGGTTGCTTTATACCTCTTTAGTTGCGCTTTCGGGATATGGTATGGCCCTATGGTTTGAGTCGAATGGATTGGAAAGATTCAGAGCTCGTGCAACAACTCGTGTGTTCAGAACGTTGAGGTGGCCTGCGACGAAGTCGAAGTCATTCAAACGGGTGTAGCATGCCCGTAAGGCAATACTTCGACAAACAGATGAGCTGAGCCAAGAATGTTGCTACTGCGTAGGCTTTCTTACACTGATTGAGTCTTCATATTCAAAGCAGCCAAGCATCCAGGTCAGGTTTGGATTCACTTGATTCATCTGCTCCGTTCGCCCCACACTGTAATCTTGATGCCATCTAGTAACCTAGCGGAATGTGAGGCTTTGTTTGAGAAGCACCGCCCAACCCACGTGATTCACCTTGCCGCGTTCGTTGGTGGTCTCTTCCGTAACATGAAGTACCCCGTTGAGTTCTACAACTACAATCTCAGCATGAACAACAACATCCTCGCATGCTCTCACAAGTACAAGGTCCAGAAGGTTATCTCTTGCCTTTCGACTTGCATCTTCCCCGACAAGACCACTTATCCCATCGATGAGACCATGGTCCACAATGGTCCCCCGCACTTCTCCAATGCAGCCTATGCACATGCCAAGCGTATGATTGACGTCGCCAACCACGCTTACCATCAGGAGTATGGCTGCAACTTCACCTCCGTCATCCCCACCAACATCTATGGTCCTCATGATAACTTCCACCTGGAGGACTCTCACGTTATTCCGGGTCTCATTCACAAGTTCTACCTTGCCCAGAAGAATGGTACTCCCATGACAATCATGGGCACTGGCACTCCGCTTCGTCAGTTCATCTACAGTGAGGACCTTGCCAAGCTCTTCTTGTGGGTCCTTCGTGAGTACAACAGCGTTGAGCCTATCATTCTCTCCGTCGGTGAGGAGGACGAGGTCGCGATTAAGGATGTAGTTCAGTACATCGCTGAAGCCTTCGATTTCAAGGGTGAGATTCGCTACGATACGACCAAGGCTGATGGCCAGTTCAAGAAGACGGCCTCCAATGCAAAGCTTAAGTCACTGTACCCAGACTTCAAGTTCACCCCCATCCGTGAGGGTATTCAGAAGACGGTTCAATGGTTCCTTGACAATTTCGAGACTGCTCGAAAATAAGTACCTCTATCTCTCTCGCACAAACGAGTTGAGCGATCAAACCTGCATAAATGCTTTTGTCCTATTTATTGCTCGGAACGAGTTGTCCATACGAGAATTGACTTGCAATTCGCCAGTAAATACTTCATAGCCTGAGTCCACACGGCGTCCTTCCCCTAGATGCACAGAGAGGTTCACAAAGAAGCAGGTCGAGAGGGTCAGTTAGATGTTGTTGCAAGAAAGAAATGCCACGAAGGAAATGCGAGGGAGGAGATTGGAGAAACAAGCAAAGCAGCGTGTTACATTACCACATAACAAGGGAAGGGATGTTACATCATACGTACGTTGTGAGCGGCATATCGAACAGATATACCACCTATCGTTCCTTCCTTGTCGTCCACGACAATCGGATAGAGTGGTAGGTTTTTCCACGACTTCTGGGCAACCTGCCCAATTTCATTAACAACTTTTAACAGCGCTACGAGAGCTTGATCAAAGGTATGCTGCTTAAAGAAGCCAAGACCAAGTGTCGATTCAACTCGGTACAGTTCCAGAGTTTGACCATCGGCGCGCTTAATTTTCGAGAACGCACCAAGTGGATACAGAATGTGTGATAATGTGAGCCCATGCCGCTTTCGCACAGTGTCCAACAACAATAGCACCTGACCTAGTGCCGCGTTAGCCTCGTGCCATTCAATTGTATCACCTGCATGTGCAAGGCGGAATCCTGAAATAGTGCCAATATGACCAATGTAACTGATCCTGAAAACATCTGCCAAGGCTGACATCCTGTGCAAGTCAACCAGGATTTGCTCTGCGTGCGTCTTTTGTTCGATGAGCCTGAATTGTTTTTCGTTAAGCTCGCTGCACATTGCCTCGTAGTCACGCATGGCCCTCCAGTATTTCTGTTCGAACTCATCGAGTTCGGTCGCCTCTTCCTGCAACTGCTCCACCTTGAGCGCAATCTCAGCTCGTTCCTTCCATACTTCATCGAGCTCCTTAAGCAGCTCGGCCTCCTCTTCTTCCAGACGCGCGATCTCCTCCTCTTGTAGTCGTTGAATCTCTTCATCGGAGAGTTCATTCCCAAGTTGATCTGTCGTTTCTGCAGTCTTGAGTAGAAGCTGCTCCGTATCGTATTCGAGTTTCTCCACTGCAGCTCGACACTGATCACTCTCATCTTCAAGTCGTTTTCGTTGTTGATTCATCTGGATCAGCACACTCTGGCAACACTTCGCGCACATTGGCTGTGGCCTGTGTGTGATATCTGTCGCCGTTTCAAGCAGGCGGAACGATCCTTCCAAAAGCATCAACTTTCTGATTTCCTCCTGCGATTGCTGCTTCAGACGAGCAGGGGCATTAGCTGAAATAGATATCGTCTCACCAGCTCCATTCTGTCCCTCTCCACCTTGCGCTTGTCCTCCGGGACTTGCGCTTCCGCTGAGCGTCGTTCCTGGTGTGTTCCCTCCTGCACTCGAAGTGGCGGTAGCGTCGCGTCCACCGGTGGCCCTGCCAAACCACTCGTCGAGGCGGTCGAGATTAGGTCTGTGACGATCCTTGGCCTCCTGAGAGGTCTGTGGGAACTCGAAAACGAGTCCCAAGACCTCTCGCTGGTCCTGGGATAGGGTCTGCTTTGAGTCAAGGATGAGCACTTGCGTGGAGCAAGACTTGCACCTCAGCATGGGTTCGTGTTTGTTAATGTCAGCGTTGTGCTATATACGGTTCTCACTGCTTTACTTCTGCGCTAACTCGTCCAGTCACCGTATTTCTATCAATCGAGCAATGTATCCTTTGTGATACTTCGATCCCTCGTTCCAAACGGAATGTGACCATGGTCACACTTTCTCGGGCCTCAACACACGCGTTTTAGGCCAGGACGGGTGCGAAACGTTGTTCCATACTGCAACCTAAGCGCTTCGTTTTCTGGGTTATGCTCATGTGCATGCGTGCCGCGCTCCTGGGAAGACAAAAGAAGACTGTGCCTGACATCAATAGCAACCGTGAGAAACCCTCGAGCGAAGCTTATATACCCACACTTTCTATCCTTTCTTTTAGTGTCAGAGATATTCTCAGCGCGACACACTCTGCCCGAGTCCCTGCCGCGTTCATCCAGTCGACTAGGCCCAGTCCACACTACTAGCGGACTGCGAGAGCAAGCTTCTACAACCGGACCGTGTCTTAAGCGTGCAGTCGAAGGCATTACCGTGCTTTCATTGTCCTTCCAAGTCCCTTTGGGCCGTCCAGCTGAACCCTCAGCCTGCGCTCTCCAGACTCAAGTAAGACAGCGTACTCGAGCCCACCGCACTCACAATACGGTGAGTGACACTCTACCGCTCTCTTCTAACCGGATTGCCATTGGTTGTGGTGCCACATATCTCGGTCACTCGCCAGGGCGCTTGAACTCAGTCTCAGACTAACAACATCGGAACAATCGAGACTCGAAGTCACGTGGCAAACTCCATCAAGAGGGTCACTAGAGACTTTGTGGAGGACCATCCGAGTGCACTAACGTGAAGATACCCAAAACACACCAGGGAGCTGGGAGCATACTGCTAGGGTTCAAGTGAGCCAGAGCGAAATCGTCACATTTCCGTTTCGCCTCGACTCCGATACCTTCGCATCCCGCTCCACCGTTTGAATGTCGCTTCACACGTCGACCAATGCTGAGTCGTCGTCGCTGACGGCAACATCTTACGTGCCGCACAAAGCTAATCCTACACCATCTTCCTCATCGCGCTATAGCCGAATTCGCACCAACCGGTACGCAAATGCGGCCGCCCACGCCTCTGCGGCTGCGAGCAGCTCTAATGAGAGTGCAACAGTCGTGAGCAAGGGTAACAACGATATGCCAGATGACACAAATGCAAGCAGGCCGAAAAGCATAGGTAGCGAGGCCGGCTTGCTGATAACACCTGCTCCACCATCATCAACGATCAAATCTAGCGCAAACTTTATTAGGAGCGGGACCGGTGGCGTTGCGAAACCACCGCTTGCAGAAGCCACAAAGGCCACACAAAGCAGCGATAGGTCTGTCGGCAATGTTTGGAGTCAAAGACAGCAGCAACGGAGTCAGCTGGAGCGCCAACGAGCAGCAGCCTCTGCTGATGATGCCTCCTCGTATACTTCATCAAGCACAGGGTCCGAAAAGCAGCCAGAACACCCGCCTCAGAAGCAGCACTACCAATCCGCGCCACAGCAGCGCCATCGAGTATCAGGGCAGCAACTAAATGACGAGGAGGACTCTTCAGTAGGAGCAGGGTCGTCCAGCTCCTCAGCTCAGGGTAGGGAACAAGCTCAGGCAGCGCGCTCGACGGCGTCAACCGTGGTGGCCGAGACGTCTGTTTCAGCCACAGGCCGGAAGGTGATTCACCGACTCGTGCGCACAACTAATGTGACATTGCAGCAACAACAGCAGCAACAACTCCAACCGCCAGACCACACCAGTGGTGATCACGAATCGACTCATGATACAACACAGGACAAGGTGGGCCAGACGTCATTGGACTTAGGGAACACACAAACTGATAGTCCGCAGGCATCTAATCAGAGATCTGATCAGAATGCAGACCTTAATGCCATCACTCAAAGGACTGAGGGTTCTCCGTCAGCTGAGCATTTGCCACATACTGCAGTAGAGGGGCAACCATCATTCACGTCGCCTTTAACTGGCCCCCTCGATGACCCCCATCGAGAGGATCTTGTAGCGTTCAAATCTGCTTTATCGAACTTGCGTCGACCCACCCAGCCCTCTCCACCAACCCTTCCTCCCTTGTCGCGTATGTCCGCACTTGATAGCGAGAATGCTACCGCGAGCCAAACACACTCCGCAACTTCTCAAGCGACTACGATCGGAGGGGCATTTGGAATGGGTATTGGACTTGGTCTCGGACTAAGTAATAGCACTTCTTCTCACATTAATAACGCGGGGCCCGGACTCGAGAATTGGGGCCTATCTTCGCTCTCAGCGGTGCTGGCAGAGACAGTCATAGCCTCAGCCACAAGACAGGACGCTCAGCCTGGAGGATTTCAACCAGTTTATAATGTAGCCGGGTCAGAGTCCTTCGCCAACCCTGACCCGAAACCCACTAACTCCCCCGCAGCCGCAGCTGCAGCAGTCATGGCAGAGGTCGCCATTGCACATGCATCCAAATCGCATGACTCTGATGCCAGTCTAAATCCAGGATCGTCCCTAAACGCTTCTCCGTCCGGGTCGACTGGCGTCTTTTCAACGATGCCAGGTACAATTCAGACGAGTGCTGGCCATACCTCGTACTCAAAGGGATCGCCAGACAGTGCGATCTCCAGACTGCAGGAAAGGACCCTTACGCATGAGCTAACTAGTTTCACACCTGAAAGTGATGCATATGTATCAGCATTCACAAATGCACTTCTCTCTCAGGCCTCTCTTCGACGCACGGAATCAGTTGCTGACGCTGTTGCGGTTGTAGAGAGTGCCGCAAGCAATGCTGCCGCAATTGCTGTGGCCCAGGGCGGACCCTCCAGATTTCCGGTTACAGCATCGACGTCCAATACTGAGTCCATATCAGTACCGCCACCTGCAAATGAAGGTCCGTCGGTTCTTGCCAATTCATTACAGGCACCACCGTTCATTCCATCCCACATGTTGGGATCGAAGCCCACAATTCCAGGGGTGCCTCTTTCATTCCAATATCCGGCACAGCAGCCGCCGTTCTCGGATCATTCGCTGGCTAGGTCATCACAGTCCTCTTTGGTCGATCTGAACCACCAGATGCAGCAGTTATCGATCCATTCTGGATACCCACCTCAAATTGGCCAACCCTATCCTCACGTCGGATACGATGATACCAATTCAGGCTTTGTGATGAATGAGGGTGAGGTCGATGAGCCTCAGGTAGACAATTACTTTTCACATCCAATTCATGCGGGAACGGAGGTTCCCGAAGGGGAGGGCTTTAGTGACCCTGATGACGAAGGTCTTGAGGAAGACGATCAGTACTTTGGTGAGCCTGCGGAGTACCAAGGGTTTAACCCTGGCATGATCCCTCCTCCAATGCTTCATCAAGGAATGCACCTTCATACGTCATTCATGCCATCGCAACATGGAATACCAGACCCTTCGCACCGCCTCCCAGGCGCCATTCCACCCACATATCCAGGTATGCCGCTTGGACTAGACCATCCGACCACGGGCTTACCCATGCCCACGTGTGGGGAGAGCATTTCTCATCCTGTATCGAGAGACCATGCAAACGTCATACCAGGAGCGCCCGGTATGCGGTTCCCGGTAAGGTCACCAGGCGGGAGTGTACTTCCGACAGCTTCGAATCCATTCTTACAGTATCCAGATGGCGAGTCTGATATCATTCCTGATCAAGAGAATTACGGTATGGATGCACTTGTACCAGGTAGGGAGGGGCAGGATTCAGACGACTATTCGGATTATCAAGACTTCGGCTTAACCGATTCTAACACTCCAGCATGGGCTCACATGAACGGAGGCAATTCTCATCCTGGTATCATGGGCCATCTACATGCACACATGCGGCAACCCTTCTCAGAGGGCGTGGATGAGGAATACGGAGAAGGCACGGAGACCGAGTCAGGTCATGGACAGTTGTACGATTACGGGTACCAAGACCAGTATACTGCTCAATATGACACACCTGGGTTTGTTTCCTCTATGGCGATGCGCCCGCTCGGCGGCCTGGATCCGTCCCCGAGCCTCTCCATGCCCCAGTCGTCTTTCCAATCGTTACCGCACCCTTCAGAAGCGGGGGCCTTGCAGCTTCCGCTGAAACAGAGTCCTAGGGATACGACTCAAGCCTACCAGTCACCACACCCCCAGCTGGGGCTTCTCGAACCACACTCTCTTCCGCGCGGAGGCTTAGGTGCACAATCGTTGCGGTCTGCTGGTCCGCCTCCATATCATGCAGTTCCATCTGATTTTGATCCGGTTACAGGTCTTTTTAGTCCTCGTGCACGGACTGGGCTTAATGCACCTGAGAGCGGACTGAGCTCAGGACACAGCCTAGCTTCTAGCCAAATTAGTGGGACCGCGACCTACAGCCCGCAAGCGGGGGCTCAAGCGAGTTCATCACATCTAAATAATTTTATGTCACAAGGGGCGATGAGCCACTCGGTGTATTCAGGGCTACTCCCATCAGGTTTGTCCAGCGCTTCTCAACATTCATCCAAACCCACACAGAAGCTTACCGTCACAAACCCATCCTACTTATCAGCAGACACCTTGGGCCCTGGGGCTCTAGGAGGATCCCTCTTGACCCAGGGAGCAAAAGAGCATGTCCCACAGCCCCCACGCGGTGCGGCTGGAGGCACTCAAGACCTGAACTCCTGCATCCCATCTAATCCTTCCTACAGCAATAGCCAACCTACTTTCGGCGGTGGCTTAGCCCAAGCTATGCAACCAAACGCTGTTCCACAGATCTCATCACACAGTCAGGTGCCAGTCCGACCTGGTGGCAGTACTCCAACATTGCGGGATTCGGCCACGGTCAATAGTGCACATGGCGGTGGTGGTGCTGGTGCTGCCAGCAGGCCAGGAGCTCTGCCCGCGTCAAGCCATTCCAATTACTTCAGTGCCGGTAAACCACCTCATATTCCTGGTGCTCAGCAGGGTCAGCAGTCTCAACCTTTGCAAGCCCCGCAGCCACCTCAAGGAGGGGGCCTCTCAGGCGCGGGCTCTGGCGCTTCTCCTCTTCCCACCAGTGCTACATCTTCACCAACCCATCCCTCCCAGCCGTTGCCATCCCCACATAGCCTTCCTCAACGCAGCCTTCCTGCCACTGCTAACATGAGTCCGAACACAGCTGCACGCTATCGACCTCGCAAACCACAACCAGGTGACGTCATCCCCGGTATGCGTATCCCTGGATCAAAGGAAGCTGCTGCTAATGCACAAGGTTCTGATGTCAGCGGAGTCCCTCTGCCACCAGCGACCACATTAGGAAATGGCTCGACTACTTCGACCTCAGGATCTAAGTCTGGAGGAGGTGAGGGAGGAGGTCCACCGACACTTGTCCGGTCTGCCGAGGTCCCACAGCCTCCTGGAAGTGCCAGAGGATCTCATCACAGTGCGAAATCAGGTAGTGGCAGCCACCAAACTACCAATCACTTGGGTCCTAGCAGCCACCACGGTTCACGCCCCTCAACGAGTTATGGAGCTCCTGCTAACCCGTCGCACGGCTCGAAAGGGAAAGATCACTATGGGACACATGGACGTCCAAACTCTCACCGTGGCGGGCTTCCACCACATTCGGCTTCTGCAACGGGATCAGCTGCACAAGCAGTGTCTCCTGTCACTGAACAGCAAGGTAGTTCGCAGACAGCTGCAGGATCGGGCAACACAAGTCACAATAGCGACCAAACTTCCAGTCAAAGAACTTCTCAGCAAAGCCGAAGTGAGACCAGTCAGAGTGAAGGCCCTCATCATGGAGGTAGCAGTCGAGGCCGGGGTGGTTACCAGAGGTATCACTCATCGCGCCGTCCGCCAAAGCAGTCTGGTCCCCAGTGATATCCCATGCATCATCCGTTTACCCACTCGGAGCATTTCCACGATGCTGAGACCAACATGGATTCACCCTGCAAATCGAGTTGAAAATTGACATAAAGTATGGATGACCACATGCCACAGCCTTGCTGGGCTGACCTGCTTTGTTCCCAGTATCGAGATTGGTGTTGTCATGAAGGCATCATGAATATCATAAAGTGTGGGTATGATGTCACATTTTTTCGGCTAACTTCCTCACAAGTACATACAAGTACACGATCATGAAGAAATGCTGTATGCGTCATGTCTTGACTGCACTACTACATGTGGGCATATCGCGGCTCGGCGGTCCCATGCGCCGACGAGCCTGCAGTGAACATCCAGTCTACCGTCCAAGTCTCAGGATTTCTTCACATCAGTCTGGAAAACCAATGACGTCTCTCTGCTCTTGATGCAGGTTTAACAAGTCAGAATCGAGGTGGGTGGAATAAATTTCGACAGCAAGATACGCGAGGATCACTGAATTTCTAAGTCATCCAACGCTGACTGTCGATTAATCATCACGGTGTCTACACAAATCGGCGCTTTGCACGCCCGTGCAATGAACGCCTCACCCTGGATCAAGCGCACAACCGCCATCTTAACTTTGATGGCGGGGATTTCCTACGCCATCTATCGCGCGAGGTACGTACTCCACGGGTCGCTCAGTTTCACTGCGTCATGGTTCCCTATTGCTGAGTTGCATTGCTATTCACATGGCGACCGGCGACCGGGTTCACTCCATGACATCCGTGCCCCGTTCCCTACTGATTTTAGAAACCGTCATAAGGGGGTGACAGAGCCATTCATCTACATCCCCGCAGAGGGGCGCCTTGAGAGCAAGGAGATCGAGGCTATCATCGAGAGCGTCCTATACTCGCATACAACTAGCCCCGGTACGAGTGCTGCTCCAAGTCCTCGCCATGGACGATCCGTCCACTCGGGGTCACTCGCGACGACTTCGCATCGATCGTCTACGTCATCGACTTCGTCTTCGTCATCGTCCTCATCCCCGGTGATTGGAGGGATAGGACCAACATCAGCATCATCATCGTCGGCAATTAGCTCTGCCTCCACCCCGGCATCTACTTCTGTTGCAAATGAGAAGTCATTGGCGACAGAGAAATCAACTCTGGGTTCGGTGATGTGCACATTCGCAGACTGGTACCAAACCACTGCAGCGTTTTTGGGAGTAGGTTCAAGCTCTGGCGCTGATGATGAAGATGATAGTCTCTATGATAACAGACTATCTGCCTCTTCGACCGCTGCTTCTTCACGGCGGCACTCGATCCTTAGTCGGAGGAACATTGAGATTCATGAACCTGACGTCCCACGCATCTTATATGTTTTAATTAGTATGGCGCAGCGCCGTGCCGTGACGGTACTGCGCAGACTCCTAGGATCTGTTGGCGAAACCGACGAACGAGTGCTGAGCCGATCAACGAGAGATGTTGAGGACGAGTTTGCTGCCCAACTTCATGGGCCATGCTTCGCTACGATTTGTGACAAGTTTGTCAAGGCACTACCCTGGAGAGATGGGTGTGTCAGGATTCAAGACTTTGCGCGAACATTTGAGAGCGCTGCGCATGGGCCTGTCCACCGAAGTCCGCAAACCAATTCGATGAACCTGCCATTTGCATGGTAATGTCAGTCACAAGTCCTTCTCCCTCCAGCCTTCCCTGTTAGCATCTTCAGTCCTCTAAATACGTCTTGGTACCCGATATTCAAGCAGCACATCACCTAGCCGATGCTGCGCCAATATCCCGCCCCCCTCTCTGTGTTTATTTATATGACCTCTCTCGGACAGTCCCAGATTAGTGTTCATTACAAATTGTTCTATGCATTCCTTGTTACTTTTTCCTGACACAAAGCAGAGTCACAAGTGGTGTGTGTATACAATAGCGAGTTCGTAGCCCCTTGTTCGTCATGACCCGATGCCACCCCTGAGTCCGGTCGTTCTGCTGAAGTGTGTCCATAAGCAACGACTATATCAGCAATGCCCAGCACATGTTTGGCCGTTCCGTTTTCTCTCAGCTGCCCCATGCTTTAAGTACATCCCAGGTTTACAAATAGCTGAAGAGTCTCTTTTATGCTAACTTACTGTACAAAGACTATTTACAGAAAAACATAGTATATCATACAGACACTCACATGCTCGTCCAAGGCCATACTGTGTGGTGTGCTGCCGTTCATTCTACTGTACCGTTATCGCTTTGCGGCTGATGAAAGAGGCTTTACGCGTTCAGCCTTTTCACCCTCCGACAACTTCTTGGATTGATTGCTGAATTGCAAATGTGGCAGGAGTCGCTGAGAGAGCTTACGTGGGAAAAGCCGAGAGGATTGTGAATATGTGGCGCTACGTAGACTCTGGCGGAGTTGCGCAAGGGTTGACTTACCTCTCGGGTTCTTAGAGAGTCTGCGTGCGTCTGAAGCCGCTCTTGTGTTCACAGGTACCGAATTGGGACCCGAGGTTTCCGCCTCAACTGACGTGGATAAAAGGGGATTGCATAAGATCTTTGAAGTCGACCTTCGTGGGTAAAGGCGCGGGCGTGTGAGCATGGACACAAGATAGTGCGAGGTCCTCTCTTCCCTTGTGGGCCACGCGACGACATCACTGCCAATAAATTGTCCAAAATCTTCATCCAGATCATCAAGTCTTGTGGCGTCCGAGAGGTCCAATGCATTCAGGCCATCGTTTGCAACCTCCTCGAATGGCTCCAAAGCAAAATCCGCAATCAATCCCTCGTCCGATGGGTCAAGTTCGATCTCGAGATCAAAACCTTCGAGCTCTCGGAGCCGATACTCAAGCTCTTCAAGCGAGGGCAATTCATTGATTCCAGTACTTGGAGTCTTGAGAACGTAATCAATCGCGCTCCTTGGAGGCGAAACACTTGTTTGCGTCGACGTTCCGCGAACAAGTTGCGCCGATCGAGCAACCGCTTCGATCGCATCTCTCCATCCCTTACCGTTGATCCTGTCAGCAACTTCGTACGCAGTTTTAGGGATGGCGAGCGGTAGGAGATTATTGGAAACAATTGTTGTAGAATCTGTTCGCGGAAAAGTGTGGAAGGGCACTGAATCATCGTTGTCAAACAAATCCTCATCATAACCATCGGCGGCAATTCCATCTGGTCCGAGCGCTGGGTGCTCGTCCTCAGCCTGAGACGCATTGTCAAGGCTTCCATCCAAAGCTTCGAGGTCCTCGATCGAGCTAATGAGTTCTAGCCGTGTTGTGTCACAAATTCCTTGCCCCACCAACCCTAAGGCACTATCGAGCTTGAGGTTCAAGGCATCGGCCGCATCATAGTCCATTTTATCAGAGTAAGATTCCGGGCCATGCCTTGATCGATACCTCTGAATATTCCTTGCGATGTCTTTCAGATCTGTATCGACTTCATATATGCTCTCTGACGTTGGGGAGTTTGAGCAGGGGATATCCAAGTTAGCAACGCCGAGTTCCAGAGAACCTGCGATCTCGGAGTGGGAGACGTGGTCGGGCCATCCTTCTGAGCTCTCTTCATGGTCGTTCTTACCTAGTGACTCGCCGGTCCTATTCATGGCACCGTCGTCAGAACCAAGAGTCAGTGCTGAAGAAACATTCTCAGAGGTTGGATCATCCACAATACCTTCATCCTCGTCGTAGTCTATGCCACACAAGGCTTCATCTACGACGCTTTGCAAATGCTCATCCTTGGTCTCTAGGAGAACATCCATCATGTCTTCCGCAAACTCTCGTTGCGTGTCGTCCATGAGAATCGATGTCTCCTTTCCAGAATCATGCGCACGATGAATGGCGAGGTCTTCGTGGATGCTTCGGTCCGTACCGAGTGAAATACTCACATCTTCAATCGCCCACTGCATCACTGCCGCTGTAGTAGCAAGTTCGGGTGGCGCTAAGGGTGCGCCTGCTGCGGTGGTGGTTTCGGGGGCACCAACATCAAATCCGCTTGGACTGGTGCTCTCGGTTGAGTCCACGGACTCCGAGCCTTCCAAGGGACTTAGGTCGTGCTCTGATGCAATACGGCCTAGAAGCCCAGCACGTCCATATGCAGAAAGATACGCCATATCAGAGTTGAGCGTACTCACGTCCACGTGTGTAATTGCCGCGAGGGGCGGGGGACTGCCGTAGAGCGCGAGCTGTGGAGCACTTTGGAGCGTGATCATTTTCGCCGTTGTGGGCAGCAGAAGCGTGTCAGAAGTAGGCTATAGTGATGAAAAGCAGTTATAGGGACGACATGAGGTGGGAACTTGAGCTTTAGTCCGACTCACAGCATGCAGGGCGTAGCACGCAAGTTCCTAAGCATGAGCGCATTGAACGTACCATTTGTACATATGTCGACGGGGCCGCCGACGGTTTTCCCGCAACATCGCGTTGGCGACGCTGCTTTGAGGCATTTCTAGCGTAAAGCACACCTTGGCGGTCTAGAATGAAGGAGAAAGCGAGGTCTTGTGACGATTAATCGAGGTCTTGTCACTGAGCATGTCACACAAAGGATTTGAGACCGGTTTAGGATACGTACGTGCGCTGGATGAGAAAGACCGTCGGGCCTGCAAGATTAGTTGGCGTCGATGCATCGATACCACCACTTTGCAATGCCTCGCACTTGTCTCGAAGCCGAATATACGCCGTGGAAACAGTCTGCTTTCAACTTGCGATTCGCTTGTCAAGACCCTGAGGGCTGCCGAACCTACTGGCAAAAGTTTGTCGAGGAGGATAGAATTAAGGGAGCGGAAATGAGATAAGGCGGATGGGATTCGGGCCAGGACAGATAGCGTGGTCAGTAACGGAACACACTGTCTTGGTTGCTCGTTGTGAATGCTGGTGTCATGGCCTCAATGTGCTTACACAGTATTTGTCCTTAACTCTCCCACCGCTATAGGCTGCATACACTGGCTTTGATCTGCAGGCAAGCAGGGAGCGCCTAACGCGTCGATTCCAGACTCCACTCAGATCCCGCAGCCTACGTGAGAAACGGCCTCGCTAACTCGACGCAGCGTGCGTGATCGAGACAGACACGAGGTGACAAAGAAGTATTGCCCTTCTTGTTCTCCGCTGTTCTAGGCTTTCTTGCTGTTGAGGCCCGTGTATATTCATTTCTGGGACATTTCAGAGTCCAACGTGAGGCAAGGCTTTGTGTGGTCAAGTATTGTAGCTGAGATTGCGGGGCGAGAACCATATTCGGACGCAGCACACGAATGCAACGCGATACGTCACTCAGATCGGACTACGCACGGCCTCAGCACCACTACGCTGCCGGTGCAGTTCCTTCTCAAGGACAAGATCCTCAGGGCGTGATTGAAGCTGGGATTAGAGATGTTGTTACGAAGCTGCAAGCGCTTCACACCCTCTCCCGCGGTACTCGAATTGCACCTCTCATCAAGGCGCTAAGGGCCCAGGCCGAAGCTGTATCACGAACGCTTGATGACGGCCCACCTCTTTTCGACGCTTCGGCTAACCGCGGGGCGACCCCGTCAACACACATCGTTCCACCTCCCCTACTCCCCGCATTAAACACGCCACCATCATCTTCAGCCGCGCCCGCCACGCCCACAAATGACTCCCCTTTAAATAGCTCGAGAGGCATGGTGTCGAAGTCGTACCAATCAAGCCTGAACAGTGGCAACGAAGGTAGCGCAAGTGCTCGCCGCACCCCTACTAGTGTTCATCCGGAGCCCCTCGCGCCTATCGTCGGCGACGTGGGAACAAAGTCAGGTCCTCTTTCTGATCGTAGCCGAAGCCGAGGTCGCATCTCTGATTGGGAAATGCAGCGTCGTCAGAGGGAACAGGAGGTTGAGGCACTACGAAAGGCTCGAGAACACTTGCAAGCGCAGTTGCGAGCAGCTCAGGAGCAACGTGCTGAGAGAATCCGCCGAGCCCATAAGCTCATGCAGATCCGACAGCTTCAGGCTAAGTCCAATCAAAAAGCCTCTGATTCTCCTGCAAGTACTACAGGTTCTTTACCTGCCCTCTCCGAACAGCCGACTTCAGCAAACGAGGGCGCAGAGGGAAAGACAAGCCTAGATGAGACGACTACTCCAGAAGAAGTAGTTCCGGTCACAACTAACCAGACCCAAGAGGCTATCCAAGCCGATACTCCCGACGACTCTGCCACCGAAACGAATCCTGCGGCGCGACCCTCGGAAAGTGAGCTAGATTTGATTCCATCTGAGTCCGTGGTTATCGCTTCTGCAGACAGCATGCCGTCCTCTTCTCAGCCTTTGGAAGCAACGTCTATGACGGTAACCCCAGATAGCGAAGCGTCTCAGGTCGCTGAGGCGCCACGGGCCGCTCGACAAAGCGAAGTGAAACCGAAGCCGACAATCTCCGTACTGGCAATGCTTGAGTCCGAGCCTGACGACGTCGTTCCAGCTGAGGCACCCGCTGCCTCCGACGACCCAAGCAAGTCGGCTGAGGAAGTCAAGGCGTCTGCCGAAGTTAAGGTCGAAGAAATGGACTCAGCGGCTCCATCGACACAGGAGAGTGCATCCGCAATCCCCACGTCAGAGCTTCAGCCGCAGCAGCAGCAGCAGCAGCCTGCAGAAGTCGCTCAGGTCAACCAGATCACCCAGGTAACTCAAGAGAGTGTGCCTGCTCCCGATCCAGACCAATCCAATGAACTGCCAAGTGCTCCGGCTATTTCATCACCCCATCGTCGGCGAAGCTCCCTCAAGTCATTCATGGCTGTACAAGCAGCCGCACGGGGTTTGGCTCGGAACGACTGGTTCAGCAAGAGTGATCCACGCATCGTGGTTCGCGCACCAGATGTCACCAAGGGAAGTGACGAATCGAACGAACCAACGGCGGCTAATGACACCCGTGCTTTGGCATGGAGCCACTTTATTGCAGCCACTGAGACAATTCTAAATGACCAGAACCCCAATTTCCGCACTCGCCTTCCCATTCCGTACATGGATGGTGCTAAGAATGAGTACATGTTCGCTGTCTACGACGTTGATGACTTTGATGACGCCAAGAGTGCCACACTTCCTACGTATGCCGAAAGTGCTCTGCTTGGATTTGCTGTTGTACGGCTGGATGTGTTGAAGCAGGCATCAATTATGAAGCCCGGCGACCACGGCTCGCTCCCTGCCCCGTATTCGTACGAGGCGAGTACTCGAGGCATCTCTCTGCCTTTATATGATCGTAAGGGTCAACCTTGCAGTCAAGGCTCAAGGCTCTTGCTTGCTATTGCCTCAACCGTCCCTGCTTCTTCTGCTTCTTCGGTTTTTGCAGTATGCCCTGAGCCAGGGAGCGCTACTTCCTCCGCTCCTTCCGATTCCAACCTACCCAATGTTCCGACTGCTGGAGAGATAACAGCACACCCAAATGCAGAGGAGGCTTCACTCCGTGAATCTAATCCTCCTGCCAATCACCAGGAAGGTGCTCCGTCGAATCCTCAGCAAGTGGGTGAAGGCGAAACCGCGAAAGTCCCCGAACAGGCAACGAATGGGGCGGATGCTGGAGACGAGAAGAAATCTCCCGAGAGCGAGACCAGCAAGGAGAGAAGGCAATCAGTGACTGATGCTAAGCCTCGAGGATCGACGACAAGTTCGCCAGCAGCAGTAAAGCGTGCTTCTGTCTCTTCAGCAGCAACATCTCCCAAGCACGCTGCTGCCACTGCAACCCCCCGTCGCTCCGTCGTCAGTCAAGGCAGGGGCTCGGTTGGTTCGGTCGGCTCAATTTCTGGTGGCACTGCCCAGTCTGCCGCTGCAGCACAGCGACAGTCCATCACCACTGCCAGTCCTCGTCCGTCTCGAGCGTCTGTGGCATCGAGTGTGACACGTTCACCGAGAGGTTCTGTAGGCAGCCAAACTTCTCCTCGTCGAGGTTCGACAGGCTTGTAAATCACAACGAAATGGGGGCCTACTTTCTTCACTTTCTTCCTGTGGTAATTAATTGAAGTGTAAGCTAGAACTAATCGTCATCACATCCCTACTTCTTATACGCTTTCAGTCATCGTTCCTTTTGTGTCAAAAACTCTGAATCAATACACACACACACACACACACACACACACACACACACACACACACACACACACACACACACACACACACACACACACAA
>Ga0180217_1000532_pt1 | contig 59023 bp, 22 predicted proteins | sample eDN3rd37CBELigOP_FD_128521 | JGI IMG/M metagenome (GOLD analysis project Ga0180217, IMG submission 128521) | Enriched Organic Plus compost microbial communities from Emeryville, California, USA - eDNA 3rd pass 37_C BE-Lig OP (version 2) (version 2) ...
CCCCCCCCTTTCCCCCTTAATTTTCTCTACTCCTTTCCTCTAAATCCTTCCCCCCCCCCCCCCCCCCTGTTCATTCTTCCTCTCCCAGAACTTGCATGGCACTCCGATATGTCGTACTAATCACTTGAGTAGCCACGTGACGTTGATCGTGATTGTATTGCTCTATTGTATCGCTTGTGATCCAGCATCTTTTCGTTCTCTCTTCGGCCTGTCAAAGCGTTTCGTACATTACCAACGCGGCGACAGTTTTATTTATTGCACCCCGGCTTGGTTTTGTGCTTGTCTAGAAAGTGCCGTCGTTGTTGTCGCCGGTGTATATAGCCTATTGCAAGTCCATTGAGCCACACTCTTCTCTAATCCCCAATTGTCCTCTGTTGTTCTGTTCTGAGACCACTCATGTCCGCAAACACTTCCAACCAATTAAGTTACATGTACAAGATTTTATTACCGTAGGCTATTAAAAACTCATCCCATACACTTATATTTAAGTTGCTTTGTTTACTGTCCGCACCATCGTCCCACGAAAGCACCAAGGCACGAAGGCACGAAGGCGTGCGTCAACTGGCACCCTGACTGCTGAGTTTGCAGTCGACGCGAAAACAGGGTGGGGGTGCTGGAATAGGCTCGGTTAAACTCTGTTGCTCAGACGACTCGAAACAGTATATCTCGACACAGAGTTGTGACAGAAATTATCCACACGGGTAGTTGTATATTTTATACATACCCAAATGTATTCCTACGGCCAAAACCAGCCGATTTCCACGTCAAGGCCACAAACCCGGTCCTCTGACCTGGGCAGGAGTAACGGCAGTGGCGATCCTGGTTTGGGAGATGCTGGCGCGCGGGGAGAGGGTGCAGTCACCTTAGAGACGACACAGCTGGGTTCAGGCCTGCGTCTTCAGTCGTCTTCAGGCGCAGTAGCCTCAGACACTCCGCCGTCAGGGCAAAAGAGAGCGCCATCCGCACGCGCGAGTCAGGACCGAGATTGGATCTCGGGAGCACCAGGACATGATAGTTATGGTGCATCACACGCCAGTCAGCCATCGGGGGTGACGGATAGAACCCCTCTTGCGGCCCCTCCGTCACCTCACTCGCCCTCCACCCCAGCGCCGCCACCTGTGATCAAGTTACCTCCTGGTATCCACCCCAGGCTGCTCCTCGATCCGACCTTCGCGGACCGCATCCTAAGTGGTGGGCGCAAGCGGTCTCGGTCTCGGAATAGGGCCAGGACAGGACCTCTGAGCGGACCTGGTCCAGGGCTAGATTTGCCTGCTAACGCTGCCTCACACTATAAGCCCCTTGCGCCCTCATCAGATCACAACGCTGGTGGCCTTTCGTCCCATCACCCAAGTGCGGCACCAGTGCCGAGGTATCAGCAGCTCACGGAGCAGTTTGCACGGCGCCACAGTGATCGTATGTTCCTCCGCGACTACATTGATGATAAACAGTACTACGACAGAGTCTCTAGGCCTTTGCCTTTGATTCTGGGTGACGGTTCGGTGTTACAGACGTCGATGCCTAAGCTCTGGGAGGAAACGGTTGTTGCCGCCCACACACGTGAGAGTGAGCACCTGCATGTTGAGAACCAGCTGAAGGAGTTGCATCCACAGGTGCGTGATGTTGTTACGACAATCGTGCAGAAACGTCAGGACCAGCGCGACCGAGCCGAGATCATCAGACTCCAGCAGGCTCGTGTTGCGGCGAGGAAGAAACTCGAGGCAGCCCTAGTAGAACGAACAAGCGGTGCTCCTTCCGAGCTTAGACTAAAGAAGCAGATGTTTCAGTTGTATTCTCCACAAGACCTGGATTCAGGCTATCAAGCCCGCGAATCCGAGGCAAGCCACTCTCCAGAGAGTCAAAGAGCTAGATTGCAGGCAATCCCCGTGCGTGTTGACCAGCCGTATACCAGTGCTGTCCGATTCCGTGAACCACAGCCCCCAGCACCCACTCCGGCACTCCCAATATCCTTAAATGCTGCCGAGCAACAGACCCACACCCAAGCGGACTCAGGAAAGTTCCAGACGCCGACTACAACTCCTCAAAAGCAGACAAGCAGCAATGATGGCATATTAGTAACCATTGAATCGGCCCCCGCTCCGGCTCGTCATGAGAGTCTTGAAGTCGTGGCCCGCCTTGCACCGCCCAAGAAACCGGAGGCAGATGATCTTGTCCTTGACTCAGTCTTCGTTGAAAAGGTTCGCGATGGTCAAGGTGGAGCACGACCTCTCAACGAGCCTTATCAATCTAGCGGGTCCGGAAGTCCAGTTCGAATGTCTCCCGCACCTATGCTCCCTGTGCCCCAGGCCCGAGTTTCACCAGTACCGACTGAGCATTCAGGCATCACTGCGATGCTATTCGAGGTGGAGAAGCAGCATCAGCAGCACCATCTAGAACAATTCGAAGCCAATCAAGCCAACTCCGCGAATAATCCACTCCAGCTTTCCAAAGGTCCCACACACTTTACTCCCCAGAGCCACCGCAGCCCTCAGCCCAAGCGCGGATCACTTCGCAAATCCTTGCGACTGGGAGAGCTCAGCGAGGGTGGGAAAAGCCAGACGTCTACCTTTGCACACGGTTCGACGCAATCATCAACACCTAGTAGGGAGTTTGGCCATGCGGCAGCCGTCGAGCGGAAACCCGAGAAGCATACTGGTACTCCATCCAACCATCCTCCTCGACGAACCACGCGTCCTGCAAGGAGAAGTGATATTTTTGATCTTCGTGCTCACATGTCCTTCAAGAAGCAGATGAGTTCACCAGCTACACCAGGCGATTCCGTGGCAACACAAGACGTCCCACCCGATGCAATCACACGCCCTCGTCGAGACTCACTTGCTCTCTCTCAATGCTCGGTTGGGGATCAGAGCATGAGTCAAGATGCCATTCCTGAGACAGGTGATCCAGGATTCTCCCGACACGACAGTCAGTCTTCATCAGTAACGCAGCAGGACCGCGAAATCTTGGCAGCAGCGCCATTGAAACCAATCGCGTCTCCCGTGCTTCGTCCTGCTCAACGGAGCTCTCACAACAACCTCATTTTGGCAGAGAAACTACGTACACTCCATTTCAAGAGCCAAGAGAGTCAACCAGCCCAAACCTCATCTCAAATTCATCATCACGAACCACAAAACGCCACGAACCCACAGCCTCTCGAACTTGAACATATCCATGCGAGTGCAAGTAGTCAGGAGGTCGCGGATGGAGCTGGAAGCAATCGGCGGTCAGAGGAAAGTGACCTGTCGGATCGAAATCTAACCTCTACGTCGACTCAGCTAGTACCTTATGGCGAAGGACAATCTCACAAGGATCGATCGGACGTATTTGCTACCGCCCACTCGGCAGCGTACGCTGCACTATCGGCTCATTTTGATGACTTATACGTAAAGCGTACAGACCCCAAAGCACTCCTGACACCAAGAATAGCGGAGCTAAAGGGGCCCGCGATTGAACCTCCTGAAGAAACTAAGCACAAGCTCGCCGAAGTAGTTTCAACTGCGTTGCCTCAGTTGTCCGAAGTGCCACCTGCCCTTTCGATCGTCCAGCGCCACAAACAGAGCCGAAGCCAAGAGCGCCAGAAAAAGCTCGAGGACGAACGCCGAAGGAACGAAGAGCTGCACAAGGCGTTGTGGAAGAGACGGCATCAGCAGTGGCGAAAGCGTGCTCTGCCAGGCTCAGGCGTTGGCGCATCGAAGAGCCAAGGCAAGCAGCGTTCAAGTGAAGACCCAGCCATCCCTACCATCGGGCTTCTGCGTCCAAGCTTGGCTGCCTTGACTATGTGGTCAGCTCGTCTCAAGCGCGCAGAAGAGTTGCAGAAGGTAGCCGCATGGGATCGAAAGCGACGACTGCACGATCGCAAACGCTGGCGTGAATTCGTAGCTGCGCGCAGGGAAGAAGAGCGACTGATTACCAGTGGTTTGGGTGCAGTGATCGATCTTAATCCATCTCAAAATACGCAGGAACCCGATACCTTTGCTGAGAATGCTGGAGTTCTGCATCTACCCGTTCCACCATCGCTTATTGCAGCAGATAGTGATGCCGTGGAGAACTCAGAGCCAAAGAATGGATCACAAAGCGGAAATGCTTCGCCTACAGATTCAACGACAAGCACAACTCCTCTGCCCTTACCTCTGCCACCTCCACCACGCCCGTCAACCTCACCACCGAGCCCACGACGCACCGCGACAGGGCCTTCACCATCCTCGACGAGTCCCCGACAAGCAGAACCCTCCACTCAACCGCCAGCCACATTCACACCCCAGCTCGCTTATTTCCACTCGCACGCGTATTCCCTGACTGCGGGACCCATAGGCTCATCTCAATCCACGTCGCGCTCCAAGTCTCCTCAAGGTGTGCAGCTGAAAGCACAACGAGGTCCACAGGGAACTGAGAGCCGCTTCTACCGTTCTACGGCCTCCTGGCGGTCGCATCGTAACGCCGAGACCCAGAGCGACGCGCTTCTTGACCAACAGATTGAAGAGGAGCAGCGCGCGCGAGCTCAAAACCGCGTTTTGAAGCGCGCAGAACGAGACGCTGTTAGCGCTTTGCAGTCAGGAGATCAGGAGGAGTTCTTGAGAAATATCGGATTCGAGGATGCGGACGCACGGGATGCAGATCATGCCCGAGCGGAGGAGCTAACTAATGCGTTGGTTGAGGTGGAGACTTCGGTCAGCTCAGCACCTTTGATTCACCCGGTTGCTGCTCGTAGCACCAGTCCTGCAACCTCACGCATTGTGCGGAATGCAGCGGGCGAAATTGAGCAGTGCTTGCCTCCTATTTCCACTGTGATTGTGCGGCCATCTGCCAAGATTACACCCTACGCGGCGTTCGAGCAGCCCTCACCTGTACCTACGCTAAATGTCGCTGCGAAGCGGATAAACTACTTCACACGGGCGGCTACTGCCAGTAACCCACAGCCGCAACCAGGAGAGGAGGATCCCCGAGGTCCATTTGCTTTGATACATCGCCAACTCCCTTCTACCCTGACTTATCGTCATACTGCTATTGATCCCATTCCTCCCTTCGCCCCGTTGCCTCCTTTCCCTTCCTACAACCAACGCGTCCTTATTGCAAAGGCACACGGCTATGCTCCACAAGAGGCTATACGAGTACCTAAGGACTTCGTTCCCAAATGTGCTAGCCGGAATCGCCGCGCGGCGTCTAGTGCACAGTCCTCTGGAGCAGCTACCTCGGCTTCAACACCGGGTACAGGAACCACCGTGGTCGAAGCCCAGTCTAGCTCCTCTGCTGTTCCCGATCACACAAGTGTTTCAAGCAATCCAGCATCTTCCGAAATTGCCACGGCCGAACACGTCCATAATGACCCACATCCAACGCGGGCCGCTTCCAAGAAAACCATTTTGGCCTCAGCAAGTTGGAAGCAGGCCGATCCGACGGCAAGGTCAACACAGAAGCAACTCGAAAGGGTCACGAGGGCTCCTAATGGTGAATATTATGATCCATCAGTCAAGCGTGGCAACATCTATGGCGAGTACAAGCCCATTCTCAGAGCACGTACATCACGATTTTAATGAAGACCCGAGGTTTTTAGCACTGTTCGTGCGTGTGTATGAATGTTCTGCAGGTTATATTAAGTGAGTATGCATACCTATTATACCTATTATACAGTGTCAATACAGCACTTTGATGTACAGGTGAACTACTATGCTAGGCTACCGGGCCATTGGAATATTATTGAGGAGCAAACCCTGGGTGTTGTAAAATGACACCTTGGTCTTGCAATTGGGCAATTTCACTGGAGGTGAGATTTGTGAGTGACTGGAGGATTTCAATTGTGTGCTGTCCATGATACGGTGGAGGATATCGTGGTTTGAACTGGAATGAAGAGGACTTGACCGCTGACCCGAGAATTGGTAGCTGTCGGTCGCTGTTATCAGCTTTACCATCAGTGTTTGGACCTTTAGGTGCTGGATACGGGATGGCCTTGACCATTTCACGCGCCCACGTGTGCGGATGCTCGAAAACCTGCTTGAGAGTATTGACAGGAGCGGCTGGAATGTTGGCTGCAACGAATTTGGGCTGCCAATAGGATGCGGGGTGCTTCTCAATAACAGCACTCAGGAGTGGCAGCAATTCCTCTCGATGCTTGACCCGTAGTGGGTTAGTTTTGAAGCGAGGATCCGATGCCAACTCGGGCATCCCTAGCACTTTGGTCAAATTCACAAACTGATGGTCGTTCATGGCACCAATCGCCATGAAAGCTGTTGTCTGACCGGCCGCAGTAGCGTCGGGCTCGGGCTGCACCTTAAAGCATTGGTACGGAACAATCGAGCCATGGGCTGTTCCTCTTCGTGCAGCCTCAGTACCCGCACCGAGATAACTCATCGCCAGATTTGCGAGAGCAGCAATTTGGCTCTCGTATAGTGAGGTTTCCAGATGTACAGCGAAGGAGTCTGGAAAATCGTTCAATCCATCAAGAGTAACGTAGTCGCCTTGAAGTCGTCGCAGTAGATCGGTTGTCTGTGCTGTGTTATTTACGTTGAGATGATGCACCGCTTGATTCACGATGTACTGACGCTTCTGACGTTGCTGATCCAGGAACGCAGCTAGGATCGACGCCTGCATATTTAACCCCGTAATGACATCCACAACCGCTGCACCGGGACGTGCAGGTTCTGCTGGGGTACCAGTTAGTCCCACCAAGCCACCCATGGATGAAGCCATCACATCATATCCAGGCAGGGCACTCAAGGGGCCAGAGGCGCCATAGCCAGTAATGCTGGCATAGATGATATCCTTCTTCACCTTCTTAATGTCTTCGTACCCCAAGCCCATGGCATCCAGCTTGCCAGGCTGGTAATTCTCAACCAGGATATCGCACTTTTTGACAAGCTCCAGTACAATGTCACGCCCTCGCTTCATGTCCAGTGCGATACTCCGCTTGTTTCGATTCAACGCGAGGTAATATGTAGACTCGCCGCGTGGCTCACTTAGAGTTGGGTTCTGCTTGTGAGCCTCAACCTGTTGCAATAGTCCCAACCTCTCTGCAACGACGGGATTCATCTTGCTAGGGTCGAAGAAGGGTGGACCCCATTCTCTGGTCTCATCACCGACCTTCGGATTCTCCACTTTGATGACATCCGCGCCCAGATCACCCAGCATCATCGTGCAAAATGGTCCAGCCAGAACCCGCGTGAGGTCTAGCACGCGGACCCCGCTCAGCGGCAGTCTCGCCGCAGCGTGTGCCCCAGAAGATTGCTCTGTCGAGAAGTGAGCCAGTCGGAGACGTGTTCCGGCATAGATTTCGGAGGTGTGTGGTTGTAGCAAACGTTTCAGATTGCGTTGCGTAAGCCGTAGCATGGCTTAGATGTGGTATCAGTATAATTCAGGGGTACTAGGTGTGGTCAATGGGGTGGACCCGTTGGTATGGTATTATAACATAGCATCGCAATCGCAGCAGGGGCTAATTTTTTTTGTGACAAATTTTTCTCGCAGGTGGATGGCATCAGTCATGCGTTCTCCACAGCCTCTTCAATTCAATCCATCCGATTCGAAAACTTTGAGCGAAAATCTGTGCAGATGGCGGAGTGGTTTTTGCTGGCTGCTGTGCCTGCGCGCGAGTGCTACACCAGGATCGCATGTGCATCGCGTGCAGAGCCACTCCCACTACCTGTGTAGATGTAGCATATTGCTCAACACTCCACGCGACGGCGCGAGATCTGCTGCACAAATCTCGCACGGATCACTAGAACGTCTTCCGAGGAACACCAGTGGGCCTGTATGCTTCGACTTCTCACATATCTCACGCTGGTTCTGTTCTCTGCTCCCGATTCTAGACTGCGCTGGACTTGATCTGTCTGGGAGCGCGGTTTTTGTGCTAGAACGACTCCTCGGCTCTCCCGAGCATGTCCTGTGCATCAAATCCCATTTCAAGTCAGATTTTGAAAAGGCGAGCCGTTGCATAGTTGCATCCGGGAAGGGACACTGCAGGCAGGATTGCTGGTCTGAACAGCCTAGATTCAACCCGTGCGACTCGTACAGGAGGAGCTTGACTTGGTTTATTTTGCCACAGGTGCACCCAAACTCATCATGCAGTTTGAGCAGCAGGGTCCTCAAGCTCAGAGAGCATCCCAGCAGCTTGTCGGACATGTGGACTCAATGCGATCACAGCCACAACCTCTGGTACAGGCTCAGGCTCAGGCTCAGGCTCAGGCTCAGGCTCGGGCTCAGGCTCAGGCTCAGGCTCAGGCTCAGGCTCAGGCTCAGGCTCAGGCTCAGGCTCAGGCGCAGTCACATCCTATTCCCGAGTTACAGCCTGCGGTGGGGCTTCAGAAGCCTATAGGACGGCAGGCCGCCCCCTCCGTAAGTGTGGGCATTCACAGCTCAGTTGTCAGCCCACAGGTCAATCGATTGAGCACTGGAGTTCACCCACTTCCGTACGTCAAGGTAGCATTGCCACCGGGTTCTGTAGTACGCAGGTGTTTTGCAGCAGCCGTTCCAGGTAGTAATAACGAAGTGCATGGCAGCGCTATTATCAAGCCGCATGCTCTGGCAACCCAAACACCAGCCCAGCCGAGTGCAGACACCAATGTACGCTCTGAAGGCGGTGTTAGCCAAGTTACACCTTCAATCACTGCTGCTGCGCTAACGCGTCGCGATCAACTCCAGACCCCGACCAGCGCCCTAATAGGTCCGCCTGAGCTTCGGTCTCCGGACACATTATATCATGCAAGTCCAGAGCCGCCAGTGCCCTTGAGCGCGAGGCGCAAGCCTGCCGCGTATGATCACCCCACCGAGGTATCAACATTAAGCCACGACTCTCACGTTACCTCGTCAGTTTCTAGCCACGAAGCTATTCAAGAGCTCGAGTCGATGGCTGAAACTGCAGCCGCATATGCCATGTGGTGCCGAGAGGAGGCTGTGAACGCCTTGGTTCGAGTGAATGCGCTGAATTCAGCAGTTGTGATAGTGAAGCATAACAATACCATTGCGGCGCAGTTTCTGAATGAAATTGTGTCGGATGCTACACATATGCAATCGTTTGGAACGAGATCGCAACTTGACAGCACGGGTGGAGCCCACTCATCGAGCACAACCGTCGTGTCTGTGGGAGGGGCTTCACAGACATCGTCCTCTCAGACCGAGGCTGAGGTGAAGCCTCAGCAGCGTCCTGACGGTATTGTGCTTCCACATAGCTTCTTGCGTATGCTGGAGCTCCTCGGTCCTAACCTACAAGGTTGCCACCTCGCTCATAATCCTGAGCTCACTGCACAATTTTTCGATGAGTGCGCAGGACGCCTGTTGGATGAGGAGTCCATGTCAGAAATGAGTCTTGTAGATCAGGCATCTGTGACACGTTTCCTACTCGCAGCAGCTGTGTCGTACCAGTTTGGTACAAGTAGCCAAACCTCATCGCCTGTTCTCGAGCTTCAGTGTATGCGACCCCTTGGTCCAGTCTTTCTACCTAAAGTGCTGCGACCTCACCTTACGACAACCTCTACTATTAAGGCAATTCGTTCTGTCGAGTCTGACGACCTCCAGGACCACTTAACGTGGACTCCAGAACGGCCAGACTCGGAGATGCGAGATATGCTTTTCACGTTTACTAACGCCGTAGCAGCCTCGCAAAGATATATCCTTTCGAGCGCATTGGAGCGCGGGCGCAGGTTGCTCCAAACATTACAACAAAGTAAGATGTTGACGGTGCAGAAGCTCGAGGGCCAGGCGTCTCTATGGGAATCCCTCGTCCTGCGATTGACCCGCAACCTCCAACTCTCAGCGAAGCTTGCTCACGAGCTGTCCAGTGTAATCCATGAGAAGGAACAGACCAAGCGAGGCGTTGACCACTGGGTGAGACTCCGCGATAAATCACGCTCAGTGCTGGCTGGAGTCGAGGCTGATTTGAGGGATGTGTCTGACGTCGCGCTGCCGGAAGCTCTGGAGGGATTCATGGACGTCATGTGGACAGTAACTCCAGTCACAGTCCGAGTGCCGGATGAGTGCGAGAGCCGTGTATCTAACGCAACAAACCAGCAAGGTAACCAAGTATTGGGACAAAAGCGCCAACTCGAGAGTCCAACGCATCATACTGCCGAACTAAGGACAAAGCGTACGAAACTAAGTCCGTCGCGACAGGGCATGCCGATATTGGAAGACGATCAACATCCTTCTATTACTGTGGACCGTGCCGCAGCCAAGCGAGACCTCACTATGCATTCGAGTCGCCTCGCAGATCATTTCTTGGCGATGTTCTACATCCCCAATGTAAATGATAATAACCCCAGGTTCTTGCGCCAAGATGGCTCTATGGATGAGACATCGCTTGGGATGAATCTCCTGTGCGAGCTCATTAACACGACTCTCGATCGTGATCCTGGCTGGGGACGAACAACAAGCCACGTTCAGACTCATATCCGAAGCGATCTTATTCGCGCTACTAGCTGGATTTTGCTAATGGGCCAAGAGCTGGAGCGACTCGAGCCAACTTGTTTCGGCCTCGATCCAGCGTCACCTAATGAGTCAAAGTACTGCCTTTTCATTCGAATGTGCCATTCCATTCTGATGAACGACATGAACTCCCTCCGCAAGACTGCGGCCTCGATTTCCAAGATTCCTGAACCTGAGTTCGAGCACCTTCAGGATCACCCAGACAGCATTCAAAGTGCGGTACTGGCTCTGCTGACCTACTTCTCGACACATCGCAGCATTAGTGCCTATAACACTGCCGTCACAAACCAGGCTCATCTTGGTCTGGTCCAGCAACTTAGTTCCGCGCGTCTCAGCTTGCTCGCAGCTATCTTTTCTACAGATTTTCGTCCTCAGGCGAGCTTGACAACAGGCATCCGTTCGATTCTTCGCGACCTCTCGAAGTTTATACTCTCCAAGGCAGCGGATAAGTCGGCGTTGATGGAACAATGGCTAGAGAATGAGTTCGCCTTTCGATCATTCCGCACCGATGCATGTATGAAGGTACTTACCTTCCGAGCATGGAACACCGTCAAGCTGGACTCTGCGCTAAGATCCGTACTTATTATGCAAGCTATTGAATACGGTATTCTACGACAGGATTGGGTTCTCAACTTCCCGTGGTATACACATAATGCCCAATCTGACACCAGTCTCCAGCCCTCTGACAAAGTCACTCGATCCGATCCTCAAGAGCGAGAAGGCTACTTAAAGCTCGTAGATCTGGTGTATGCGGACAGCGGGCGTTGGCAGGAGCTGGTGGAAGCCTGTAGGATCCGAACGCGAGCAATGATTCACGCCCTGCGAGAGCTCTCGACACTTGGCCAAGACACATTTATGATGGAGATCGTCTGCGATCGTCTTTGCCTTGGTATACTAGACTCCGTAAACTTGGCAAACGGCCTGCTCCGAGTTGTGATGAATATCAATCTTCTTGAAGGAAACCCCGAGGAGCTGAACGCTCGTTGCGATGAAATTCGAAGGCGTGCACTTGAGGTAGTGTCGATGATCTTAGAGCCATTCAAGATTCCGATTCAAGTACGAACTGGGCAAGAACTCGAAGGTTCCATCCATCCTCTAGTGGCGTTTCTTCTTGCGCGCGCCGCGTACTTCGGTAAGGGCCAAATGATTGGCAACTCTTGGTTTGAATCTGATCTGCTCGGATTGAGAGGACATGATGTAGAGTCTGGTCAACATATCATGACGCAGTGGCTACTACTCACGCTGGAGCATCTTTATCTAACTGAAGGCCTGGACGATCATGAATTCCTAGGGTGGGATGCACGTCCGATGTCCTTGATTGCGAAGCTCTGCTCACCATCCATGACGGCGTTGCTTCTAGGATTAGTGGGCAACATCATCGATTCAGACCCAACCGTAAGTTGCAAGTCCATTCTCTGCTCAGCACTCGACGCATTAACTCACTTCAATGAGGCGGGACCGACTACTTTACATTCTACACAAACACCATCACTGCCTATCGCAGCCATTGCTGCAACGCACTTGGCCCGATCGATGAATGATATCTTGATAGATTTTTCTGCTGATGTCGTTGTTTTGCGCAGTTCCGAACACCAGTTACGCATTAACACTGAGGGCAATTATTTGCCTCTTGTACTCTGCCGACTTACTGACGAGACGCTGGAAGCTTCGCCTGACGAGGGCGCATACCTCGGACGGGTCACACAACTCCAACATCGCGTAGCAGCACTTGCACCTGTGTATTGGTCGCGCGTCATCCGCATCTTAGTGAATAACAAAGCGCTCATTCCTCCAAGTATGGGGAGTGCTTACAACACATTAATGAGTGAGGCCTATCTGAACTTTGCTGTCGCCTTTTCGACCGGCGTCAACTTCCGAATGAGCAAGCTTCCAATCGAGACTCGGCAACTTGAGACTGCCACACCACTAGAGTCAGCAACATCCCAATTAGTTCCAATCCCTCGATCATGGTCACAAGCACTCAAGTTGTGTGAAGAGTCGCAGACACTTCTCGATAAGACGTCCGAGCCTAAAGCTATAGGCGCGTGGATTGAACACCTGCAAAACGTTTCCCAAAGTGTGAAGCTAGTAATCCAACTGCACATGTCCGCCGGTCGCCTCGAGACGCATCTGCCCGAATTAGAGCGGCGACTCCATGACGCTTCAATGGGAGAAAGCCCAGTTCAGGGGTTTTCTACCACTAGTACTCACGATGGGGATAAACCTGGTGTTCAAGACGAGCAAAGCGTACCTGACGATGTCGTGTCAATTACTTCAACAACGACACACTTGAGTGCAGTGGCACATACCTCGAGTGTTGCATCCAGTGACGAATTGCTTCATGAGACGCTACTCGCCGCGGAGCGCGAGCGTCATCACTTAATAGCCGCCTTAAAGGGATTACTCAGGTGCGTTACGCAGAAGCAAGACACAACCAAAGGTGCCTCACGGATTGAGAGCATTTTCATGGTGCGCACACGCTTGAGGGTGCTTGCTACTCTCGCCCCACTAATCGAGATCGTTCTGGGCTTTGAAAATGTCGCAACAAGCGACTGCGTATGTACTGCAATGCTCGAGCTTCTAGATCTGACCGAGCAAGTCGTCGAATTGGCAAGACAGCTCCTTGCTGAATCGCAGCGCTATGTTGACCTGGCGCGCGCTCCCAATTGTGGCGCAAGACGTTATGCGGTCACGAGCCACCTCGTGCAGTATGTTGCAGAGCAAAATCACGTCTTTGCAACGCTCTGCACGATTGGGTTTAGGAGTCGTCTGGCTGCTAGATATCAAAGCATATGCGAATTCCTACTAGGCAAGCGCCCCACTTGGACACTTCTTCCACGTGTCTCAGCGCTTGGCAGCATGCTCGTGACGCTCACAATCGATTCCAAACAGGAGAGTGCCGATCCATTGTCTTCGAACGAGTCAAATCCCCAGTTCCCAGCTTCCCCGGAGGAATGGAGAGTTACCATGATAGACTTGCTGACACAATCAGCATTGGGTTTGCCAAACACGAAGGATAGCGGACGAAGCGAGCCGGGAGACGAGGCTACGGTGACTTCATTTACATCGAGTACTGATGAGAGGCTCCAGAAATTGCTCCCGCGTATCGTCCAGCGAACTCTGGAACATTTGCAGCTTGCCCGTACCTCTGCTGAGTTCCTGTTGCATGCTCCCTGGAGCAATATGCTGCGTCGCAGTGAAGCAAACTATCTAGGTGAAGTGATCTCGCATAGTTGCATTGTTCTGACCCATCTGAGCACCTCCATGATCTCGAGGCTCGTCGCTCGACTGATCAGCATCGACTTGTTAAAGCCCATGTACGGCGAGAACCCCATGGACTTCTGCAAACAGTTCATCTACTGTGTGAGGCAACGAGTCCGCCTGCGAGACGTAGTGCTCTCTAAGCTGCGACTTCCTACCGTTGCAGCGTTCTCTTTCGGTCTTGGATTCCAGTTTGAGGATAACACTTCGTCCGAAGATCCCGAAACTCGTCGCGACATTGTCATTGAGTGGGACTGCCTTGATAACGTCGCCTTCGTAAATCGCACGGGCTTCCACGACTGGGCAGCCTCATTGCTTGGACTGGATGCCATGACTTGGATCAGCGAGCTGGAGTTGACGAGCACTCCCAGAACTGGGAAAGCTTTGAATCAAACAGGCAGGCGCCTTTCTCTCAGGGAGGAGTCCCTCCGCGATGCAACAACGAACGAAGCACTTCTCATCACGCCCGCACTCCCAATCGAGGCAGCAACTGAATTGCACACTTGCGACGCCAACGGGTCCCTCAAAACCACCTCGTCCAACGAATCAACTGAAAATGCATCCTCAGAGCAGAAGTCGGTCGAAAGCACCAGCGCGATAACCGATGAAGCCAATGCATTGTCTCGAGCTTCTGCAGCATCCCAACCTTCGGACGTAGCGAAGTCATCCCCTCATGTCACTGCCAAGTTGGGTGATCCTCAGGCAGTAGACTCCGAGATGCCTTTCTTGCCCCCACTTCCCATGACCTCCGTCCGGGCAACTTCGGTGCAAGGTGGAGCACTTGCGGCAGTGGAGGAATCACCCATGGTAGAGCCACTTGGCCTGAGTCTCTCCGGGGAGAATTCCAAAAGCTTTGTTCACAGTAATTCTCCTCCAAACAACTCCGCCCCCGTGGCGCATACCTTATCGCCTGGCTCGCCATGCCCACGTATCGGTCTCACACCGATTCTTCCACCTCTTCCTAAACCCTTTGCACACTATTACACCCGCGCATTTGGGGCGTTGACTTCTGTCATGCGAGGCTATGGCAACTCCGCAACGGAGGTTACTGCCAAAATCTCCCCGCTCCTTGGCCGGGACAGTGGAGAGAGCGTCCTCGATAGCACTCACTTAGAGGACACTCACACGTTGAGCACTCTCGATATTGATTCGCACCACACGGCCGCTCGCTCGCTCGCACGCTTGGAACACATCCTAAGTCTACGCACAACACGAAGAATTAGTGCATTCTGCAAAGAAGTGAGCTCGGTCCTCGCTCAGGCTAACTTCCCCGATGTCCTTTTTGAGTCACATGATAACCTGGTACACGTATACGCACAAGTGTATGGAATTGCTCGTTTGATTTGTGAAGCTCTAAGCGCAGTAGATGCTCACGCCGACATGATCTTTGCAGGGCTGGATGAGGCAAGCAAGCTCGGCCTTGAGGCGTGCATTGTTATTGTCCAAACTTTGCTAGGTGTATGTGTAGGCAACTTGGGTTTAACCAGAACTCTTGTTTATCGTCGTTTCGCCGAAGGTTCTACCCTATCGACCACATCCCATCGACTTCTGCTCATCGTATCACGCTCGTTTCTGCGCACAGCGGTCATTCTGGCAGGCTGTGGGAAGCTGTTTGAGCAACTGGCGAACTCAATGAAGCCCCTTGCGCCGCCAAGCAGCACTTCAAATGGCGTCGGTAGCGCAGAGGACTCAAGCCCGACCTCAGTTGATATGGCACGAAGGATTCTTTGGCGATTCTCGGTGAGTTTGAACGAAGCTGAATCAGAGTCCTTAAATCTCATAGACTTCGCTCTCGACAAACTGGTCAGCATCGTCGGAGCTAAAGCACCGGAGTTGAATGATTTGAAAGCCGAAGCGAGCTTTGAGTTGGCATGCTGGACTCCTCCCGCACTGAAAGTTATCACGGAGACGCTAGGCGGGACGACCCAAACCCAGACAGCAGCTCTTGAGCACCGCGCGTGGAAATGGTTGCGCTTGGCCGCTCACTTTGGTCACGTCGAGGCGCAGAGTTGGATTGATGCTTTGCAGCACCTGCCTCGTGAAGGGAATGATATAACCGAGACAAGCCTTCTTGACACCAGCATGTACATGAACTCACAAATTCATGACGAGCGTGATGATGCTCCTACATCTGAGTATAGTGGCGCAGGTACGAGCCGAGCATGTGCTAGTCCCCAGTGCGCAGTCTCGCCAATCAGCCGTAGCCAGTCTCGGATGACCCAAGAGCTGTCCATCAGTTGCAGTCAGTCTCGGATGGTTCTGGAGGACGATCTGAACAGCGACGGTGGCGAGAATGCGAGTGTCACCGAGGAGAAATGTTCCGAGCAAGATCGAGCTCTGCTCAGGGACGGACCCATCAGAAGCGTTTCCCCATCTCAGCGTCTAACCCGTTCCAAATCCACAAAGTCCATCGGCAGTGCATCTACCGCCTCGCAGTCCAGACCTATCTCACCACTTACATCTCGTCCCAATGTCCAATCACGAGGCGTTCCCTACAGTTCCAATATTGCAGATTCCCATACCTCCAAGGCCCTTCCATATGCCGGCGTGCTTCCCCCGAAGACACCTAGTCAACATCTCCCTGGCGCGGTAGCTTCGCAAGTTATGCGCAGACAATATGTCGAGCAGGCATTTCCACAAAGTTCACCAGGTGGCGCCTCCCAACCTGACCCTTCGACCGGCTCTCGGCCGTAGTGGCTCATGACATCGATGCTGCAAAGTTTCCAAATCGTGGTCCCATCCCTTGTAAGCTATTTGGTGTTGTTCCTTACATACGTTCCTGCTCACTCTTGCGTGCAATGGTCCATACTCTTTTTTTGTTCATGCGAGAACCGTCTTTTCTTGAAGCTTATGCCGTTCTCGTGATCACAGGCTCCACGTAGCCCGCGCTGGATGCCCGCCCCACCCATCGTCAGCCTTCTTTTACCATAACACTTTAAACATCTCGGCAGATTGATTTAATCCCATTGTTGTTCGTCGATCCTTCCCTTCGTTTCCGGGCAGTTGGTTCTGCCATGCCCTACCTTTGATCTAGCCTCTTTCGACAAATTGGGTTCGACCCATCCCAAGCCAACTACACTGTAGCATAGTCAGGGACGAGTGTTATTTGATTGGCTCGTCGGGGGTGCCCACTTGGCTTTTCTCTGATATTTTAGTGATCGATTATTCATGTCCTGCTGCAGTCAGGTGCATTTAAGCCGCTTTCATACGTCAACCTCGACTCCATCTCGAAGGCTTCCACAGTTCCCCTCTTTATTATTGATTCACATCACTGTTCCACTTCGCATACGCCTCACGTGCTGAGGTGATTCAACTTGATGGTCATTCTTACTTCGACCATGGTCTTTACACACATTCTCCCTACTTCAATGTTTCCGACGCTCCTCAAGCTAGTCCGCATTGTCATGTCATTAAATTCGCTCCTAATGTTGAACAGCATTGGTTCATGTGCGTTTACGTGCTACATCTAATCAGCCCGTCAACCAATCGACCATCTCGTACATACACACATACATACTTAGAATCATCAACGTCGAGTTCCTTCACTCAGTTATAGTTTGTTGTGGAACCCAACGCGCAAGATCTTGCTTCTCGTACTCACGACGGCTATGTGTGCATTCCTATCCAGGGCCACCCCAGAGCACAAAGCCAGTAACAATGTCTAGCTGCACTGGTTCGTCTCAGTCTCAGTCCTCAGTCCTCAGTCCTCAGTCCAGCAGACCAAACCTACGTTCGGCCGATTCCGCCCGCTGAAATTCTTCTTTTCCCTCGACACACTCAGGGGTGCTGGAATATCGCAGAAAGTGCGTCACGGAGTTTTTTCCAACTCGAAAGTGAGCGAGATTTTGAGCGACTTTTAGCGACTAAGCGTCGGTACTGCGGCGGGATATCCTAGTCATTGTCTAGTAGCCTGCTGTTCGCATCGATAGCCCCTGGTGCTCGTCTCCCCGGACCCAAAGCAAGCCCGGAGTATTCGCGCAAAAGCTACACTCCAGTCACAAGTGCAGAACTTGACAAGAGTCTTGGTGCAATATACCGCGCGTGTGGCACGAGCATAGGACAACTAGGTAAAGCATATTAAAACACAATGTCAGGCGCACTGGAGTTCACGTTCCAATTCGCAAACCACGATAGTGGGTCTACCGACACGCCCTACCTCGCACACATCTCGAATGACCAACGCGTCAAGGTATGGAACACGGCGACAAACGCGCTGTACGCTCAGCTGACCGAGCCCCAGCACCTTGCCGTGAATTATACTTCGCTTGCCTTCATTGCCGGCCACGCTCATGCCGAGGCCGCCGCAGTCAAGGCCAGCTTGGAACGCGCTTCCGGTATCGCCGCAACCTCCGGATTGATTGCGGCAGGCACCCGCAAGGGCGGCATCACTGTATGGTCGCTCCAGACCAAGGAGTGCCAAAAACTCGGCGGCCAGGCCGGCGTAGGACACACCGGAAGCGTCACCGGACTCGCTTTCAAGGCTGATGGTTCGCGACTCTTTTCGGTTGGCGGCGATGGCAACGTATTTGAATGGGATCTCGTCTCGAATCGACCACTGCGACAGTGGCAGGCGAGCAAGCAGAGAATCACAGCAGTAGCTCTGTCACCCAACGAGAAATATCTTCTTACTGCGGACACTGTGGCGACTCTCTGGGACATTGAATCCGCTCAGCCCGTTGCAACATTCACAAGCCACGTCGACCCCATCAACATTCTGCGATGGACACCCGACTCTACGGCTTTCGCCTCGGGTGCGATGAACGACCGATTTGTTCACGTATGGCAGCTGCCTCTTCACCTTGTCAACGGCACTGCATCGACAAAGTTTACGCGCGTCGCCGCGGTGTCTTCCCCTGCATATTCCATCTCTCTCGATGCCAACCCCGCGGCGCTCTCGTTCTCTCAACCCTTGGCTAAAGTAGTTTCGGGCGGCGCGGAGAGCGACAGCAAGCAGAGCAAAGGCAAGAAGAAGAATGCTGCCTCTTCCTCCAAGGACGGCGCCAACAACATCACAAAGCTTTTCCACATTGGTGCAGTTAGTACATCAGGCATTGCCACAATCTGGTCCATCGAACTGTCAACCGCCAAGGCTGCAGTTGCTGAATCTGCTGTTGAGTCGGTTGCACTCGCTGAGCCTGAGGTTTCCCTCGTTGTGAAGAATCTAAGTGTAACAAACAAGGTTGTACCGCTCGTCGCGGGTAGCCAGGGTGCATCCAAGCTTGGAAAGAACAAGGCTCAAGCTTCGGTAACCCGAACGGCATTAGGTATTACTACTGAGGGTGCGGTATGTGGTATTTCACTCACGGGAGTCACACCTACAACTGCAGCGACAAGTGGCTGCAACGCAATCATTGTCCGAAATTCCCACATCCATCCTCGTTTACAGTCTGTCAATTATGCACATATGCCCAGCGGTCTTGACATGAACACATCGAAGCCAGAGTTCATTGAATCCACAATTGAGCTCCCTCCCATGTCGGAGCTCATCGGAGAGTCCACTAGGCTGCTCTCCACGGATGTTATGGCAGCAGATGCCAGCGTTGTCGCCAGTGAAAGCCTCGTTGGAAAGCGAAAGGAGTTGCTTGGAAATGTCAGTGCTCCGGGAGGATCCTCAGCCAAGGCGGTCGCCACTGGTACTGCGCCTGCTAAGGTAAGCACCAAGTTGGATGATGCAGCAATGGTCCCCGCCACTACAGCTGCTGCGGCTGCATCTGGCAGTCTCCCCGTCACCGAGCAATTGCATACCAAGCGTCTTCGCCTGCTTGCCTTGACCAGCGACTATACCCGAGCTCTTGCTGAGCGTGTCAACGCGGCAGACAAGTACGTGCGTGCAACGAAGCACTCGAAGTCGGCACTTGCCGCTGTTTCCAAGGCCGGTTCGCTGGAAGTAGCGATGGCTCAGGCACTCAACGCTCGCGACGATAAGCTCTTTGAGCAGTGCATCAGTGTCGGTACGAAGGGTGGTAAGAAGAGCAGCGCAATCCGAACGACCATTGCTCGCCTCAGCCCTCAGCACATCGTCGGTCTCCTCAGCAAATGTATCAGCAAGTTGCAGGCGAATCCGAACCGTGGGCCCTTGTTGATGCCATGGATTCGCGAGTGCCTCTACACGCACACCGGTTTCTTGTTGACGGTTCCATCTTTGACTGAGCCCTTGGCAGCGCTCCACCGAATCGTTGAGCAGCGCTTGATGTCGTTTAAGCGCCTCTTGGGCCTGCAGGGACGTCTTGATCTGATCATGTCACAAGTGAACCGAACTTCTCAGGTCCCCAGCGCCGCTGGCAACCCCACTGCGAAGGTCGTCTACGACGAAGCAGAGGACGAAGAGACCAAGGACGACTACGACGGTGACGATCAGGACCTGGACGACGACTTCGACGATGATGAGCATGGCTATGGCGATGATGACGAGATCGCCGACCGATGGGGCAAGTTGGGCTATGAGACTGAGAGCGACGATGATGACGACAAGGACGATGAGTCCGACTCAGGAGATGAAGCATATTAAGCTTCAATAGGTTGCGTTTATCGTTTCGGTCGCTCCTTGGATGAGCTTCGACAGCAACCATTAGACTATAATAAAAAACATCCACATTGGTTTGACTTCCTGGATCCCTGATACTGACCACATGAGCATGACTTCATTTGCACACGATTCGAACGCGCGGCATTGACCTGAACACAAAGAACACACCAGTCATGGCAATTTTGCTCTCGGAGCACAGGACTCAGAGGGAGGGGTGGAAAAGGCCGGAAAGGTAGAGTTCGCGTTCAGGGGTGTCGAAATACCTGCCGTGAGGCAATTGAAAAACTGGAAACTTGAGGCTGAATCTTAAGCGCCCGCGCGGAATGGGAGTAATATATGGAGGTGCAAAATGAGCGTGTAGGCACTCAACTCGTGCGCCGATCTCCCGCCACCATCCCGGCCCTGCCAGTCCCCATGGTTCTCCCACAAATTCGCGTAGTTTCCCCGATTTTTTTGAAATCTTGACAGGGTTGAATTTTTTCCACTCTCCATCGAGTGTTTTCGTGTTATTTGGGCGGGACGGGGTGTGGCTGGTCATGAACAAACCTATGCGATAGCATGGCAACTGGGTTCGCTATGACCTGCACTGGTATATAATCGCCGGATTGCGACCTTCAACACCAAATTCATCCCATTCGACTGGACGGTCTCAGCTCGCTCCGCATGCGCGTAGTAGCGCTGAGATCTCGGTGATCCCGCGGCGTCCTCCGTGTGACGCTTCTGAAAGCACAGCGAGCCTGGCCTGCTGATTCTTGAAATGTCCCTGGGGATCGCACGGCACCACTTCGCACCCAGGATGGAACTGGCTTGTTAAGGTCGGGTTTCGTCCTGAAACAGGGGATGGAGGCATGCGATGACTTTCGAGGCACGGAAAGAGGCGGGGTGGCCCTGACCGCCGCGGACTTCATGATAGGAGTGTAGCCTGAGGTGTTGGTTGCGTGCTGGACCCGTGGGCTAACTCGTAGGATTGAGCTTCAGCCCGCGACAAAACCCAAAGGGGAGCGGCGTTTGTCCGATGACGTGAGCCAGCTGTAGTATTGTCGGTTCTTTAACTCGCATCTGATCACATCATCTGATCACAGTACTCACTAATTGTCCTGTCTCCTCCTTTTGCACCGCATCCCTCGTTCTTCGATCTAGTCTCTTGATCAACGGAAAGTAGTACGGCCGCGAGAGCACACTGGCAGTCGCTTTGTTCCGCTTTCGTGACAATTCCCGAATTCCACTCGGTTGACTTTCCGTTCGCACTGCAAGACCATTCGTCCGCAAGTCCAACACCCTTGCTTGAGTGCTAATCACATCCGCAAATGGCAGGGACGCGTAAGATCCAGGCCGAGATCGATCGGGTCCTGAAAAAGATCCAAGAAGGCATCGAAGAGTTCGCCCAGCTGTGGGAGAAGGCCACTACAGCGACGCAGCCAAACTTGAAAGAGAAGTATGAGGCAGATCTCAAGCGAGAAATTAAGAAGCTGCAAAGGCATCGTGAAACGGTCAAGTCCTTCGCGAATAATAGTGAAGTCAAGAACAAGAAACCACTGTTAGAAGCGAGGAGGGCGATCGAAGTTGAGATGGAGAGGTTTAAGGTCCTCGAAAAGGAAACCAAGACGAAAGCCTACAGCAAAGAAGGCCTGATGCTTGCGCTAAAGCGAAGCGCGTACAAAGACCCCTCAAAGGATCCGAGGTATCCTTCGATAGTATGGCTGAATGAGTGCATCGACAGGTTGCGAGAGGAATCAGAAGACTTCGATTCTCAGATTGAGTCAATACGAGAAGAGAGTGGAAAGAGCAAGAAGGATGAGGAACAGATTGAACAGCTGCAGGCGTGGAATGACAGCCATCAAATGCATTTGCGGAAGCTTGAACAGGCTCTGGACAGGCTGCAAGCAGACGAGATCGTCTTTGAACAGATCGATGAGATCAAGGACGGTGTCATGTACTACCTTGAGAGCTATCAGGATCCAGACTATATCGAAGACGAAGCCCTGTACGACGTTTTGGATGAGACACCTGAGCAGGTTGAAGCTCGACGAGTCGCCCGTATGGAGCGAGAGGAATCAGCGAAGTTTGCAGTCGAGGAGTCAGAGAGCGAAACCGAAACACCTCCTGCAACGCAAGAACGAAAAACGGACAAGGACAGCAAGAAGGGAGCGCTAACGGGTAGCAGCAGTACGAGTAGCAGTAGCGGAAGCAGTAGCAGTAGCAGTGGAAGTTTGTCGACGCCTGCAGCGAAAGGAGACGAATCAAAGACCGCCACGCGATTAGGGTCGACAGCGGGCGCAACAACGAGTGGTAGCCTATCGTCAGGATCATCGTCCCAGGCTGCGGCTGCATCAAGCAGTCAAGGGTCGAGCAAACCAGCACCATGGGGTCAACAGCAGCAGTCTGCCCAGCAGCCTCAGCAGCAAGCGCAGCAGGCACAGGCCCAACCCCAGCAACAGCAGCAGTTGCAGCAGGCTCAGCAGCCACCGCAACTACAGCAACAGTCATCGCAGCAGCAGCAGCAGAAGCCAATGGGCTATAGCGCAGTGGTGGCCAAGGCGAATGAGCGCGAGCAGCAGCATCAGCAGCAGCAGCAGCAAGATTCACAAGGACCAGCAGCAGTCCCAACGAATGTCCTGCCAGCGAGCTCCCCATGGGGCACAGTCTCGGCGGCACAGCTGGTGAAGGGTACCGCTGCAGCACACACCCCTCAAGCGCAGAAGTCGCAGTCAGCAACTTCCCAAACAAAAGTCGCAGCGCCAACATTGGCGCCCCAACGTTCGGGTACTACGGGGCAGCAACAATCGACACAGCAACAGTCACAGCAGCAGCAGAGCCAGGCTCCAAGCCAACCCCAGTCATCGCTCTCAGGGCAGCAGCAGCAAAATGTACAACAGCAGCAGCAGCAGCAGCCGCAAGGCCATCTCTTCCCGATGCCCTCGACAGGAGAGAGTGGAGCTGGTCAGTCTCAAGCACAGCAAGCGCAGGCGCAGCAAGGCCAGCAACAAGGCCAGCAGCAAGGCCAACAGCAAGGCCAGCAACAAGGTCAGCAGCAGATTACTTCGCCCTTCCCGTCAACGTTGCCGTTGCCCAATCCGCAGATCGCCTATTTGCGACAACTCGAGTTTGGCTCCAAGATGCTTCCTGATCCAGCAGATGTTGACAGGAGCCGAGAGTCATATTCTCTCGCTCCATGGAATGACGCACCCAAGTCATTCCCACCACGCGCGCAGAGTGCGATGTTCGATGCTGCACCTGTATATGAGCGTCTCACCACGGAAACATTGTTCTTTATTTTCCATGAGGAGCCTCTTTGCGTACGTGGCAGTGGACCTCTGCTACACCAGTACTTGGCCGGCCGCGAGTTGAGGCGACGTGGTATGGGTTTCCATCGCCAAGCCGGTGTGTGGGTTACGCGTATTGTTGACTCCCTTGCCGCGATGTCGCCCAGCGACTTGCAGGTGAGTGTGTATCAGGGGCCTTTCCCACCCCCAACCGGCCCCAGCCAATTCGTGTTCTACTTCGAGCCTACTCATCACTGGTCGATTGTTAGAGCCGAAACGACGCTGTCGCCGAACATGATCGAAGATGACTACGGAACACTATAACTGGGGAGGATACAAACTCTCCGTTGACCTGTTCTGACGGTATACTGCTCCGAAGTTCAATCCACATCTCCATTGCTGGTAACCTGCTACTAATGACGAACTACACTACAGTAAAGTAGACATACTTTGAAATCATCACAGCTTTGTAATGGGGACCACCACTGGTACCGTCAACCACAACCCTCTAACATGGTGGTATGGGTTATTTTATGAGAGTGACCAAGGCTATCATGTACGCGAGGGTTGCAATTCATAGAGTTGAATGTACGCTTGCGAGAGGGCAACTAATTGAGCCATGCCTTCAGGGGAGGTGATTGATAGGTCGCGCGCCTCGTACCACATCCCATTGGCACGGTTCAGAATGTGACAATAGAACGAACCGTTCGGGATATCATTTCCTTCGTGGACAATGTTTGCAACTAAAGAATATCCAGCCTTACGCATATTGTCCATGGACGCCTCCAAGAGAGATCGCACTTCCTTAACCAGTTCTGACTTTTCCAACGGTCGATTAGTCTCGTCCTGTGACGCGGGTTTCCGGAGTAGCTTCGCTCTCCGTGCGAGCAATTCGGACACAGAAAGCGAAGCCAACTCCGCGTGAGATGGCAAGGAGGCCTTGTATATACACTTTTCCAGCGAGAGATTTTCCAACGGAAACGTTACTAGCGTGTTGTTCTTTTCGACACCAACGGTGTTTGTTGTGAATCGCTTCACATGCAGCCACAGATACCTCGGTAGGCGCGAAATCCACATCTTTCTGGTTTCACCATTTGGCAATTCCGCAACTTTCTTTCCAGCAAAGGCCTCCAGGAGATCCATAAGCTTGACCTGATGGATCAGGGACCGCGTCTTGGCTTCAGCAAATACCGGAGCAAAGGGAAGTTGGATCGGTAGCACCAAGAACGGTACGTGCTGAATTTTTGTCGTTACAGGTGGAGCCGAAGCGCCATGGGCAGTCATGGCATTATCATCCTGGGGTGCTGGCTCTTCTGCCTCCATATCCTCTTCGTGGGTGGTGTGGTCGCTTGGTGTGTCTTTTTTCTCTTCGTTTGATGTGGCGCTTGAGGGCTTGGTCACCTCTACACGGAGCTCACCTTGGAACGTCGTGTAGATGATCGAAGATCCACGTTTTGCAGTCCCTCCCAGATCTCTATGAAGCTGATTCAGGAGCCATACCAAGAACTGCGCAGCATCACATTGGGTGCCTGCCCGGAATTTACGGTCTGAGGCATCCGATACGGCTTGTAAGAAGACTTGGGGAGAAACGTGACCTTTGAATGCTCGAGACGACCAGATCCTGCGGAACAACAATCCAAACGTCTGAACGAGCTGGGACTTGCAAGCCTCAGTGTTGGTCTCGATCAAGAAGAAGTCGCGCAGAGGTGTAGCTTGTGAGAGTGCTTGCACGATGACATTCAGCCAGTCATTTTTTTTGATATTGTTCAACCCAACCAGGCCCGGAATGTAACGAACACCTGGCTCCAGGGTGGGGACGGGAAGAGCACCACCAGGACCGAGGCGCACAACATCTTCCTTGGTGTACGTTGGGTTGATGTTGTACTTGATGTCGTCCAGCGCGGGATCCTCAATGAGGTATCCATCTGGCAGACAATAGAACTTGGCCGTGTGAAGGTTCGCAAATACTTGGTGTCCGAGTTCCAAACTATGTGTATAGACAGGAGATGACTTGCCTCGTCCTTGGAAATACTTGCCGCACACGAGGCAGGCATAAACATTCGTGTTGGCAAGTGTCACCGAACAAACGCGCTCGAAGTCGAAATCGAGTACCTACAAGGGCAAAACAAGTTGGATGGATCACGAGGGAGGCATTATATGTAAGCATTTTGCGGTACAACCAGGCGCATTAACACATAGGGACGCATCATTCCATGGAGTATTATACACGAGATGAGGCTGATCCGGGTGTAGTTACAGCAGTACAATTTGTTCAATTCGAACGTACTCGACGATTGATTGTGTCAAGATAGGGGCAGACCTTGACTTCGGCTCCAGCGCGGGCTTCAACGTATGCAGCGGTGGCAGCAGCCAGCGAAGCTTGGGTTGCATCTTGACGCTTATGCGCAGATGCCACCGCAGAGCCGGACCACCCTCCGGCTGTGAGTGCGGCCTGAGTGGCACTACTTGCTGAGTGGGTCAGATCCGTGGCCTTCTCGAGTCTAACTCGTTTGACATTGTTCGAGTCGTCATCGTCACGCGTACGTCGGAGGTCCTGCGTGTTTTCAGTGGAGAAACCCGCCTCGGACATGCGTTACAAGCAAATTGGAAATGTACCAATTCAAGTCTGGACCATGATCTCATCCACCAGGAGATATCTGGCAATAATGCTACGCGCTGCGGATATACAAGGCACATTGCTAGGTCCCAACCTAGAGTAGGAACATTGTTCTTTATGCGTTCTACTAATCCGTTTACTCTTGGCGAACCTTCTTGATGCCTTGCTCTCTCTCGAGGGTCATCGCCAACATCTTCATCAGACCTTCCTTGTCCTTGTGACCACCAGTGAAGCCGTTGTGATGAACAAACGAACCTCCGGGAACTCCCGTGACAGCATCTAGCTCCTCACCACGCAGGCCACGCCACTCTTCAGGAAGAGGCAGCTTTGAAACAAACGATGCAGGCGCAACAGGGACACAGAGCACTCGCCATGACTACAGAGTGACAAGAGTTGAAGAGGAGTGGTGAGTATTAGATATAATAGTGACCGGCATAGCACAAGCACAAGTGCATCCAACGTTGTCGTTAGGAAGATATACGTACGTCACCCGATGGGTACACAATAAACTTCAGGTTACTCAAAGACTCATGGGACTCAGGTGAAACACCCTTCTCCTCCTCGAGCTTCTCGAAGTAGTAGTCCTTCCAGGGAATGAATTGATCCAGGACCAAGGTAGAGCCGGTGGGATCCTCTTGCAGACGACGGCTAAGAGCGTGCTCGAAAATGGTCTCAGCAGGGAGCCAGCCTTGGGCGAGGCTGTGGACTTGTTCTTCAAACTCCTGTCCAGCGATTTGGACTGCACGCAGGAAGCGCTGGTCGATTTCCTCATCAGAGATGTTTTCGTTCCATCGTGGGTTCAGTCGCGAGACCCTGGCACTGAGAGCTATATGCGTACAGAAGTAGTGGATGAAGACGGGTGAGCATGAATCAATTATGACGCTGATGTTGCACGTGTAAGGATTTATCCAATGTGCCGTAGACTAACGTACAAGTCGAATCATGATAAGCGGGAGAAACGCTCTCAGGAATCTGGGGGACACCATTATCGATGCCATCCATCGCTGCGATCATTCCCTTGTACAGGCGTTGGTAGAGCTTCTCGAGTTTGGAATCATCATTGATGCCAGTCATGTTGGAAATAACCTCACGGCCAAAGTGCTTATAAATGAGGCCAGCGGAGCTCAGTTTGATGTGAGCATAGGCAGGTGAGAACACTTCATTGAAACCACGCTGGTGGTGGTCGAAACGCAAGCGCTCCGGATCATACTCGCCACCAACATCGACAAGCATGTCGAGCTTCTCCAAGACCGCCGCATCTCTGGAGCGGATAATCTGAGCATCTTTGCATTCTTCTAGACGCAGCTATGCTCAAGGGAGCATGTTAGCCATGGGTCAGGAGTTAATGTGGGGAACACACCAGTCAGTGAGGCACGAGATCAGGTCTACAGACAGTATATCCTGATTTGGTACAAAGCTCCGTTTCTTCCCGATACATAATACGCAGTGCGGTCTTTGGGGGGAGAGCCATCACATGGCTTCATTGCTCCCACATGAACCTGTAACCAAGTTGAGAACCGCCCACGAGACGTACCAGCAGAGAGATCGCCAGGGCCTCGTCGGAGTGGAAGGTGCCACTGTGCGTACCGATTGTGCGGATGATTCGACCGACAAGGGACATCTGTGTAGAGGATCTGGATCAGTGGGAGTGATGGTGGGATCATTAGGCGTGAAATGATATCACTGGTTCTGTGGATCTTCCCTCGCGCTATCGACTTCCAAACAGTTGACTATTGTCAAACTCGGACTTGAATTCCACTGATAAGGAATCTGGTTGGACTAGGTGTCGTTACAGTGCATGGTGTGTGTGTGGACGGATCCCACAACATGTAGTTAAATCACCAAATCCAACCAAATCAGTTATCCCTATGTTAATAGGATAGCAACTACACTACATCAATAACGGTTTATGTGTAGATTCGAAAGCGAATCAAATAAACAACACATACATAGGCCTCGTAGGGCAGAGCTTGAGTGGAAGTGCTCGTTCTCGTGTAACGAGAGTGGTTGGTCCTTAAGGACGTACGCTAATACACTTATTGGATGCGAGCGCCTGGCGAAGCCTCATGGCTAACAACGGGGTTTCCGTTCACGAGGAGCTTGCGGCCACCAGCAAGCACAGTCTTGTCTTCACCAAGAGTCATCTGCAGAGAGGCAAACTTGGACTTCACATCGAAGACCTTCACCAACTCGCGAGGGCAGCCCTCGGGTACAGCGAAGGCGTTGAGAGGTGTGTCGACACCTGGGTCGAGCAAGAACGCCTTCTGACCCTCGGGAGTGATTTCAATGGCGGTGAGAAGCATACCCTCCGATAGCACACCGCCGAACTTGCCAGGCTTCAAGTTGCACAGACAGAGCACTTTCCTATTAGCCAAGACGTGCGAGCCGTCGTCCGCAGGGTTGCCGTAGGTATCGACCAATCCTGCGACGATCTGTCGGGTCTCCTTGAACTCGGTAGTGCCTGTGGGCTCGTTGCGTGCAGCACCCTCGGTGAAGTGGACGTTCATGACAAGCAACTTGGGGTTGGTTGGGTGTCGCGCGACTGAACCGATCTGACCTACGCGAACGTCAATGGGGAATGCAGGGCCATCACCCTTTGCCTCTTGCTGCTGAGCGTGACCTGCGAAGCGCTTACGAAGAGCCTCAATCTTGGCGAGTTCGATCTTCTCGAAGAGGGGCTTGGGAGTGCCAATCTTGGTGTTGGCGGGCACCCACAGCTTTGCTCCCACACCGACTTGCTTGGAGCTACCCTCACCAGAGTTTGCGTCTGCAAAAGCGGTGAGATCCCAAACCTTAGGGAGCTTCTCCTTAGTGGCTTCGGTCTCAGCCTTGGCCTCAGCCACCTCAGGAGTAGTGGTCGACGCAAAGTCAAGTGCGGCACACATCTTTGCAAGGTCAAGGTTGAATTCCTCATCTGCAAGTGGGCTACCTTCAAGGGCAATGCCGAGCTGGGCGAATGCACCGCGAGAGAATGCGGGCATGAAGGGCTCAAGCACAATGGCGAGCAGCTTTGCGACCTGAACCGCAATGGAGAGGGTACGGCCACAGGCTGCGACATCGGTCTTGAGGAGAGCCCATGGTTGGGTGCGCTGAAGGTACTTGTTACCAGAGAAGGCAATATCCATGGCAACGCGCAGGGCCTCCTTGATCGACTGAGCCTCCATTGCCTTGACGTATCGCAGGAGTAGCTCATTCACCTCGTTCTCAAGATCATGCTCGTACTGTGTGAAAGCAGCGCTTCCACCTGCAGTGGGAGGGACCTCTCCGTTGAAGTTCTTTGCGATAAAGGACAGGACACGCTGGATGAGGTTACCAAGATTGTTGTTCAGATCATTCGACTTGGACAAGAAGTCGTCCCATGTGAACATGGTGTCCGTGGTCTCAGGACGGTTGGAGAGCAGATAGTATCGCCAAACCTCAGATGGAATGCCGGTCTCCATGGCAGTGTCACCAAAGACACCCGTGCCGCGGGTCTTGCTGAACTTGGTACCTTCGTAGTTGAGGTATTCAGTGGTGGGCAAAGTGCGGAGCATAGTATAACCATCGTTGGCAGCCAAGAGTGTGCAAGGGAAGATGACTGTGTGGAATGGGACGTTATCCTTACCCATGAACTGAACCAGCTCAACGTCGACCTTCTCATTCTCATTCTTGCCTTCGTTGTACTTCTCAGCCTTCCACCATCGTTCCCAGCCCTCGGGGGTGTAGTCGGCGGTGATGGAAATGTATCCGATAGGTGCATCGAACCAGACGTAGAAGACCTTATCGGTGTAGCCTTCGAGAGGGACTGGAGTACCCCACTTGAGGTCACGGGTGATGCATCGTGGCTCAAGACCAGTCTTGAGCCAGGCACGTGTCTGCGAGTACGAAGGAGCAGACCAGTTGTCCTTGCGCGACTCAACAAACGCATCGAGGCGCTCCTGCAGCTTGGGAAGGTCCAAGAAGAGATGCGATGAGACCCTAACTTCGGGAGTCTGCTTGCACAGAATGCACTTAGGGTTCACGAGCTTGATAGCGTTAAGGAGCTTGCCGCACTTGTCGCACTGGTCACCCTTGGCGTCGGTATAGCCGCAGAGGTAGCAGGTACCAGCCACGAATCGATCAGCGAGGTATCGGTCACAGCCTGCGCAGTATTGCTGCTCCATGTCCTTACTGATGACATACCCATTGTTGTAGCACTGCCAGAAAATGTCCTGAGCAATCTTGGTCTGGAGGGAAGTTGACGTGCGGCCGAAGTGGTCGAATGAGATATCGAACCATTCATACACCTGGCGGTGAATCGCATTGTACTTGTCGCAGATCTCCCTTGGTGTCAGTCCTTCCTGCTGCGCCTTGGTCTCGGTTGCAGTACCATACTCATCGGTTCCGCAGATGTAGATCGAGTTATAGCCACGTAGGCGGGTGTAACGCGCGTAGACATCACCCGAAAGCACGCAACCAATGATGTTACCAAGGTGGGGCACGTTGTTCACGTAGGGCAACGCAGATGTAATCAACAAGTTGCGCTTGCCGGGCTGCGGAAGCTTCACGGGACGGCTTCCCGCGGCCGTCTTCGACTCGTCTCCGGAGGACATGTTCTGTGGGAATGCAGAAGGGAGGCGGTGATCATATCAGCTTGGTTTCAACTCACATTCTACGTCGGGGCGATGCGAAGGCGAAATAACATCTCAGTTCGTGTCTGTGGTAAATCGCTTTCGGCGCAGTTTTCCCACGAATACACGCATTGGTGCAGATAAATACGGTATCAAACATGCACTCGCAAACATATTGTGTTGTAATACGGGGTGATCACCCTCACATGTTCCCCTGGTCGCGAGATATCTGACCCCCGATTTGACGCGTTTTGTGCGGAATTCCACCTCACACCGAAGCTGGTCATCCAGGTGCTGGGATACAAGGTGGCGGTGGGTTGCTTCGTCCAAGCCACCGGAGAAAGCTAGCAACCGGACTGGAACGCTGGTCCACGCCCCACTCAGGCACTCAACGTGACACGTTGACACAGTTTCGCTTGGGAAACCCCTCGAGTCTCGTTCTCACCCGAGCCTGTTTGCCGGGTCGCAGAGACGCATTCCCAAGGACCCCCCACTATGGAGACGCAGATCACCCTGGCGGGGCAATATCCAGTGGCCTGACTCAAGGGACGCGCTGCCTGGAGCGCAGCGCTCTCGAAAATCCACCGGGGCTGAGAGCGAACCAGAGGTTTGGAATCGACAAAAGTAGAGTATTAAAATGACGGATCTGGACAAGGTGTCGATAGCACGAATGCTATCCTCGATTATATATGACATTGCAAATGATGTGGTAGAAGTTTTAGAAGAAGAACACACCATGCTGCAACGCGCCAGATCAAGACTCGACACTCTAAACCCACCCAAATACCGATTTTGGGACGTACTGCGTGAGGCGCAGCGGCACGCGTCAAGATGGGGCCATGACCTGCACAGGCCCGAGGGGAAGTGTCTTTTCCACTCCAGTGAGGAGAGCCTGCGCAACCCCTACCTCATTGACCGACTTGAAATAGGACCCGCAGCAGTATCTACGAACGAGCATTCGAGTCCAGAGGGAGAGGTGGGCGGTCTGGCACGACAGAGTCAGCTCTCGGGTCGCAGGGCTAGCGTTGACGCTAGTGGAAAGGCTATTGCACTGATTCGGCCGCTGAACCCCGAGACCAGCGATGTACCGGAGGGAGGAAGGAGAGCACAGGCGCATCTGATCCAGCCCAGGGTTTGCGAGCAGTACATCAACGGGGCGTGTGGTATGTATGCGTTTCATCACGCCTTGCACACCATGATTGCTCTGACCGAAAACACACTTGAAGAGGCCGGTCGCACGCTCGCCCGGTCATATACTACCGTGGCTTACCACTACACCCAGCGATGCATTCAACAGTTCTTGCGAGATTTTGCCGAGAAGCTTAAGCGCTCGGCGGCGTTTCGGTGGGAGGTTCTGGACGAGCAAACAATCATGATGGCAGAGATGGACCGCGAGGAGAGCAGGGCCGCACGGCAGCTGAAGGACCCAAGAAAGATGGAAACGTGTGCGGAGGATGGTCAGGTTCAAAAGGGTTGTGAGAGCAAAGACGAGGGTGAGTTTGACGATGAGCACTGGGAGTCGTTGCCTTATCCGTGGGACGAAGAGTCGCTCAAGTCTGAGGAGCTTGAACGGGGGCATATGAGTGCGCTCGTGAAGTACTTCGACCTTGCCATGCTCCCTGGACTCCAAGGAAGGCTAGTCTCCGTTCCCGACCTGTCGCGCGACGAAGTCATGATGCTCGCGAGCCACCTTGACAAGATGGATCAGAACATGCTCAGTGGGAAAGAACAGAGCAGCGCACTATTTATCTTAGCGGGCTGCAGTGATCACTGGAACTGTATCGCCATTCTCAGGCACGGCCCTATGAGGCCACATCACATCGATGACGTTCACATGGAGATTGTGGTCAGTGACTCGCGTAACGCCCCGCTTCTCAGTATCACCCCCTTTCATCTCCACCGAAGGATCCAGCGCTACTTGAAAAAGGATGAGATTGAATTTGAAGAATACCTGCGAGAGCGGTTGCAATACGAAATGAAGAAGAAGGCCAGTCCTTCGTCAACAAGCTTGACTGAGAAGCCACCCAAAAAAATTGCAAAGGCTCCATATCCCGTGAGTACATCGGTTTATTTCGCCTCACGATCTGCAACGTTCCGACTCATTCGAACGATCATCGCCCTCACTACTCCGAAGCAACAGTTTGTCGTCCAAAAGCCACCCGAGTCCACAATCGAAACTGACGCCATGCGTAGTTTAATCTTCAGGCATGATAACACTCCAGAGATGACAACAACACCAAAGCTTGACGTACAGCGGCCTGAGCATCAAGAGTGGCTTGCTCACCGTCTTGGGCAACTACTGCATGCGAGACTCACATCTCATGAATCTGGTGTAGAGATAAACCTCGATGCCAACACTCTTCGGATCAACGACCTTGTGCTTGATGCACAGGAAGTTTTGAAGCTGTTCAGAATCGATACTCTTGACGTGCTCTCGCATCTCCCGGGTGTGAAGGTCGTGAATGCAAGCGAAGTGAAAGATCCAACATCGCCAACCACCGAAGGTTCGTCGGCAGCAGGTGACCAAGATATTGCCGTCGCAAGCGACACGGTCCCAACCAGATCTGACATCGCCAATTATCTCATATCCGCACGAGAGCTAGCGGCAGCGCTGCAGGCCCTACAGTCTTCGACCCGCCAGGTTGTCCGCCACATGTCTGAAAGGATTATTTCAGAGTTAGACCCAAAGCCAGTTCCACCCCCAGAGGTCCACGAGGTGAAGGATTTCCCGCGAAGCCCTGGAGGATCGCCCTTTAAGAAGGTTTCCAACACCAGTTCCTCTTCGACGTTGCCAGCCGAACAAGCAACTATGATTCGAGAACTTGCGGCAGGCGATCGAGGGCTTGCTCGAGTTTTCGCTGAAAGAGCTGCCCTGGACGCGGGTCACGTCGATCCTTTTAGAGCTGCGTTGCTAGATCGCGGATTCAAGTCGTCACCCCATTTGGCCTCTCCGCTAAGTGAGTCAGCCGCACCCTTATGGCCGCTTAACATTTTGCCCTCCCCCCGACCGGCTCGCCATGTTTTGGCACCCGACGTTGTCTGTTTAATGGGTCCCGGCGCGAGGCTGTCCGAAGATGTATCGGCGAGGCAACCAGGGGATCCATTCGACACTGTCATCTTGCGTCGTCTTGCATATACAGCTGCGCTAGCTGGGAGGATTGAAATCCAGAGTGCACACGAGCCCAACGATATGTACTTCACCGACGATCAGGAGCGTCATTCAGGTTATCCGCTAGTTTACACCAACGCTGTGATCCCCAAACCGATTCATCCAGCCAAATTCGCGGTTGTAAAGAAATGTATTTCGAACATTCTCATGGCAAGCCACATGCGATATGGCTCGCATGCAGGCTCGAGCAACATTCTCATCTGTGACCAAACCCCAGAAACCGATATTTCCCCTTTCAAGGGATTCAGCACACCAGCACCCCTGCAGCATCTCGCGAAACTCGACGTAGATGCTGACTCTACAATCGAAGCCGTCGCGCGATTGTCTAATATGGGTGCGACGACACTATTCTACCGCGTAGCTCTGAGCGTTCAGCCCAGTCACAGTCCTAAAGATGACGTGGTCGTCGTCTCGTCATGCGACCCATATATCGTCGGCGGCGTTCGCTGCCTTGATTATGCTCCTGTTTTATTTTGGCCTACTCAGAATCCAGACGAAACGCCCATGGATGCAGTTGGTTCACGTGAGTCGTCGTCAGCCATATCGAATCCCTTCTCCGCTCTCGACAACCTCCACCACAAGGTAATTACCCAACCAGTACTCCCCGTTCGTACTCATTCAGGGCGGATTTTGCCGGGTGAGGTGTACACCTTCGAGGCTTTTGATGATGAAACCGAGGAAACATTCGACGACGACGGCAATTTGATTCGCATTCCCAAGTTACCCGAGTTACCGTCAGACTTGCCACCACTCCGACGGAATCCATCCGTTCCCATAGCCTCGTATGCATTGAGACCAGGCCCGTTATTTGCCGATTGGAGTGGCGCGGATATCCCATGCATTGCGGCATGGGCTTACTTCACCAAGTATCAGCTTCCATGTACGCTTGCCTTCTATGGCACTGAGCCCATTGCAGGGGAATCAACGCGGCCCACGATTATGCGACTCGCAGCTACTCTCTCGCTTGTTGCGATGATGGACCTAGCTCCTGTCCCCCTCCTCGCACAGTCGCTTGTCCGTGCGGTCTCTGCGTCGACTCAACTCGCGGCGGACGATTCAAAGACAAGCGCTGGTTCGATTTGGAGTGAGATTCAGTCCGCCACGCTGTCGGCTGTGCTGGGCCTGATTCAGCTCCAGTTCAATATCTTGACATCCATCCCCGCGCAAGATAAGGAATCCCACGAACAACCCCATAGCATGATACACGAGGCAGGCGCGGAAATGCTTCAGCTTGCACGCATTTACTCTAAGTTCATCTCCCTCGAACTACACTACCAAAATGGCACTCCGCTCACGCCGGAGGAGAAGACTAGATTCGAGCCTGCGCTGGGTTATGTCCGGAGACGCAGCAAGTCCGTCTCCTTGGCGTTCTATGAGTACTTAGTTGATCGTGCGGTCTCTGAGCACGGAAACCTCATGGAGTCCGACGCGGAGTTAATTCTATTGGTTGTCTACTACATTCAGCAGTGGTTCTTTTCTGCTACCGCTGCGCCGAGTACATTAGAACCAGAATCGAGCACGGCCATGTCGCGATGCTTTGATAATCTCGATCGCCTGCTCACTACAATAAGTTTGCTTTCAGCCATGCTGTCCCAGTCCCTCGTACACTGATGATCATCAGTTCGACATCCGCACTGTACTGCATATTTGTTGCAGTTATTTCAGAGCGATGCCACTGTTACGAGAACCATGCGTCCGTTTTATCGGCCTTGAATACCTTGATGTGTTGTGATGTATTTATCTATCTATCCCTTTCCGAACTTTGGCACCGCTATGAAAAAGCGTGAGAAGGAAGCATGAGAATAAATAACTTGCTAAACTAGGGTTTCTGCTCCACACGAGAAACCACACCGGGTTCTTTTTTCCTCTCTTTCTGCAGTCTAACCTCTAAGCTAGAATTAACGTACACCAACAATGTCATCGATCTTGAGAATCATACGGCAAGTCTCTGACGCAAGGTTAATTGCTGAGAGAGTAACAAGCATGGGCTGAAGCACATTCTCTTCTCGGATGTCTGTGATCTTGTTCTTTCGTACGTTAATACCAGCATAGTGATTCCCTGCTGCATGTTCGCGGCGGAGCTCAGAGATAATATTGATGGGGTGCATACCAGCGTTCTCTGCGAGTGTGGAAGGGGCGACCTGCAGTGCCTTGGCAAATGCCTTGATACAGTATCCGTTTACATCAGACAGTGTGTCGGCCCACTTGCTGAGCAACACAGAGAGGGCCATCTCAGGAGCGCCACCACCGGGAAGCAAGTACTTGTACTTCACAAGGCATCGGATGACGCAGAGTGCGTCGTGGATGGAACGGACTGCCTCATCAACAATGAGACCGTTCGAGCCGCGGACGAGGGCAGAAACAGTCTTACCTGGATTCTTGACACCAGTGATCTTGATCAGCTTGCCCGAGGGAGTGCCGATCTCAGTGACGAGGTCGGCCTCACCCATCTTGTCAGCGGTGAAGGCATCGGGGTCTGCGACGGGCTGGAGACCAAGCGACTGTGAGATGAACTCGACTTCGGAGCGCTCGACGTCCTTGATGACCATGATCTTGCGCTGGGACAGGTAGTGGAGAGCCATATCGCACACTGCATCGCGGAGGATGGACTTCTGGATCAAGAGGACGTTGCATCCCGACTTGATAATGGGCTTAAGAAGCTTCTGGATGTACGCACGCTCCTCCTTGAGGATTCGGTCAATCTGCGTGTAGTCCTCAACAACGACGGAGTTCTCCATATTGGTCTTGGGAGGGGAGAGCTGGTACTGAATCAAAGCGATCTTGGCGTTCTGAATGGTCGAGGGGCCACCAGCGGCGTGAACAGCACCATTGGCGAAGACGAGACCATCAACGAGCTCGGTGTCCTCGATGGTACCACCAGTCTTGCCGACGACCTTGATCTGGTTGAGGTCGACGTTCGTGGCGGTCTCGGGATCGATGACCTTGAGCACAGCCTCGACTGCGAGGGGAGCAAGAATGTTTGAGTTACCAGAGATGACCTTGGAGTTGAGTGAGGTGATTGCAGCTTCCTCGAGAGCCTTGCGGTCAGTCAAAGAGATAGGAATAGCGATCGACTTGAGAATCTCCTCTGACTTCTTCTGAGCAAGCGCGAACGCGGACGAGATGATGGAAGGATGAATACCGCGCTCAAGGAGCTCCTCAGCGGCACCGAGAAGAGCACCAGCGTGGACAACAACTGAAGTGGTACCATCACCAGCCTCAACGTCCTGTGCCTTTGAGAGATCGATGAGCATCTTAGCTGCGGGGTGGTTCGTTTCGAGCTTAGCGAGGATTGTCGCGCCATCGTTGGTAATGATGTGGCGGCCGTCCGAGGACGTAATCAACTTATCCATGCCCTTGGGACCCAGACTGGTGCGGATGATGTCCGCCACGGCGCGGGCCGCCACGATGTTGGCCGAGCGCACGGTCTTGCTCTTCTCGCGTCCCGAGAACTGGGCGTCGGTGGTCATAGCGGGCGCTGCGGGTGCAGCGGCGGTTGCAGACATGGCTGGATTGTGGAGGGTGTTAGGATAGAAAATTGAGTTGTGAGTCTAGCTGGGGCAAGATCTCGGTGCTGAGCGGGCTGGATCACGCGCAAACACGCCCGAAAGCGGCGCTTCAACAGGGTTGGAATTTAAACTAACGTTCGAGACAGGAAGGTACTGAGGGATTTGTAAAGGATTTTCATGGTATTGTGGTCCATTTGCGATATTATTAACTGATGAAAACAATTTACAAGGTGGTTAAATACCGTTACAATCAATTATCATGCGATATAACACTCTACAATCCCCTCAATTTACATCGAATACTACCTCTTCCCACTCCACTATTTTTCAAAAAAAATTTGAATTGACCGGCTAGCTTGGGGGTTTTTCAGCACCCCCGGAGCGAAGAAGAAGAGTCGCAGGCTGCAGATGGACCAGCGAGTGGTTGTCCATGGGCCGAAGCGGGGTGATCCGGAACGCCGGGTGCCTAACAGAATTACACATGACATACCTAAGGGTGTGCTTTTATATTGACTATCGAGTAGTGTTATACTATACATAGAATGGAACATTCTACTGGAGGACTAATTTATCTGGATTGCTCAGAGTGGAGGTGATGCCTCCTCGCTCTGGCAGGCTCCTCAATCAATCATGCTGCTCGCGCTGGCGTTACTGCCACTTGGATGGCGGGCCAGGATGGCAACGGTCGCTTGCTTAATACACCGAGCAAGGTTCGGATAGAACTGAATATCAGCTTAAAAAGCTTAGCCTGTCCTCTTGGTGAAGGTGGAGAGGACTTTTCGCTTGTTGGTGCCGTGCAGCTTGAGGAAAGGCGGCAGCGGGACGTGGTACGCGTGGACGGTCTGACCGATGTTCAAATCAACAATATCCACGAGGAGGTATCGAGGCACTCGCGAATAGCCCATCTGGCGTGCAATAACAGGGTTGTAGGTGAAGTCGAGGTGGGGCGAGGGTTGAAGCAAGAGCCCACCCTTCTTGATACCAATGCAGTCTTCTCGACCGGTGAGAAAAACGGGCACGCGCACAACGCTCTCGCGAGTGGGATCCAACTCCATAAACTGCACGTGAGTGGTCTTGTTGGCCAGGAGGTCGCGCGTCCAATTCTTGGCGACACATCGGATGGGCTCGAGGAAACCCTTGATGTTGAGGTGGACCTCTATCGAGTGAGGAGCCTGCTCACGGTACAGACGCTCAAGTTCAACAGCCTCGGCAGCGAAGAGAATGGTCTTGGAGGTGTCGTTGGGGTTTACTACGGCACAGGGGATGTAACCCTCCTCGCGAATATCCTGTGCGAGGATCTTGCCAGTGCCTTCTCGCAGAATTGCGTTGAGAACATAGGGCTCCTTGGGAGGGAATCTAAACACAAAGCGAGGCTCATTGCGGTCCGTGAACGCCATAGTCTTCTGGACCGAGGTGTTAGGCTCGAAATACACACCACCACTGCCCACCGCGCTCTTGGAGAGGTTGGTTGGAACGGTGCCCGCGGGAGTTGGGAAGGTCTGCGAGAAGGCATCGAAGGGCGAGGGCGAGGAGGAAGCAGCCTTCGCCTCGGTGGAGAACGCTGCTGCAACAGGTTGCAAAGGCTTGTCAATCGCCGCGACCGCAGCGCCGAGACGCAAACCAGCCACGCTGCTGGCGCGCGTCAGGGCCCGAGAACAAGAGAGGAGTCTGGAAACCCGGCTGAGCATGTCTCCTTGTGGGTCTGTGGGTGAGATGAAGCACACAATTCAGAGCGGAGGTGAGTAAATCTCGGTACAAAACAACGAAAGCCGTGCCACATGGTTGACAATAGATCCGCTACCACCCCAATCGACCCTACTCTACCGAACACTCACAAAGTGGCCTCTTCGATCAAATGCCGAAGCGAGGAAATGCGAGACCTTCCTGGGTTGGTACGCATTGGATTACGAGTCTGGTCGATGCAAGTCCTCCGCTCTGACCGATTCAATGCCACGACTGCCACCTACACTCACGCCCAATGCCCGAAAACGACATTACATAGCGCGAACAGAGCTCCCCGTTTTCAGCCGCCTGGCCAGGGTGCGGGGTGATGGAATGGAGCCGATGGTGGATGAGATCATGTTTGAACCAGTTGGATTCGGAAAGAAACCATAACTTTGGCGGTATATTTAGCGCCAAGTTGGGGTGCGTATTGAGATAGGACTCATGGGCCTAGCTTGGGGCACTGTGGAAGATTCAGTCAAACTGGTTTAAGGCCAGCATGCCACGCTCGATGATCGGAAAACTCTGGCATGTACCCTCTCTAAGCTGTCGGGAACAGTTGCGTTGTGTGTGTTTTCATGGATAGGCGATGGGGATGTCGCCTCCGCAATGCATTATATTGATTGTCTGTATTGCGACACAACTAACCCTACGCGGATCTGCTTCGCATATCCACCTATCCAGGTCCAAAATGCCTCCCAAGAGCAAATCCACGCGAGGCAACGACGAGAGCGACGTGGACTTCTCCGCGTCGAGCGAGGACGAGATGGGCAGCGCTCGCCTGAAGCACGCCGATTGGCTTACTAAGCTACCTTCGGCCAAGGCGAGCGGTGGTAGTGCCGCAGGTGGAGCAGCCGCCGACGATGACGATGACTACTCCTTCAGCGACGATAGTGAGTCAGAGAAGCTCTCCGCCTCGGAACTGGACGATGACGATTCCGAGGAGGAAGAGGAATTTGAAGACGATGACTCCGATGATGACGAGAGCGATGAGGAGGGGAGCGACGACGGATCCGAGGCTGAGCTCTTCAACGAAGAAGAGGACGAGGAGGAGGACGAGGAAGAGGATCCGGCGAAGCTCGAGGGCTTGACACAGCGCCAGCGAGAAATGATGCTTTATGAGCGAGAACTTCGTCGCCAGGAGCGCAAGGAACGTCTCGAGGCTCAACGTCGTCTTGCCGCCGCTGAACGCAAAGCCAAGAAGGAAAAGAAGAAGGAAAAGAAAGACAAGAAGAAAAAGGATAGGAAGAAGGCTAAGAAAGACAAAACAAAGCGTAAAGACAAGAAGAAGGACAAGAAGAAAAAGAAGCAGGAAAAAGCAAAGAAGGCAAAGTCCAAGCGCGCCAGGAAGGTGGCTTCAGATAGCGAAGAGGAAGAGGAGTTCGAATCAGAGCAATCAGAGACCGAAGCTGAGTCCGAATCCGATGCACCTGGCACGCGTCGTCGACCAACGCGTGCCACAGGACGTGGTGTCGCACCCACTGCGTCAACCGTTGAGGAACTGATTCGAGAGAAGCGTGCGCAGCGTATCGCTTTTGGCGAAGCCAGTGAGTCGAGTGACGAGGAGGCCGCAGAAGAGCGACGCCGTCGACGCGAGGCACGAGGAGCGCGAGACGAGGATGACTATGACTTTGACGAATCTGATGATGACGATGTGATTGGACGTAAGCTTGGAGAGGAGACGCTTGGCTCGAAGCGATACCGAGCTCCCAAGACCAAGCTCCAGGTAGAACAGAAACGTATGGCGGCAGCAGAGGAGCGACGCAAGGCCCGCCTCGCTGAGCCACCCATGGATCTAGATCACGCCAAGCTTGTGCAGCTCCGCCGGTCCGTCGTTGAAAAGCTCTGCAGTGAGCCTTATTTCGAGAAGTACGCCATCGGTCTACTGGTCCGAGTCGTGGGCGGAACTGATGAATCTGGGCAACCCATCTATCAATGCGCAGAAGTGTACAAGTGCGAGCCATCGAAAACCTCCTACCGTGTCGGCAAGGCGAGTGTCAAGCTCAACTTCGTCTTGAGGTTAGGCCACTCACATCGTGTTTTCCCAATCAATGCCATTTCCAATCAATCCGTGACTCAATCCGAGTTGGATCGTTTTGTTCGTGAGATGAAGAACGCTGAGATCCCCGTTCTGTCCAATGAGCGCGCGGAGAAGCTCCGTGCCCGAAAGGAGGAGCTGAGACGCACCTTCACCTACAGCACAGAGGTCATCAACCAGATGCTTCAAGCGCGCCAGCAGGAGCGACTTGTCGCGTCTGCAACTGAGCTGGTTGCAACACGTCTCAAGCTGGAGGGTGAACTTGAGATGCTGAGCAAGACGCCTGGCGCGAGCGAAGAGGAGCGGAAGCGCTTGGAGGCTGAAATCGAGCGCGTTCGACAGGCCGAAGCGGATGTTGCCGAGAGCATCCTGAATAAGGCGCGCGAGAATGAAATCAGTGTGTTTGAGCTGAATGAGCGCGCCCGTGCACAGAGCAAAAAGCGTGCCTCTTTTGCAGCTGCGCTTGCATCCGGTCTGCTGACCAACTCGCACCCCGCCTACCGAATAGAGGTAGAGCGCCTCAAGAAGGAGCTTGAGTCTCAGGGCCTGCTGGGCACTCGACTCTCTACTGATGAGGCGGAGGTTGCAGAGGAACTGCGTGCCTTATATACTCGCAAGGTGCCCCGACTCTCGTCAGAGCAACTTGCGAGTATGGTTCCTGTGTTCGAGCGCACTCCAGAAGGAGAACACATGCGTGCTCTACACAGCTTTGACTTCGGCATTCGTGAACACCTCGCTCAGCTCACAAGCCTGTCGCATGTTCGTGAGTCAATTCGCCGCGAAGCACTGCGATTCCCTGTCGCCGTTAACAGGTCGGTGGAGTCTGGTGAGCGCTCCTCAGGAGCCTTTGTGGGCGGCCTTTCCCGCAAAGAAATCATCTCGGAGTCGAAACGGGACTTTATTCCTCCACCTGCAATCGATCAGCGAGCACTGCTTGGACGCAACCGTGTCACAATCGACCAGTACATGTCTATTCTGGCAGAGCAGGAGCGCGCCCAGCTGATGCAAGGTCAGCAGCCCATGACTGGCATGGGTGCTGGAATCACCACGGGTGTCATCCCACCGGCTTCCTCGTACTAAATGTAAATGAAGTCACTGTAGGCTAATTACCCATGTCCATATTTTGGACGCTCCACACCGTAGCGTACTATGCTGGACTTGGACATTTCACGGTACCGACCTAGGAACAAGTCCGCGCACTAGTGTGAATGTGCGCAATTCTCAATTTTCGTTTTGCTCACACAACTCTTGATCGATTGACGTAGCAATACAATATAGAAAAATCCCATGATTGTACTACTCTCTTGCGATGTATAGCCTGCAGAACAATGCTCCTGTAGTGTCAAAGCGTGCGCAGTACGGGCTTGGGATCCTCGACGCCTGCTCTTGGCACAAATTCTCTCACCAGACAAGATATTTTGAGGTTGCATCCCAAACTTGAGGAGACACTGTTTCCGAGCGATGCAGCCACTGCACGACGGCTATAATTGTTCTATCCTACAGATAACGCTATCAAATCGCATACGAACTTGGTTACGATGGAAAGCACTTGAAGCGTGGCCTTCAGGTTCACACGCAAAACCTCTCGGTGGTTGAGTTAATGCGTGCGAGTGGATGCATGCTATGCAGGTCGTATACTTCTGACACGCTTTTTGGTCTGTATACACGTGTGCTCCCACATATCTAGTCGTTCACGATGTCGACGCTGTTCGACGGGTACTGCTACCTTGACAGGTTCGAGTATGTCCCCACACCCTATTGGGTGATTCTCGTTAGTCTGGTGTGGAACGCTGTCCTGCGCGTGGGATTCCCGATACTTGCGAGACTCTTTTGGCTTAAGCGTGTGTTGGTCTTCCTTCGCGTGTATGTTTTTTGCTGCTGCCGTGAGTCTGCGGCGGCTCGAAAGCAGCGCATCGAGAATCAGCGCCAGCGCTCTTTGGCGGTTCTGCTCTTCACCAAGAACTACGCTCCCACGAGCGAGAACCCTCTCGAGTATGATATGGAGACCGAAATGGCAGCTTTTGACTTCGCTCTGCGATGTACCTCTGAGTCATCCGAGACACGCACACAGTTTATCCGTGAAGACCATCCCTCGCCCTCGACCACTTGGTACTTGGATCACGCTCGTCGGTGCGAGGACCTCCTCGATCGTGCGGCTGAGGGCGACACTCATGGCTACAGCGCAAAGAACTACCGCGAGATCACATTCTACAGGAACGTTGCGCGTACCATGTTCGTTTTGGATTCACTCCGGGGCGGGCGAAATCTTGATATGTTCACAGTCTATCTGCTCACCCTAGGCGCCCGCTTCAACATTGAGTCATCCACATTGAGCGCTCTGGTTGAGGACCTCAAAGAGGAGTTCAAGGGGAAGATTTCCTCCATCGAGAACGAGCTTAAGACGAACAAGGATGCCACTAAGCGCGACACTGATGAAGTGGATCCTTCCCTTGTGGAGCTTCACGTGGTACTTGAGAACAACCTCAACAGCGGTACCATCGACGAACACAAGCGCCTCGTTGCACAGCGTCTGTTGGAAGAGTATAGAGACCTCTTTGCGGTTGACTGGTATCGTCACGCCATGATTATGCGCCACAACATCTCTAGCACGAATGAACTCGAGGTCGAGAGGTTGCTCCGCTACAACCTACCTCGATGGCGTTTCTTGATGGGTAACAAGTTGAATGCTCAGCGATTACCTAAGCCTGAGAGTGTTCGTGGGTCCTGCTGTGGCACTGTGCTCGAAAACCGTGAGAGCATTGCACATCTCGTTCCCATCCCCGAGGCAGATGGTAGCTTGCCCACGCTTGCTGATGAGTACTACTGGACTCTCCATTATGACGGAGTTTATTTGGATGAGGCCATTTGGCATGGTAACGCGCCTACTGATTATGCTCCAGCAGTGCCTCCTTACTACGCAGTCTACGTTGTGCTTCTCAGCATCGTCAGCTTCGCGTCCGTTATTTGGACCACAGCGAATCGCTCACACCTGTCGAGCTGGGAGGGTTTCCAGCTCTATTGCATGATGTTCATGTCATCCTCAGGCTACCGCGCCGCAGCTACACTTCAAAATGTGCTCATGACATACCGTTTTGTTTCCGACTACCCTCACCTTTACAGCATCTTGTCGTTCTTCACATATTTCCTCGGTGCTGTTGCTATGATCGTGTTCATCATGCCCATGGCCTTCTCGTACATCTGGGTTCATCTTATCTTTGTGTCTACAATTGTGGCTGGTCTTGCGGTGCTTTATGGTGTCTCGGTCATCATCCCACGCTGTCCACTTGGCCGTACACAATTCTTCAACTTCTTTATCCAGTTCATTGGTCCTTTGGTGTTGTGCGTCGCAAGCGAAACCCTTGTCCACTACGGCGTCTCTTTGTACCACGGGCGCAACTACATTGGCACGATCTCGAACGAGTATCACTGCCGCAACACGAAGCGCTTCTTCGACGCGATGGATGTTCACAACGATTTATACTTCCGTAACCTGGTGCAGTTCCTTTAAGGCTTTCGCACCCTGACAACTCTTCATTTGATCCCTGCGCTCGCCAGTTCCGCTCTTGTCTGGTTGGTGACATCGATTGGTTGCAATCTCCGACTCTTCTGTGATACCTGTTGCTTCCTTTTGCGATGAACCGATTGAGCCCATGTTCTAGCCTTGTGGTCCCGTACAGATGATCATAGTAAATGATGCCCATGATCCTAAGATCAGTTTCAGTTCTACTCCCATTCGATTCAGCTCAGGTCAACTCAGCTCAGCTCAGCTCAGCTCAGTTCAACTCGGTTCAGTTCATTTCGGTTGTCATTTCCTTTATGTGTTTCCAGCCATAAACTGTGTTGCTTATTGCTGCCCAGGCTACGTTCCCGCAACTGGAGTACTGGTTTCGAGAACCTCCTGGTAGCGCAAATTCAAACCAAACCAGACTGCTCACGGTTCAGTGATTCTCCCGGCTGGAACATTGTAAGTACTGAGAGTGCCGCAGAATCACCTTGCCAAGCCTGCCCGGTTATCGCACGTGTCCATCTTGCGGCAGCGCTGGAAGCCATCTTGGTTCTTTGACTTGGGTTAAGCTGCATACACTACAATGACGTGCCATCTGGTAAAGCATGCAGCAGGTCAAGACATATCGATGAGTAGGCGTTATCCCAGTCGATACACATTAACCTGATGTAGGGATGCTGAGTATGCGCGCGGAATCCCCAGTCAGAACAGAACAGCCAGACAAAAGCAACTGACAAAATATTGCGAGTGTGCAAAATCGTGGAAAAAAATCGCAAAAATCGGAAAAATCGAGAAAACCCAGAAATCGCAGAAATCAGACCCAGGGGGGCCGAAATGGGAAAATGTCGAAAAATCCCCTGAAAAATCGAGAAAAATGGGAGTAAGAAACATGGTTGATTAGAATGATAAGCGTATGAAAATAAGGGTATGCGGGAGTGCAGCGAGTATAAAAGTATTGTGATTCTGTCCTGACTAGGGTACTCTATCAATAACACCTATCCACACACAGATTATAGGCCATGAAGTACCTCGTCCTTGTGCCTATATTCATCTACGCCTTGCTCAACCTTGTCGTACTGAGGGCAAGCGGGCTACCGTTCGAGGCTTCCGCCGAGGTCGAGCGCCCAGCGGACGTGGCATCGGCTTTCCTCGAGGCTTCTGCGTCGTCCAGCGACGCTGCACGCTCTGCAGCCCTGGATGACCACCTCAAAGCCATGTCTAACATCTATGCTTCTCGTACGTGTCGACGCAGGGTCGCGTTAACGATACGCGACTTCGTCACGGAGCAGCTTGGGCATGTTCCCAGTCCTGTGGGTTTCATTGTATCCTCCGTCGGCGTTGCAAGGTGGATGCAGTCCTTGCAGCTCATGCCCGACAAGATCCCAGAGAATGCGCGACTGATTGATCAGTACGCCCCTCAGCTCTCGGGTCTGTTGACCAAGCTCGCCGCCTCGAGCTTCAACCAGAACGCAGCAAATGCCACGTCTGCAGCGGGTCTTACCGTCCTGGTGTCCAAGATTGGTTCGCTAGTGACTCCCGAGACGTATTTCGACGCGTTCGTTGCGCTCGGAGGTCAGGAGTCGGAGAATGCTGTCAAGTCGTGCATGGAGAAGGGCTACTTCAAAGTTACACAGTTGCAAGATGAAGCATGCAAGACCTACGCTTCTACTGGTGTCTCTGGTCTCAAGCTGCTCGCAATTCGACTCTTCACGGAGACAATGAAGAAGTCACCTTTGGGCATGCTCGCCATCCGTTATGGTGGCCTCCAGGGTCTCGCTCAGCAGGATCACAACTTTGTCTTGGAGCTATCCCGTGTCGTTTCACGCTCGCGTCTCGGTGTTATGATGAGCCGAATGGGTGGTCTCACCGCAGTGCTCGAAGCTATTCAGCAGTCTCCACGCGGCCTTGAAACTGTTGCTTGGAACCTCCTCGGCCCCAAGCTCTGGGAGAAGGTTGCCGCTTGTAACACCCCGACGATCAACGAGTCCGGTGAGGTTATGATTCGCAGCGGTGTCGACTACTTCAAGCTTCTGCCTGTGGCACAGCGTGATATTTGGCGAACCCTCACGCCCCTCGCAAAGGATCGCGTTTGGATTCCTAACTTCCCTGCCACTTCGCATTACACCTTCCAGTTCTGGATTGTGCCTACCGCAACGACACCCGTCGCTGGTGAGTACTCCTCAATTCTCCACCACGGTACTGCTGATAATATTCGCTCTCCTGCTGTTTGGACATGCCGAGATGGAGGTCTCCACGTTCGTCAGGATACTGTCAAGGGTGAGAGTGGTATTCAGTGCACTCAACCACTGCCTCTCAACCAGTGCACTTTGGTCTCTGTCGTTAATCGTGATGGTGAGCTCCACGTGTACTACAACGATCAACTCGTGGCAAAGCACCAAGGAGCCACTACCGCAGCCGCAGCAGGTCCAGTCTACCTCGCAAACCCTTGGTATGCACCGGCCTCTGCTTCGGTTGTTCCAGTCTCTGCGCACACCCGCGCTCTGACTGAGCCCGAGATCGCACGCGTTGTGGCACGTACCATGCACACCGCATGCCCACCTAAGCTGTTCTCGGGTGATGTTGCTCGTTTCACTTCGCTGATCGATGCTGAGAACAATGCATCTGCCTTCTCGTCGCCTGCCGCTACCTCGGAGGCGCTTGCAGAACCCAAGGAGGCACTTCAGACCGCTACGAACCCTGTGGCTGCTGCCTCGCTTGCACAGACATCGGAGACGTCGTCCACTTCCGCTACTGTTGAGGCCGCGATTGCCTCCGCGCAACACGCTGTTTGCCAGTACCGCCTCCGCTCTCTCGCTGTCCGCAAGCTCTACCACGCTCTCCGCAAGTCACCTATTAAGGATGAGCTCATGGCTAATGGCAATACTGTGCGCGGCTTGGTCGTCGCTTGCATGGAGGGACGAGTGGATCCCGCTGCCTTGGACCTCAAGCTGCAGCCTACTCGTATTGGTATTGCCCTCGCTCGCATTGGTGGTCTTACACGACTCGCTGCCGTTATGCGCGAGTACATCGCCTCGCACCCCCCTGTTGCCGAAAACGATGTCACATCTCGTGTTGAGCGCGACCGTGCTGCTTGGGCTCGCGTCCAGGAGGTCATCTACACCATGGGTGGTGGTCGCGTTGAGCACGCACTCCACCGTTGCTCTACCTACCAGAACCTCCCAGTTCACGTTGATGTGACAACTGAGGGCTGTGAGACCATTGCGCGTTGGGGCCGTGGTGCTTTGCCCTCTTTCGGTTACAAGCTCTTTGACCGTGCAATGCGCCGATCACGCGTTGGACACCTCTATAACCACTACCGTGGTTTGGTCGGCCTTGCTGCGGTTCTTCGGCAGAACCCTGTTCTCCTCGCACAGGTTGAGACCCTCTTGGCCGACACTGAGTTGGGGGTTCTCGTCTCGAAGCATGGTGGCTTTGCGGCTCTCGCACAGGCGGCAGGTCACTCCAACGTCCAAGCACGCGATTTGGTCTGGGAGATCATGAGTGGTACTGTTTACTCAGCCGTCGCCCAGTGCCCCGAGCCTACTATCGAGGAAAAGAAGCGCAACCGCTGCCGTCAGCGTGTTGTTCGACGCGCCATGTCTGACTTCTACGAGAAGTTGGAGAACTCTGCACTTAAGTTCTTCATGGAGGATGGCGCCGCAGCACTCGCTACCACTTCGGGCGTGACCCTCGGTCTTGAGGGTCTTACTCGTCTCCCTCACAAACGTGTCCGTGCTATCGCTGAGGAGATCGAGCACACCAAGATCGGTCGCCTTTTGAAGCCTCATGGTGGCCTCGATGCCCTCGTTGAGGTTGCGCGAGGTACGAAGCAGGACATGATGCAGTTCGTCTGGTCAATTTACAAGGCTGAGCTTGTGAACGACATTGAGCGTTGTGCTGCTCGCCCTGATCACGAATTCACCTTCATCCAGCAGTGCCGTGACCGTCTAAAGTCGATGTATCTGGCCAAGTTCAACAAGGAGGTTGTCGAGTCACCCCTGGGCCGCTTTGTTCAGCAGTTCGGCGGCTTCCGTGGTCTCGCTCGACACAACCCTGCGCTTCTGAACCGTCTTGCTTCGCTCATTAAGCATCACCCCATTTCGGAGCGTCTTCGCCGTGGCGGTGGTCTCTTGGTCCTCCTTAACACTGCAAAGCACGACATGCGGGCCTATGAGGCTGCCGTTGTTGATCTCTACGGCGCCGCTGCACAGGCCGCATTGGAGCACTGCGACAGCCAGGCAGCTGAAGGTGCTGTTTCCAACACCGCCGAATTCATGCTTCGTCTTAAGCAGAAGCTCACTGATCCCGCATTCAAACGCATCTTGGATCGTGCGCTCTTGTCTGCACACCGTCCTCTTGTTCAGAGTACACTGGGCCAGGAGCTCGTTAAGCTTGGTGGTGTCAACGGTCTCGTTGTTGCGGCATCTGACGCGAATGACGCGGATCTAGCTGCTTACGTTGAGGAACGTCTTGAAGGTGTCCCGTTCACTCAGTCCGCGATCTACGGCTTCATCCACTCGGTTGGTGGTGCAGCCGGCCTTCGTCGCCTCGCACAGTCTGGTATTCTTGTGGATGCAACCACGGGCCTCCAGTGTCAGATCGTTGAGACCACTTGGCTCAAGCGTATTGTGGACGATATGGGCGGCTGTGAAAAGGTGCTCGCTGCCTCTCTCCAGCCTCATGTCTTGGATGAGATCAGCCAGCGTACCCTCGGACGACCGTTCGGCGAGTCGGGTCTTCAGAACCTGCTCGGTGAACACCGTGGTCTTGCTGAAGCTGTCCTCCGCGGTGGTGATGCACTTGAGAGGGCCATTTCAGATGCTATTGTTCGCGCTTTCGCTGCACAACACGGTGGCGTCTATGCAATCCAGTACGCGAATATGGTGAACAAGATTCTTGACAAGATTCGTGCCAAGTCGGCTACTCTCAACAAGTCGCTCTTGCAGACGTCATCGGAGCAAGTAGTTGCTCCGGCACCTGCGGCAGGTGCAAAGCAGGCTGCTCCCATGCCAGCTGTTAAGGCCAAGAAGCCCGCACAGCCATCTCGCCTCGAACTCTTGCGTAAAGCATTCCAGCCCCACTCGCAGGTGAATGAGTCCTTGTGGGATCTTCCTTTCAAGGTGATCCAGGATATGCCCCAGAACTGCCCCAGCCAGTGCTCTGGCCATGGTCGTTGCATTCAGAACACGGGTAAGCAGGTGCCATCACCTAATGGTCGTGTCATGCTCAATCCTTGGGAGTGCATCTGCGACCCAGGTTGGACTGGTACTGGATGTGAGGTCCCCATCGACCAGTACATCCGCTTCTTGCTCTCTCATGGTCGATTTGCTCCGCCAAAGTGCTGTGACGTCTGCTCTTCACAGGCCCATGTCAAACCTAACACTGACTTCGTTCGCCCTGAGCTTGGCTACCCAATGGACCCAGAATGCGCTTCTCTTGAGGCCATTTCTGACGAAAATCGCCGTATCGAGTGCGTCCGACAGGCCCTTGCAACTCGTCACCGTTACGTTCCGGAACCCACAGCATCAAAGCCACACCCGTCTGCGCTATTCCGTAGGCGTAACGCAAGCGCAAAGAAGGCATCTCTCATCGAGGGCGACGCCGAATCAGCAGAGAACAGCTTTGTGGAAGTCGAAGTTCGTGTCGATCTTCCGAAGAAAGACGGACTGCCTTCGTACGATGCCACGACCACTGATGCACTCAAGATGGCTGAACAGGCCTTCGCAGAGGCATTCGACGAGACTGCACGGGAATTGCAGCACAAGTCGCAATCTCTCGCAGAGGCTGAGGCAGGCGCTCGCTCGTCAGTAACTGGCCGAAAGCTCGCACCAGGTGTTCTCCCTGGTTCTGCCGAGGACATGTATGCGCCGCTCACTGAGGAGGAACGTGCCCAGAAGGAGCTTCAGGAGCAAGCCAAGAACTTCCAGGAGGCGTATCAGAAGGCTTCCATCTCCCTTCTGGAGGCACCTCGGCCTGCTCCTGTCACTCCACCAATCAATACGGCACCATTCTTTACCCCTCCCCCTCTCGACACCATTTGGGTTGAAGAATGCTGCGTTCCCTGCGATCAGTTCCCTGACGAATTTGTTGAGCCCAAGTTCCCCGTTCCACCGCCTGCTGAGCGCCCGATCGAACAGATCATCAAGGACCAGCCCATGCCTGAAGTCCTCAAGGAGCCTAACGACGAGAGCATCGCTCGCGCCATGCAAGATCCTGACTATGTTCGCCGCGGTAAGCCCCGCCGCACAAACTCTTGGCATATGCGTATGCGCAACGACGCCTACGTTCGTCGCAGCGAGCGTGAGCCTTTGCTCTCTGAGCAGAAGCCTATGGGAGATAAGCCTGGCTGCTGTGACTACTGTCCGTTCAAGCGTGTACCTCTCTTCCCTCCGAAGAAGCCTAACTACAACGTCAAGACTCCTGCTCCGCGGTTCCTTGAGGAGGACGCAAAGGTCGCAGATGAGAGCTTCAACGCTTTCATTGAGGAGTCACTTGACCTTGTCATGACTTCGGACCAGTTCAGTGTCGAGGATGCGGACTCATTGCTTGAGGAGGTCGCCGAAGCCGAGCCCGAGCTCCGCGAGGAAATCGCAGCCCTTGTTGGTGAGTCGCGTGCTAAAGCAGCCGCCGAGCAGGAGGATGAGCAGTCTCGTCCTCAATCTTTGGTTGAGCTTGACGAGCAAGCCGAAGCTAAGGTGGCTGCAGAGGCGGCTGCAGAGGCTGAGGCTGGTGTAGCAGCTCCTCCAAGTGATAGCCAGTTGGAGCAGATGCTCGTTGAGGAGTTCGGAGAAGAGGCCGTGTCGCACCCCGACGACCTGTTCGCAAAGGATGCAACCAACGCCATCGCTGCTGCAGATTACTACCACTCATTGTTGCATGGTGCCCAAACTCAGTCCGACGATGTCGCCCTTACCGAGATTGGAGGCGAGGCCGATGGCATCTTCGACACTCTCAAGAAGAAGAAGCAGGAGCTCGAGCAAAAGATGAAGGCTAAGGCTCAGGAGCTCAAGGCAAAGGTTGAGGCCAAGAAGAATGAGCTCAAGAATAAGGCTCAGGAGATGAAGCAAAAGGCCATTAACAAGGCAAAGCAGTTGCAGCAAAAGGCGCAACAGACGGTTGGCCAAATCCGAGCCAAGATGCAGGCTCTCAAGCAGAAGCTCATGGCGAAGAAGGCCGCTGCACGAAATGCCAAGGACCGCAATGATCCTATCAAGCGACTTGAGCGCCGCCTCAAGGCAATGGGTTGCACTCCCACGCCTGAGCTCACACGCTTAATGAACCAGGCACGTGCCAAGCTGGCCGTAAGTAAGGGTAAGATCACCCTAGAGGTGAAAAAGATCCTGATGCAGATCAAGCCTATTGCTCACCGCATTATTGCCAAGGCAAAGGTAAAGGCACTAAAGGCACAGGATGCCAAGGCCAAGCCAGCAGACCCTGCTGTCATCAAGGCTGCCCGTGAGGCAAAGATGAAGCCTCTGCCACGTGGCATCTCGGCATTCCGCAACCCTGAGGATCCGAACGACGTCCGAACCATCCCTGGCAAGGAGCTGGGCCCCATTGAAGGCAAGAAGCGAATGCTTGGTAAGTGGTGGCTAGATGTCAAGCGCCGCTCGAAGCAGACCTTCCCACGCACAATGAACCTCCAGGGCCAGGACCTGAAGATTGACCTCTCCGACGAGGTTGCCTTCGTGCCCAAGCGCCCCAAGAAGGCACCGAAGTGCTGCAACATCTGCCCGTCAGTGTTCTCACTGCGACAGACTCCCGAGACTCCATGGGATGACAAGAGCCCTGCCTTTGAGGTGAACCCTTAAGTGGTAGATGGAAAGGAGACCCTAGCTCCGCTCGTATGTCGCGCGATAAAGTCACAAGCGAGCCGACCCGTGGAATGGGTCGAACATACGACCGAAATGTAAAGCAATGATGGAAGGAAATGGATTGTCATTGTGGCTTTAGTGTATATCAGTTTGTATTTTCTGTTAAATCTGGACCACCTGGTGTAGAACACACACACAAATGGTAATAAAGTCAATTATCACACACTCGTAGTTCTGTATTTAACGCTGCCCCACGCTGCGAAGGAACTTCGGATCCGATCCCGAACTGTAAGGTGATGGTAAGGTGTTGTTTATGAGGATTAATTAGGGAATCAAACTGGGTTGCCATTGCTGACAAACTGTCAGGTGCTATTACTAGTTTAACATCAGCGCAAACTCGCCTGACTTCCATTGGAGAGGACTAGCGAGCCTGGGCTCTGTACATTGCTATAATGAAGAAAACAAGGATCCGAACAGATGGGGAGTCTGTACAAAGTTCGCTATACTTGCACCCAAAGGAGACATGGGCTGTCCGTCCTCGTGGTGCGAATTGCTTGGGCTGTGAATGCGGTTGTTCGACCAAGGTCTACACACGCACACCATCATGGCCATCACGTGAAGAGCGCTGCCTTCACCTTCATCTCCATGATCGCGATGAAGACCGTTCTTACTTTCGGCGGTGGACTTCGGGGACCTGAACGAGCTCCTCAATGAACTTGTTGTCGTGCTTGAAGACGGGCTCGACGGGCTGAGTCAGGCGAGGGAAGCGAGGGTTGCCTCGAAGCGCAGCAGCCGCGTCCTTGACTGCCTGCAGCAAAGTGCGCTGCTTGCGGATTCGCCTTCGCATCACCTTTCGGTCGAAGCCGGCAGGCAAGCGGCGCATTTGCGAGCGCATCTTATGCAACAGGCTTGCGTGCTGTTCTGCGAAGTGATCAAGCTTAACGGGGTCTTGGATCTTGGTGATATACTCAGGAACGTGGTACTTGGGCTGGTTCTTGAGTGCCTTCGGAAGCGAGAAAAGCACGTTGCGCAGGCTTCGGCCGAACATTCCGAACATGGCTGGGATACAGACCTGTAGGAGCGGGTGAAGTGCATTATGGCGATAAGTTGTGGTGAGCTTTCTAGGCTACTTGTTGGATAAAGGGTAGAGAAACAAACGAGGTCGGAGGAGCTCCGACAACTGCTTAGGGTCGAAAAGTACAAAATTCGCGTATCTTCAGGGGATTCATTGCGAATTAACCGAGATTAATCGAGTTTTACATCGTTATTCAATTGAAATAACATCTCAGCAGTCACACATGGCATGTCTATCCCACCAATGTACGCCTTGAAATATGGTATTTTCCCTTCCAAGCCGACCCCTCGACGGACGAAACCGGGTGGATGGAAATCAGAGACGAGGTGCCAACAAGGACGGTCGGGCATTGGTAGACACCAAACACATCGCCGTGATAGAGTACGGAGCAAAGCAGCAACGGGTAGTGAGTAGAGTGTTGGTTCTTTATGATACACCAACGGGCTACGTTGGTTGGGGATTTGACAATATGAAACATATACATGGGATCATCGTGAGTTCTTGTCGGTGGGATGGGGTCTAGCGTCGCGTGCGCAGTTTCAGCGCGTCTTCATGAATTGCTGAACAGCAGTGCCCATCTGTGTCCTTTGGAGGCCCAGTCTGGTCGGCTTTGACTCGTGGCTCCCACCGTGGTGAAGTCTAGACTTCCAGGCTTGCCGCTCGGCAGGCCTCTGCCTTGTGCCTTCTTCTTAAATCTTGATGCGGGCCGGGTAGAAAATGTCATGGCAGTTGAAGTAGCATTCGATGCAGCACTCCTTGATGGGGTACCAGCACCACTTGAAGCACCTCCAGAGCATTTCGATGGGCCACCACAGGATCTTGACCACCCAAGTACAACAGGTTTCGCATCCTGCGACGCAGGCAGGGATCTTCTCTCGGAAAAGATAGCCGAGTGCACAGATGATGAGTAGCACGAGAATCAAGATGATGAACGGAAGGTACGCCAAGAACAAGTCCCAGCCATTGGGAGGCTCACTGACAATGCGGATGGGCTTATTGTTGTTGTTCGAGGGTGAGTCCCCAGACTGAGCGGTGACGCCGGACTCAACGAGGGCTGATGCGATTGCATCGTCCTGCGATGATACGACGATATCATGACTGCCTCCACGTTTGCTGCTTGCGTTCGTGCTGACACTTGCAGGCTTAGTTGTCTCAACAGCCTTTGAGCTCAGTTGACCTTCATCAAGCATAACGACGTGCTCGCCACTGGCCGTTTTCACGATGTATGTGGACACCGAAGGACTAAGTGCTCGTACTCGCGCACTCACAGTGGAGCCTTCGGCCGGAGCTACATCGAATGGAAAGGGAATTATACGCGTCATAAGTCGCGGCAACCCTCAAAACACGCAAAAACAATGTTCAAGGGCACAAGATTTTCGGTTGAGGAAGCATTTGCAACGGGATTATCAGCCTGAATGCGATACGTACCCAGTGCTAGTATAACGGCCAGAAGCGCAACCGCACATAGAAGACGAGAAGAGATCTTCATTGCACGCTGCACTGATGGATAAGCCGGAATACGGTCCTTTGTTATCCTGTGACAAGCTCGAGAAATCGTTAATATGATCCACCCCCACTGGGTCACTCATAATTCGATCCACCCGCTCCCGGAAAATCGGGTTCGCTGAACAGATTTCCAACCTAACTGCATACAGTAGGTGACGACTCGAAAGTGGGTCGAAGCATAGTCGCGTGGAAAAAGCATTTGACCTGGAGTCTATCCGAACGATTGGATCCCCTCCAGTACCATGCAATCCGAACAAAAACAGCGCCAAACTAAAGAACCCGAGAGAGGATGGCTCTGGACACATGTCACGCTTGTGCTATGGGTGAGCATGGCGTACCACGCCGTTACTGCACCGTTCACAAAGGTCGAGGAGAGCTTTTACATGCAGGCTGTACACGATCTGCTCACGCATGGTGCAGATGTTGCCAAGTACGACCACCTACAATTCCCTGGCGTCGTGCCTCGCAGTTTCGTTGGACCGCTGCTGGTCGCGATTCCTGTCTACATCATCCAGTGGTGTGTGCATCTGGGCTGGTCATTGCTTGATCTCATCCCAATGGGCTCGTTCCTCTCGTTTATTCCGCGGGTAATCCCAGTTGTGATTTTGCTGGCCAACAGCAATGGACTAGTCGGTATTGGGGCTCTATCGTCCAGACCACCTGCGCCTGTGCCGCTGACAGATCTTGTGCCAGCACTAGCTCCATACTTTCAAGCGATAGCCAACACGTACTCAGCCATTTTTGCTCGCATTCACCCGTTGATTGCTGAGTCTCCAGCGTACGAGTACATCTCCAGCGCGCTCAAGTCGGGCCCGTTCCAAGAGTCGCCGTATGACAGCGACTCTGCAACCGCAGTGCTAAACGCATTACTGAGTCGAAGCGACAAACTATGGCTGCAGGTTGTTACCCGACTTGTAATGGGCACGATTACAGTCCTCGCTCTGAGCTATTTCTGCAGTTGTGCTCGTCGCCGATTCCGCTCTCAGCACTCGCTTGACAGCCTTTTGGCAGTCATCCTTGCTCTAGTGTTTCACGTGTCGTTCTACGCGTCACGCTTGCTTGCAAACGTATTCGCCTTGCAGTGCGCCACGCTTGCTTTTGCAGCATGGATGAATGGTTACCTAGCCGTTATCGGCATACCCATTTTAGCCTTTGGTGCATGCGTGATGCGGTGCGATCTTGTTGTCCTTGCAGTTCCTTTGATTGTTGCAACGTTCATTCGTTACTTGCTTCACGTGTGCCGACCTTCAACTACTGCACCAGAAAGCGAGCCACCTGTATTGTATGACGCTCGGCACGTAGAGGAAGTGCGCAAGCGACCCTACTTCTTTGGTGTTGCAGAGCCGCGTGTGAAGTTTCCGTCCTCTCCGGCTTCATCTCCAAGGTCAGGACAATCACAGGCTGCAAGAGAGGCACTACCAGTGCCGTCATCAGACCCACCCCGACTTTCGGTTGCCGCACGAACTCCAGCTCTTGCCTTATCCCACGTAGGACAGGGCATTCAGGCGAGCATTGCCGCCGTGATGGTCTCGCTTGCACTAACCCTAACAATTGACAGCTATTTCTGGAACCAGCGATTAATGTGGCCAGAGCTGCGGGTTCTCTTGTTCAATACTGTTCAGAACCGTTCCCACGAATGGGGTGTCTCGCCATGGCACTGGTACTTCACAAGTTCATTGCCAAAGAGCTTTGGTCCAATGCTTCTCTTTATTCCGTTTGCGTTCCTATCACAAAGCTTGCTCAGATACATCTTCCATATCTTGAAGCGCTTCATTTGCTTTGATCCGTTTATCCTGCGCCGCGCTAGAAGGTCGCAGCTAGAACTCAACGAGAATCTTCACTCGCATGAACTGGTTTGCAGGGCAATCCAACCCTCGTTCCCATTCATTCGCCATTGGATTGATATCGACGGTACGACTATCGCAACTGTGGTATTCGCATTTGTTGGACTGTACTCGAATCTCCCGCACAAGGAGACGCGTTTTATTTTGCCAGGATTCCCTCTATTTGCCCTTGTCATCACGCTCTCAATGACGAAGATCTCAAGTGCAGCCGCCGAGTATGCACAGATCTTCCAAGTCATTACACCCGAAAATTCAAGGCAACCCAACTCAGCCTCGCCCAGTTCCCTTAACAATCCACAGGAGTCTAAGGCAAACGTCTCAGCGTCGGAAGCGCAGAACCAAAAAGAGATCGAGACAGCAGTCTTTGTCCATGAACCATCACACCTGTGGCGACTCTTCTTTGCGGTCACATGTGGCTTACTGTTTATCATGTCATACCTCGGTTCCATGGCGTCGATGTCGAATTACCCTGGCGGACAAGCACTCGTCCTGCTTAACCGTCATATTGAGTCGATCCTTGTTAGGGATCCATTAACAGTACAGGAGTTGGTCAAGCGTTGGCGGCATCTACCACAGGTCGATATTACTGCTACTCTAAAGCCAAATGAAAATGTAGGCTCGCATACTCTGTTGCCAATTGCGAATGTAACGGTGCACCTAGGTAACCTCGGGTGTATCTCGGGTATCACTCGGTTTGGGGAGATCGCATACCTCCCAGCCATGGGCGATGCAGTTCGGATTGCAGGTCCAGGGCTGGCCCCAATGACTCCCAGAGAGACAAGGATTGGTACAGCATCCATGCCGTTTGCGATCACATATAGCAAGGAGGAAGGTCTTTCAAAGGAAGAACTCAAAGCGCGAGCATTTGACTGGATTCTCACTGAGTTCGATCATGTGCCCGGTTATACTAGATTCGCCGCTCCCATCGAAGCGTTCTCAGAGTGGACATTCGTTCCTGCCAGTTTAAGGGATACCGATTCCGACATAGATCATACGATGAAAGCCAAGCTTCGATTGGCGCTGAGTGACCTCATGCAATGGCCACCGAAGCTACCAAGCATAGGGATGAGGAGGGCCCCCGCGCTTTACATCCACATCAGGTCCGAGCTCCTTAAACGACTACATGAGTCGAAAATACTCCCGCAGGCAAACACTCGATGATACAGTCTAGGGCCTTGTGTGTTAGGAGAGTACCAGTGAATCCAAGGTTTATGACAAACCAAAAAGAGAATACAAGAAAGAAAGTCAAAATAAAGTCAATAGAATATCAACCAACTCATCCGAATTACTGTACGCTGACACTTAGCACCATTGCTTCAACGCCTGACACTCACTGTAGGGCGCTGAACGTTAGGAGAGTCCCATAGATAAAGCGAAGTTCTCGTAGAGTAAGTGTTGGCAATAGAATATGAATGAGGTAGGCAAAGGGCGTGAACGGGGAGATAAAAGCCAATGATAACCAAGCTGAAAGACTTGTCAGTGTAAATCACACGGGCACACTCTGCATGGAACAGAGCTTGAGATGTTATGACAACCGTTTGCTACGAATGTGGCTGAACGAGTTGATAGTATGGGGTTGCGTGCCACGCGCTAGGAAATTAACGGTTAGTCTTCAGATCAACTCACAAAGGTAAAAAACACAATAGATCTTTCGTACATCGCCTACGTATGAGAAATGCACCATGGGCTGCTTGAAAGACTGATACATGCGCAGATATACTGTAAAAATGCGGGGGAGTAGCAAATACATGATGGGGTAGAATCGGGGCCTAGGGGCAAGTGGTGAGCATGACGACGCGGGCTTCGTGTAAGAGACGATAGGCTTATTGGCGGGCCAGCCGGGAACATGGGGCAGGATGTGCAGATCGAATAGCCCAGGTAGTCAATATAAAGAATAAACGGGCAGAACACATCTAAGTAAGGTGTTAAGCAAGGAAAAGCGCAATCGCTGAGAGTAGTGGCGTCATCTAGGTTCTGTTAGGTGCTATCGAGTTGATTTGAGCACGGTGCAGGGAAAATGGGTGTGAAGCAACCTCAATGATGGAGAGATAGAAAGCGTGATGATGATGATGATGATGATGATGATGATGATGATGATGATGATGATGATGATGATGATGATGATGATGATGATGATGATGATGATGATGATGATGATGATGATGATGATGATGATGATGA